>Ga0302215_10002695_pt1 | contig 12141 bp, 11 predicted proteins | sample II_Fen_N3_1_FD_194580 | JGI IMG/M metagenome (GOLD analysis project Ga0302215, IMG submission 194580) | Peat permafrost microbial communities from Stordalen Mire near Abisko, Sweden - II_Fen_N3_1 | ecosystem: Environmental > Terrestrial > Soil > Wetlands > Permafrost | place: Sweden: Abisko... | reverse complement strand
AGAAAGGCATTATTACAACCTTAAAATCCAATCCTTTCGATTTATGTACCGTCATAATGCGCATGGCACTCTGGTTATCAGGGGTAGAAATGCATTGCTTCACACCATTCTTTTTCCACCAGGAGAGAAAGCTGTTCAGGTCGGCAGTCTTACCTGTTGTATAGCGGAATACCACATCCTGAAATGCCTGGACAAACACAGCTTCATTGTGCCAGGTTCCTATACCGAAAAGCGAAATAATCTGTTCCACCATATCGTAGAGCGAACTGTGTTGAACCTGTTCGAGTGTCTCAATTTCAACACTGGTAAATATCGAAGTGAAATCATTCCTTTCTGAAGTTGCATTCGCAAAGCACGCATTTAGAGCTTCATTTTCGGACTTTTTTTGTTTGCCGCGTGCATATTCATAATTCACGATAGTTTGTTGAATGCTGTCCGTAGGATTGACAAATAACTGCAATATTCCCAGGATAAATCTTACCGACGCAGCAGTTCCAATCAGCAACCCTTCGTTGCCCATAATATCGTAGCAGATACCGGATTTTGCTTCAGCAGTTGTTTTATAATTCAGCAATTTGTGAATCACATCCTGTTCTTCCCGGTTTGTACGTACCAGAATAGCTATATCTGCCGGTCGATACCCACGTTCCTGTAAATCTTCCAGCATAGCCGGTAATCGGTTCAGGCTTTCAGCTTTCCAGCCATCTTCATTTTCATCACGTTCAATAAAGTTCACCTGAACCCTGCCTACACCTGCTTTTGGTGATGTATGCTGATGAATATTGGCATAAGCATGTTCAATTTTAGTAGTCAGCGCTTCCAGTGATGGATACAGGGGCAATACTGCATTCAGGTTTTCATTCAGCTTTGTTTGAAGCAACCGGGCAGCACGTTGAAAGAATGAATTATTAAAATCAACGATATTCTTATCACTTCGCCAGTTGGTTTCCAGGTTCTCTTCATGGATTTGTTCACTGCGGAAATCGGTAAGCACTTGTTCATCCAACAGTTTCCAGTCAGAATTACGCCAACGGTATATGCTTTGTTTCACGTCACCCACAACAAGGTTAAACTTACCTGCCGACAAGCTGTTGGAAATAAGCGGGTGAAAGTTTTGCCATTGAAGTATGGAAGTATCCTGAAACTCATCGATCATAAAATTATCGATATGGATTCCCGTCTTTTCATATACAAAAGGTGTTTCACTGTTGTCAATGATTTTATTGAGCAGCATGTTTGAATCCGATATCAGCATGGTATTCTGTTCGTCTGTCAGTTTCTTGATCTGTACTGCCAGGTCCGATAAAATACCGAGTGTATTGATATGTTTCATCACCATAACCGCCGAATTATAGGTTACTATGTCAATTTGGAACATATCTACCAATTGAATAAAACATTTTTGAAGACCTGCCTGGTAAGCACTTTCAATGGCATTCTTAATATCCTGAGGCTTCGATTTAGTATAACAATTGCTTACATCCTCTGCATAGCTTATAAAACGGTTGCTGATTTCCAGCTTTCCTTTGATCAGTTTTTCAAGTGTATTGGTGGTTTTGTACGAGAAATCCTCGTGCGTGAGGCCATTCCTGGCCATGATATTCAATCCATCGGTAGCAGTCTGTTTCACCTTGTTCTCGAAACCTGATTTAATCTCCTTCAGGCTTTTCCGGTAATTGTTCAGAAATTCCCGTTCATGCAACTTGCGGTTGGTATCCTCAGCTTTATGCTGGTAGCTTTCCTTGAAGATTTCCTTTCCAAGCTCCATGATATTACCACGCATATTCCAGTTTTCCGATTGTTCTATGCGTTCCTCGGCATAGCTGGTAAGCCATTGCAACAATTGCTTGTTTTCATCTTTAGAGAGATCAAGGAACAGGTTATCCACCGATTGCTCCAACGTGGAAGAGTAATCCAGTTCCAGGTTATATCCGCCATGCACCCCGATATCACGAGCAAAAGAGCGGATTACCTGTTGAAAGAACCGGTCTATCGTACTAATGGAAAATGAGGAATAATCATGAAGTATGGTAGTAAGTATATGCTTTGCCCGTTGGTTAACTGCCTCATTGTCCATCCTGAATTTCGCCATCAGACCTTCCCTGTAATCCGATTTCTCCCCTTGTGATAAAGCGTGCAGCTCTTTCAGTATACGGGTTTTCATCTCATCAGTGGCTTTGTTGGTAAAGGTTACCGCCAGAATACGACGATGTGCACGCTCCTTATATGGGTCGAACAACAAGTGGATATAGTCTTGCGTAAGCCGGTATGTTTTGCCCGAACCGGCAGAGGCACGATAGATGTTGAGCATAGGAATTAATTCATAATTTTGAATTCATAATGAAGGAAAGCTCATACTTGAAAATAGCCGAAACTAATATGTTCCGGCTATTGTAGTATGGTTTGAAATGATATGCTTAATATATACAATATTGTTTTGCTTGTTATAATCGTACAATATATACCATGTTGTATTTCTATTCCGACGGTATTTATACACCTTGCTTCCAAATCGTTTGTGTACTTGATATTTTGAATTGGTATGATAGCTAGTTTTGTCAAGCTTATCACAGAGATCAATAATATCAGAAATATAATTAGAAATATGTTCAAAAGAGAGTGCTATTTTTTCCAATTAAGCGTACCATGTAATATTTCATCTAAATCATTATTGGCTCTGTCACTAAATAATAACATTATCGTCGCAGAATTTTTTCACTTTTTCCATGGCACTTTTCCTAAACTCTTACGAAGTCATATATCCTTCAGGAACAATTCCGGTTACTGCAGGATTCTCAAATTCCACACCTTTTCTATAATGGCGTAAATCATTTAGGATCTTCTTCCCGTTGCGGGTAGTATCGTTTATTTTTACTGTGTGTATCATTTCACTAAGTAGTTACAGTATTCGTTGCAAATATACATATATCGTATTGAAATAAAACTAAAATCAATAGATAATAAGTAAATGGAACAATATAATGTCTTGTTTTATTACTTCATTTAATATGACCTCTCCCCCTGCCCTCTCCCAAGGAGAGGGTGATAGAGCCAAGGGTTTATGAAGTTTTATTTAAAATAATTGGGCATTATATATTTCCTACTACTTAGTTCATTTGTAAAATTTGTTTCTGACCTTTTATTTGTTTTTCAATTCAAGTCAACGCAATTTCTATTCCACTTGATTTTATCATATTCACTAATGGAGAAGAACTGTCATCATTAAATTTATTCAACCCAATTAGCAATGGTTCTATCTTCGTGTTTATATTTCTTGTCAATCTCCACATTCTACCAGCTGCTTCATCGTCAGTTTCATCATATTTGTCGGAAACAATCATTACATCGATATCACTCAATTCAGATGCAGTATTGGTTGAATAACTGCCGAACAAGTACGCTTTATAAACAGAAATTCCCTCAGTATTTAAAAGTAAAATATACTTCTTCAATAATTCAATCACTTCACTTGTAGCCATAACAACAGTTTTTCAGTTTTGATTAAATACTCGTTTACTTTTATTTTATCCGGGATGTTTGGATTGTAATCCGGATACCTTCCCTGTAGTTGATATTTCATCAGAATTCCAAGGAATAATTCATCCTCCTCAGTGAATACTAATTTCGCAATCTCTGACAAATACAAAAGATTATGCGAACGAGGAGCTATTTCACCTGTTTGCTTCACAACATTTGCTTTGATCGCTTTTTCGATAACTAAATGACAAAAAAAGAGTCCATGCAACAAGCGATTACTTTCTATCAATATCTTTGCAGATTCTAAATCATCTGTTGCACCTGTTATCCAATAAGTTATTTGTCTGTCGATATCTATCTTACTATTACTATTTAACCATCAGATAAACAGCGAATATCATTATTTTTCAATGCAAATATACAAACAATTTGTCGAAACTATATAAAAACAAATAATTTCAAGAATCCATCATTTAAAGTTTATCTTCTTCACTTTATACCCCATTTCCAGCAGTATCTCCGCAATCTTTACCCTGAAATCGCCCTGTACCAGTATTTCCCCATCGCGGGATGAACCACCTGCACCGCATTTTACTTTCAGCGTTTTGGCCAGTTCTTTTAATTCACTGTCCATACCCTGAAATTCGGTAACAAGCGTGGCAGTTTTGCCTTTGCGTTTGTCCAACTCAACACGCAAGGGTTCTACCTGACGTTTTTTAACCGGTTTAATAATGGTTTCTGCAGGTGTTTCTTTCACCTGCGGCACTTCACTTTTCAACTCATTAAGCTTATCTCGCCAATCATTTTTCATATTATAAAGTATATTGTAGTTAGCATTGTTTTCCCCTTTAGGGGGCAGGGGTCAATAATTTAAAGAACTCCCAGATAATAATTCCTCCTGTTACGCTTACATTCAGTGAATGCTTGGTACCGAATTGCGGAATTTCTATACAACCATCACAGGCATCCACCACAGTTTGTTGTACCCCTTTTACTTCATTTCCAAGGATAACGGCATATTTCTTTGTACTATCCAGTTTCAGTGTTGGTAGCTTTGTACTTCCTTCAGCCTGTTCTATGGCATAAACAACATAGCCCTGCGCTTTTAATTCTTCAAGTGCCACATGGGTATCTTCGTAATGTCTCCAGTCGACGGTATTTTCAGCACCCAGCGCTGTTTTATGTATCTCGGCATGAGGTGGTGTACTGGTAATACCACACAGGTATACCGCTTCCACCAGGAAAGCATCAGCTGTCCGGAACACCGAGCCCACATTATGCAGGCTTCGTACATTATCGAGCACCACAATGAGCGGTGTCTTTGTTTGTTCTTTAAATTCCTCTGTTGTGAGGCGATTCATTTCTGTTATCTTGAGTTTCTTCATCTAATACAGATTATCACAGATTTAATACAAATTATCACAGATTTCCACAGATTTAATATGGATTTACACAGATTTAATTTTGTGCTTACCCACTCTTTTTTTCATCAACCAAATAACCAATCAACTAATTAACTATACCACCAATCAACCAATCAACTTAATCAACTAATCAACCAGTTAACCAATTCCCTCTACTTCAGCGCCACTATCGCCCGTTCAATGATTGTATCAATTCCATTTGCCTGATCAGTAGCAGATAAGGCAACCGAAATATCCGGATTTATTCCAAATTCAGTATTTTGCATAGCTGCATTGAACATTGGTGATGATGAAAAACGTACCAGCCACCCGTTAGGTAGTTCACTCGATAGAGGAAGTCCACCACCACCTCCTGTTTTGTCTCCCACAATAATCGCATTTGGTGCCTGCGTCATTCGGTTCACAAAATCATTTGTTGCACTGAATGACATCCTGTTGGTAAGTATTACTACCGGCCGTTGCCATTGAATGGTTTTATGAGCGGGGGTTATTATTTCAATCGGGTTTGAGAAATCGGAATGCCCATCACCTGTTTTGTGCCTTATATATCCGGTTACCGTATCTCTCTTGAAAAAATAAGAAGCCAGTTGCTTGGAATATTCCAACGATCCTCCCCCATTATCCCGAACATCAATGATCAGGGCATGGCATGTAGAGAATGAATTCAGGATATTTGCAATGTTCCCATCTGAAAATGGATCCGAAAAGCTACCGTAATAAATATACCCAATCCGGCCATTATCAATTTTTCCATAATTAAGTCCACCTGCAATCCGGTAATTCTGACCTAAATAGCGGGTTGTATAGATAAGATCCGAATTAAAATTAGATGGGTAATCGAGAAACCATTTCCAGTAACGGCTCACATCAAAATCGGAATACAGATTAACATGCCCGTCCTTCAGTTCGTTCAGCATGCCACCCATTAAATCAAAGAACTTAACCCCGGTGTTTGCTGTCGGAAGTTTCTGATGATATACCGTGTATATCGAATCCCAGTTAACATGTTTATAATCGAGGTAACAATAACGGGTATCGATAATTTTCCACAATGCCTGAAAGTTTCCTTCATAGGTATTTGGTTGCGATACCGGTTCGTTCATACACGAAGGCAACAAAACAACAGCAAGCAAAAAAATTAGAATATATCTTTTCATTATTAAATGTCTTTAAATTAATGCATAATTTACAATGTATAATTCATAATTATTAATGCACAATACATCGTTAATTAAACATTATGAATTGTGAATTTTGCATTATGAATTATGAATTGTGCATTAAGAATTATGAATTAGTTTTATTTGTTTGTTGAAATAAAATTAGCCGGTGCCTTTTTCAGCCGTCCTCCAAAACCAATTCCATCAAACGTGGTACCCAGTACAAAACTCAGCTCATTCCGGTCAAAAACCATATTATTGGCCCTGTATTGCAATCTCTGGTACCCAACCCCAATCCGCCAGACAGAACTTCTCAATGGTACATCAATCGTAAGTTTTGGATTAATACCCCTTTTGTTGACCAATGAACTAAAATGTGATATATTCGAATGATTCCCTAACATGAACATTTCATAGTAGGAAGCGCCGGCTAACGGGACGTACATCAACCCGATAACAGGTGTTTCAACAGCCAGTTGCAATGTCAGGGTCCTTCTTCGCAGTGGAATATCATACCTGGCAATTCCCGATAAGTTCAGGTTTGTTGCCAGATCAACATTCCCGGGGTTATTGACATTCCGTGGTACATCTTTATACCCCAGCCCTGCATCCCAGGTACCACCGGCCAAAACAACCAACCCTTTCACCGGACGAAAATGATAGTGCATCCCCCAGCTGAAATTCACTGCCATATACGTCATGGCACTTGTCCCTGCCGGATTTAACAGGTACCCTCCTTCCAGGTCCAGCTTACTTTGCATCGATATATTGGTATTCGAAACCGATAAATACCGGCGGCTTTCGTGTTCAAACTGAATTCCATTGCCGGTATAAGTCAACGGTGAAAGGTACGGATCGGTCAGACTTAGTATCGAAAAACCGAATGTATTCGTTTTTGTTTTCAATAAGTACTTTTGTTCATTCTCATTTTGTGCATTCAGTATTGAATTGAAAAGTATTACGTAAACAAGTAAAAGGAGTTTTTTCATCTGAGCTATTGCATTTAACCTGATTATCGTGCAAAAATAACTAAAAAGTTCCGGATTGTGGTTGAATCGGATTATTCAATCAGTATTGTATAAGAATAGAGCAGATAGTAAAATTATTCGTTGATTTCCAAATAGATTTCATACAATTACACTGTTAATTTTCAACAAGTAAATGTTGTCTTTTAAGTACACCTGATTTTGACATTATTTTTCTATTTCCATTTAGAACGAAAGTTCATTTCTTAAATTGTTTGTTTACCATTTTATTTCAATCTCAATGCAACGTTTTTTTATTTATTTGCATCATTAGAATATCGTACTTACAAAAGACCGGAATATGAGAAAGAGAATCTTGAAACTTTATGACAAACTGATTGTCGGGTTATTGTTTTCGTTTTTTTTAGTATCATCCTGCAAACCGGATGAACCTGTTCCTATCCCTGCCTACGGAGTTGTTCCGATGTATGGAGTGGTTGCTACAACTACCATTTCAATTCATAAAGTTCCCCAAACCAAAACACACCTGCTAAAATGAAAAAGTACATCCTTAGACCTTTCGATAAAATTATTATTGCATTGCTCACAATTATAGGTTCTTTAACCGGTTGTGATTTTATCCACACTCCGGTAGAATATGGAGTACCTTATGCAGATTATGTGATTAAAGGTACGGTTACCGATAGCATCACATCAACACCGGTGCAGCATGTATTGGTAACCATCACTCAAAACCATCCTTTTACCAGGCATGATTCTGCGCTTATACATATTGATACGTTGGCATTCAAAGAAACCGACAGCGCCGGGAATTACGATATTCAATTTCAAAGTTTTCCATTAGAAGAACTTACTTTTAAGGTGAAAGCGGATGATATAGATGGAACAGCTAACGGAGGAGATTTCACCTCCCAACAAAAAGATGTGCTGTTTAAACAATCTGATTTGTCAGGAGGCAAAGGCTGGTATAATGGAAAAGCCGTAAAGACAATTGATATCAAACTCAAAAAGAAATAAGACCCTGTGAACATAAAAAAGAAAATTATCTTTTCCCTCTTTCAGCAACACAAACGGAATCAAAGCAAATTGCACGAACTGACCTACCTGTTCTGGGAGTGCACACTTCGATGCAACCTGAATTGTATCCATTGTGGCAGCGATTGTTCCAAAGAAGCTATGGCGCCCGATATGCCACTTGAAGATTTTCTAAAAGTGCTCGATTCAATTATTCCCCATGTTACTCCCAACAAAGTTATGGTCGTTATTTCAGGTGGTGAACCGCTAATGCGTAAAGATCTGGAGAAATGCGGTGAAGAGATTTACAAACGTGGTTTCCCATGGGGAATGGTAACAAACGGGTATGGCCTTACACCTGTGCGATTCGACGGTTTACTGAAATCCGGATTGCGTTCCATCACCATTAGCATGGATGGCCTCAACCCTGAAACCCATGATTGGTTTCGCGGTAAAAACGGTTCCTGGGAAAAGGCTATCGATGCCATTAAGCTTGTAGTAGCCACACCCGATTTAATGTATGATGTTGTTACCTGTGTCAATAAACGCAATATTCAGGATCTGGAAGCTATCCGTGATTTATTTATCGCCACGGGAGTTAATCGCTGGCGCCTGTTCACCGTCTTTCCGAAGGGACGTGCCAAAGATAATCCGGAGCTTCAACTTTCCAACAAGGATTTTATACGGTTAATGGAATTTATCAAGGAAACCCGGAAAGAAGGAGTTATCAATGCTTCCTATGGGTGTGAAGGATATCTTGGCAAGTATGAAATGGAAGTCCGCGACAATCCGTTCTTTTGCCAGGCAGGAATTCATATCGGTTCGGTACTTGTGGATGGATCCATCAGTGCATGCCCAAGCTTACGGGCTGACTATATTCAGGGTAATATTTATACGGATGATTTCTGGTATGTATGGAACGAACGGTATCTGATCATGCGTGACCGCTTCTGGACCAAAACAGGGAAATGTGCCACCTGCAAATCATATAAGTACTGTGAAGGCAATGGTCTGCACCTGCGTGACGAACATTCCAGTGAAGTCATGTGCTGCCATATGGAAATGCTTCAGGAATAATCCTACCCGGTTTTTCTATACGGTTTTAATAGCCAAAATTGCGGCTGTCCCAAAAAAGATTTTTTTGTTTAGTAACTTCCAGATTGAAAAATGGTCTGTTTTTTAGGAAGAAAGTCATCATAGTTAATCATAGCTAATAAGGTTTTAATGTGTAGGTATAATGGTTTCTACTAAGGTTAAATGTTTTAAAATAAGGTTCTTCGATATTTAAACCTTATTCCATTTTTCAACCTTAGTAGAAAAGAACAACAAAAAACCTTAACCTTATTCTCTTTTCTCAGAGATAAGTTTCAATTTGAAAGTTTATGATTTTTCAATATTTCTTTTTGATACCCTCTTATTCGTGCCAGTCGCCATTTTCCTTTATTAATTCGATCATCTTCTCTACTGCTTCCTCCTCCGGGATATTGCGTTGGATACATTCCTTTTTCTTATACAGGCTTACTTTTCCGCGACCTGCACCCACATACCCGTAATCGGCATCAGCCATTTCACCTGGACCATTTACAATGCAACCCATGATGCCTATCTTAAGTCCTTTAAGGTGGGACGTGCGTTGTTTTATTTTTGCTATCACCGTTTGCAGGTTGAACATGGTCCTTCCGCACCCCGGGCAGGAGATAAACTCAGTTTTGGTAACACGGACCCTCGAAGCCTGCAGGATTCCAAACGCAACTGAATTAATTTCTTCCACTGAAATGCTTCCTTTATTTTCAAGGAATATCCCATCACCAAAACCATCGATAAACAGCACACCCAAATCGGCTGCTGCCTTCACCTGTAACTGTTGCAAATCGTTTTCAACATATTCCCTGCAAAGAATAACCGGGGTGGTACATCCTACATTCATCAAGGTATGGAAAAATGCCCGTTGCTCCCCTACCCCGTTTTTATGGGTGGTTTGAAGCAACACCACGATATCATTTCTTCCGGTAAGTTTAGCCAGAATCAGTGGTGTCAGTTGCGGATAGGTCATTTTAAGAAACTTGATATCTGACAGATCATGTTCCAGCGAATTCATTTGATCTGTGGTATATACATTGTACATCTCACCTCCGGCACTTTTCAGACTATTCCCTGATACACAATAATCGGGAACAATACCGTGATGCCCATTTGCACCGGCAATGACCACAGGTACATTTTCACCTCCTATATTTTCTAAAACTGTTGTTTTCCTACGGGTATAGTCATAGCGGGAATAAAGTATATTTTCAATGGCATCTATTGGTATATGTTTTCCCCTTTCCGCAATATATGAAACCAACAGTCTGGCTACCGGTATTTCAGCTTCGGGCTCTTCGCTGAGCGACACACGAATGGTATCGCCTATGCCATCGGCCAGCAAAGCACCTATACCAACGGCCGATTTTATACGTCCATCTTCCCCATCACCGGCTTCGGTAACCCCTAAATGCAGGGGAAAATAAAATCCTTCTCTTGCCATCTCATCTACCAACAACCTCACGGTCTGCACCATCAGTACCGTATTGGACGTCTTCATGGAGATCACCACATTACTAAAACTCACTTCTTTGCATATCCTCAGGAACTCAATGCACGATTCAACCATACCCTTCGACGTATCGCCGTAACGGTTCATGATTCGCTCACTCAGCGACCCGTGGTTTACCCCAATGCGTATGGCAGTGTGATGTTCCTTGCATATATTCAGAAACGGGATAAACCGTGCCCGTATCTTTTCATATTCCGATTCATATTCTTCAATGGTATAATCGGACGTGTCACCGTTCTTTACACTTCCCACATAATTTCCCGGGTTAATGCGCACTTTCTCCACATACCGGGCAGCCACATCCGCCGCATTGGCGTTAAAATGTATATCGGCTACCAGGGGAACCTCACACCCCTGCTCACGCAAAGCATCATGAATCAGTTTCAAATTCTCCGCTTCCCGCACACCCTGGGCAGTATAACGAACCAACTCACCGCCGGCTTCCACAATCCGCTTGCACTGCGCTACTGAATTCGGTATATTGTTTGTATCGGTATTGGCCATCGACTGTACACGGACAGGCTGGTTTCCGCCTAAAAAGAGATTTCCAACCCGAATAGTATCGGAAGGACGGCGGCTATAATTAAATTGATTGAGTTTCCACATAAAAGCTTAATTCATAATGTATAATTCATAATGCATATTTAAAGAAAGATAAATCAGGACTTCCTTAAAAGTTAGCATATTTGAGCTACAAAAATACTCTTTTTAGCAACCTTAATTACAGATTGTCCCATTTTTCTGTGAACTTTTGTTTTTGTAACACGCGAAATCTCTTGAAATGACTTATCAGAGATTATAATTGCTATTTTATAATGCAATAATGGTATTTGATGTTCCAGGTTGTCCTCCTAAAACTGTTATTTCAATCGAAAAAGCACTTCATCCCACAACACGGAACACGGAACATTGAACACGGAACGCACCTCAACCCTTCAAATTTCAAACTCTTCAAACTTTTCAAACCCTTCAAACCCTTATTTCTTCTTCATCTCTTTTACCTATTCCTGCAATCGATTTAATGTTATTCCTCGTTTATCTTACCTTTATCCCATAGTATATATGATATGGGACAAAGGTGGGACAAAGGTGGGATAACTATGGGATAACTAAGGGATAACTAAGAAACAACTTAAAACAGGTATAAAGGAAATGAAGAAGACTCCCGAGAAAAAATCACTAAAAAAAAGAGCCTTAATATTCAATTTACCTGATTATTTCTTTGAGAGAATAACCAAAGAACCGTACATAAAGTTGGAAACTTCAATTGATTTTACCATCTATTGACACTGCAAGTCTCATAAAATGAACACATAAAGCCTTTCTTACTCGCTTTAAGTAAACAACTGACATTCTGATATTTATAATTTATAAAATGATAAAAACCACATTTACAGAACAATAATTCTGAATTTTTAGTAATTTCGCATTCCAAATAACACATTCTTTTATGATTGAATTGATAAATCTAAGTTGGATCATAGCAC
>Ga0302215_10002691_pt1 | contig 12147 bp, 10 predicted proteins | sample II_Fen_N3_1_FD_194580 | JGI IMG/M metagenome (GOLD analysis project Ga0302215, IMG submission 194580) | Peat permafrost microbial communities from Stordalen Mire near Abisko, Sweden - II_Fen_N3_1 | ecosystem: Environmental > Terrestrial > Soil > Wetlands > Permafrost | place: Sweden: Abisko... | reverse complement strand
TCACTATATAATACACAGAAGGCAAAGTATATTTATCGAAAGGAGTATTGGTTGTTAATGGAAACCATTCCAATATCACAAAGACCCACATTACAAGTATTAAAATGTCAAAAAACAAATACGTATAGGCTGGTTTGTAAAATATCTTCATAAGCTTATTGTAGTTTTAATTTTAATATGATATGTATACAAATATAATTGGAATTTTTTAAATGATTGATATATAGTTTGTTGTAGTAATATGTTTCATTTGTTTCAACAAATTACTACAATTAAATTATAGTTTGTTATAAAAGAGGATTATCTTGATAATTTTACAATTGATCTTTGGCTTGTGTAACGGTTACAACTATCAGATTATGAATGATAACTCGAAAAAAATAAAATTAAAATAAATTCAATTGTGCATGTTTGTAATATATAATTTTAAAGAATTAAAAACTATTACTACATGAAAACGATTATACTTCAATCCGTGATAGGCTAATGGAGATATCTTATACTAAATTTATTTATATAATTACATGTAATATAACAATATAGACAGTCTATTTATTTTTTATTAAGTCTTTGGGCAATAGCTGTTTGTTTCAATACAAATATGTAATTTATAAAAACCATATCACCAATTTTTAAACATGAAAAAATGAAAATTGGATAACCAGTTTCTAATTTGAAAAATCTTTAAGGATTATAATTCTATTTAGGTTCGTACTAAATTATTCTATTGTAGTTTAAGATTTTAATTTATGAATGCCTATTTGTAAGATCCTTTTAATTGAAATAACTCTTCTATATTCGATGCCAATAAAAAAATTGTTGTATTTTTACAACCGAAACAAAAACAAACTGACATGGTATATAAATTCACAATACTATCCGATGAGGTGGATAATTTTGTTCGGGTAATCAATATTGATTCCGAAGCAAAATTCATTGACTTGCATAACGCAATTCTTGATTCGGTAGATTATGAGAAAAATCTGATGACATCTTTCTTTATTTGTTCCGACAATTGGGAAAAAGGACAAGAAGTGACCTTAGTTGAAATGGAATCAAGTTCTGAATACGATAATCTGATCATGGAGGATACTTCATTGGAAGAATTACTGGTAGACGAAAATCAAAAATTACTTTATGTGTTTGATATGATGTCCGACAGAGTCTTCTTTATTGAGTTGACAGAAATTATTCCAAGAAAGAATCTGGACAAACCGCTTTGTATCTCTTCAGAAGGGAACCCCCCTGTACAAATCATGGCAGATGAAAGTGTAACGGTAGTGCCAAAAACAAATCTGGATGAAAACTTCTATGGTGATGAAGATTATGAATTGGATGAATTGGATGAAGAAGGATTCGGTGAAATGAATTTTGATGATAGCAGCTTGTTTGCAGAAGATCCCAAATTCTAAAATACATTGTTAACTATTGAAGAACAGAAAATAGGCTATATTTTCTGTTTTTTCATTTATAATCGAAGGAAACAATGAATACAAAGCCAACATTACTTGTGTTATTAGGGCCGACAGGTGTTGGAAAAACATCTATCAGCCTTCAGCTGGCACAATATTTCGCATGTCCAGTCGTTTCGTGCGATTCAAGGCAGATTTATCGGGAGTTGAAGATTGGAACGGCGGCACCCTCAAAAGACCAACAGGCGCAAGCTAAACACTATTTTATCGGTACTCATTCCATACATGATGAATATAATGCTGGACAATATGAACTGGATACGATTCAATTGTTGAACGATTTATTCAAACATCACCAATTTGTCTTGTTGGTTGGTGGTTCGATGATGTACATTGATGCGGTTTGCAATGGTATGGATAATATACCAACTGTTGATGCTGTAACACGTGCATTCTGGCAAGCAAAATATGCAGAATGTGGATTGGAATATATTCAAAATGAATTAAAGAAGCTTGACCCTGTACATTATCAACAGGTTGATATTCTGAATCCAAAACGGATCATTCATGCTCTTGAAATATGCAGCATGACCGGGAAGCCTTATTCTGATTTCAGGACAGGACAACACAAAGAACGTAGTTTCAATATCCTTAAAATAGGGTTGAACAGGCCTCGCCCTGAATTGTATGAACGCATTAATTCCAGGGTGGATGAAATGATGAGAGAGGGGTTACTGGAAGAAGCAGAACAGTTCTTTCCGTTCAAAAAACTGAATACATTGAATACGGTAGGTTACAAGGAAATCTATCAATATATGGATGGCCACATCACACTGGATTTTGCAGTCAACCTGATAAAACAAGACTCACGCAGGTATGCCAAGCGTCAAATGACATGGTTTAACCGGGATAAGGAGATCAATTGGTTTCATCCTGAAGAAAATAATCAAATCGTAGAATTTATAATACAAAGAACTGCTTCAAAATAATCTGTAGAATGACTGTAAAAGAACACGCTTCCCTTCTTACATACAATACTTTTGGCATTGATGCCAATGCCGATTATCTGATAGAATATAATTCAGCTTCCGACCTGCAAGCTGTTTTACGCTCCGAAATGATCGGAAAGAACCCGACTCTTCACATTGGTGGAGGGAGCAATCTGTTATTCCTGCATGATTATAAAGGGACAGTACTTCATTCTGCCATTCATTCCATTGAAAAAGTCAGGGAAGATACCGACTATGTTTTTCTGGAAGTTGGATCCAGTGTGAACTGGGATTATTTTGTAGGATATTGTGTGGACAATGGCTGGGGAGGTGTTGAAAATCTTTCGCTTATTCCAGGTGAAGTTGGTGCTTCAGCGGTGCAGAATATCGGTGCTTATGGAGTTGAAGCACAGGAAGTAATCTTTGAGGTGAATACGGTTGAAGTAGAAACCGCTGATTTCAAGACTTTCTCAAAAGAAGATTGCCGGTATGGTTATCGGAACAGCGTTTTTAAAAATGAATTAAAGGGAAAATATATTATTACTTCGGTAGTATTTAAATTGGAAAAAATACCACTCTTTAAATTGAATTACCAGTTGTTGGAAAAGGAAGTTCTTAAGAACGGGATCGTCAATTTACAAAATATCCGTAAGACCATCATTCAGATCCGGGAAAGTAAATTACCTGATCCAAAGATCATGGGCAATGCAGGCAGTTTCTTTATGAATCCTGTGATTCCAACGAAACAGTTTGAATCGTTGCAAGCAGACTACCCGCAAATTCCTCATTATTTTGTTTCTGAAACACAGGAGAAAGTTCCTGCCGCCTGGTTGATTGAACAATGCGGTTGGAAAGGTAAGCGCATAGGCAATGCCGGTGTACATGATAAACAGGCGTTGGTGTTGGTGAATCTGGGTGGTGCAACCGGTGCGGAAATAGTTTATCTGGCCGAACAGATTCAGGCTTCTGTTCAACAGACTTTTGGTATCGAATTAACGCCTGAGGTGAATTATATATAATTTACTTCGTGTTAATTACTTCGTGTTAATTACTTCGTGTTAATTACTTCGTGTTATTTACTTCGTGTTATTTACTTCGTGTTATGACGCGCAGCAAATAACAACTAATAACGCGCAGCAAGTAACAATTAATAACGCACAGCAAATAACAACTAATAACGCGCAGCAAATAACAAATAATAACGCACAGCAAGTAACAATTAATAACGCGCAGCAAGTAACATTTCTCTACTTAAATATCTGCCTTTTATTAAGTTCTTCCCGGTATTTTTTTGCATTCACCTGATGTTCCGCCCAGGTAGCAGCAAACTTATGTTCACCATTCAGGGTCTCGGAGGCACACATGTAGATATATTTGTGGTGTGTATAATTCAGTACCGCATCAATACCATTTGGAGTAGCTACCCGTATTGGTCCGGGAGGTAACCCTGTATTTTTATAAGTGTTATAGGGTGAGACCGTACGTAAATGACCAAAAAGAATCCGTTTGATACTGAAATTACCCAGTGCAAATTTAACGGTAGGGTCGGCCTGTAAAGGCATTCCTGCTTTCAGCCTGTTAATATATAATCCGGCAACTTTTGGCCTGTCAAGTTTGTTATTTGTTTCTTCTTCCACTATGGACGCCATCGTAATCACTTCAGTGCGGGTAAGTGGTATGGCAGCTGCTTTTGCTTTCCGTTCATCGGTCCAGAAATTATTGTATTCTTTATCCATGCGTTTAAATAATTCCCCGGCATTCAGATTCCAGAAGACCTCGTAGGTATTCGGAATAAAGAGTGAAACGGAGGTGTTGGGATTCAAGCCGTAATGGGATAAGAACGCAGTGTCGTTCAGGAGTTTCAGGATGCTGGTAGAATCGGCCATTAGTTGTGACCCAAGCCTGGAGGCCAGTTGCTCTTTTGTACGGATATTATTAAAGGTCAGGCGAACAGGAGTCTGTCTGCCGCTACGCAACAACCTGACCAGTTGGAAGTTATTCATGCCCGATTTAAGGGCGTAACGTCCCGAACGTATTTTAGTGCCATAATGTAACAACCCTGCAACCTGTTTAAATGAGAACATGCTCAATACAGTTGCATCTTTTTCGAGTAATTGTGTCACATCATTCAAAGAACTGCTGTCAGGAATGCAAATAAATGCTTTCTCGTCCGTCTTTGGGAAAATATTCGGAATAATAAAGAGTGCTGTAAAATAAAGAAAAATCGCTAACCCAATATAGACAATCCATTTAATGGGTTGTTTGAGTCCTTTTGACTGTTTTGTTTTTGTCTTCATACCTGTAGGCTGTGGAAATAGGTTCTATTGAACTGCAAAAATACGGATTTGTTTTGAAATAATTAAAAGGAAAGCAGGAAGCAATTTATTTAATATATTTTTTTATATCTAAAATGCGGAAAATCAATCAATAGTTAATTATGAAAAGCAATTAGAAAACAGCAAATTCATGAAATGGTTTTGATAATCAAAAATTCCTTCTTATATTTGCACCTGCAAAGTAAAAGTCAGGAAGTTTGGGTGAGTGGCTGAAACCACCAGTTTGCTAAACTGACGTACGGGCAACCGTACCACGAGTTCGAATCTCGTAGCTTCCGCCAGATGGTATTGTCAATAAACGATACCAAAATGACAAACCCTACAAAATAAATGTTTTGTAGGGTTTTTTCATCTTCCTGCTTTTATTATAATTGTTAATAGAAAATCGACTAATACGTGACCTTTTAAAATTCAAGAGCAGTTTACAGAAATTCATTTTTTTGCATATCTCAGACGTATTTCAGCTTGGCTGTTACTGTTTTCACTATGATCAACGATTCAACCTTTAAAAATAACCTTCAGGGGAAGGGAAACGAAAATTGAAAATGTAATTTTATTCATAAATAAAAGGTAAATATACTATGTTTCAGAATCGAAAAATCATGTTTGGGATGTCGGTATTATGTTCATCCTTAATTGTCTCAGCACAAAAAAATGCAATTCATATTAAACATTTAGAAAAAGAAAAAAATGTAATACCACGTAATATTATTTTCATTCTTACTGATGACCATCGGTACGACTTTATGGGCTTTACCGGTAAAGTACCGTGGCTTAAAACGCCGAATATGGATAAGCTGGAATCCGAAGGTGCTTATTTCCCAAATGCTTTTGTCACCACTTCATTAAGCTCGCCAAGTCGTGCATCCATTCTTACCGGAATGTATTCGCACTGCCATACCATTGTTGATAATGTGGCTCCTGACCCAGGAAATTTGATTTATTTTCCTCAATACCTACAACAAGCCGGCTACCAGACTGCATTTTTCGGAAAATGGCATATGGGTGATGATTCAGATGCTCCGCGCCCTGGATTTAATCATTGGGAAAGCTTCAAAGGACAAGGAGTTTATTATAATCCAACCTTAAATATTGATGGGAGAGAGGTAAATTATAGGGATTCAACTTATATTACTGATTTATTGACTGAGCATGCACTTAAATTTTTGAAACAACGTGATAAGTCAAAACCATTTTTCGTCTATCTTTCTCACAAAGCAGTTCATGCACCCTTTGTACCTGCTAAACGTCACAAAGGAATGTATAAGAATGAAACTTATCCTCTTCCTCCAACTTTTGACCAAACTAAAACCGGTGCTTACCGCGATTTGAAATGGCCGGATTGGGTTGCTCAGCAAAGAATAAGTTGGCACGGAGTGGATTATATGTATAATTCAAATAAAGAGATGAACACAATGGTTCAGGACTATTGCGAAACTTTGTTGGGAGTGGATGAAAGTGTTGGATCAGTTCTGGATTATCTGAAGCAAGAAGGACTGGATGAATCGACAATGATTATTTACATGGGAGATAATGGTTTCAGTTGGGGAGAACATGGCTTAATTGATAAACGTCATTTCTATGAAGAATCGGTTAAGGTTCCATTTATAGTTCGTTGTCCTGAAATCTTAAAAGGAAGAAAACCCATACCTAAATTGGTTCAGAACGTGGATGTTGCCCCAACATTTTTAGATTTGGCAGGATTGAAGAAACCGGATTATATGCCCGGACACTCAATTGTTCCTTTATTGAAAGGTAATGAAGCGAATTGGCGTGAATATATTTTTTACGAGTATTTTTGGGAATATGAATTTCCAATGACTCCAACCATGTTTGGCGTTCGTTCTGATAAATACAAATATATCAAATACTATGGAATATGGGATAGAGATGAATTTTATGATCTTCAGAGCGACCCCAATGAAATGATTAATTTGATTGGAAAACCCTTACTTCAACCGGAAATTAAAAGACATCTAGATCTTTTAAACGACTGGCTCGAAAAGACAGATGGATTGAAAATACCACTGAAGAAAAACAGTCATTACCGGAATACTGATTACAAGCATCAAAATGAATATTAAGTTTAATTTAAAAAAAATGGAATGAAAAATTAAAAATGAAGAATATATTTTTAAAGACGTTTCTTTAATTGATTGGCTTTTTATTAATAAATTAACCGATTTAAGTTATAGCAACTGGTATCAAACAAACAAAAAATGCGGATTTGAAGCTAACTTTCCATCAGAAAGTTAAACAAAGATTGTTTTTTATTTTTTACCCTGCACGAAAGAAACTTACCTGTTACCGAAATTAAATTGGATGGATTGATCTGGTTGAAAAAGCAAACAGGTAATGTGGCTCGTATAGCTTCTTCCAGAACGTCGAAATCCTAAGGGTTTCGGCGTTTTTTTATTCCCCGGATTTGCCGGTTTGAATATACTTGCCTAAAAATGCGTATCTTTGCACTCATATTAATATATTTTCAATGAGATTTGACGAACTTCCCCTTTGTGATGCCGTATTGGACGGATTGCAAGCTATGAATTTTAAAGAAGCCACCCCGGTTCAGGAACAAACCATACCAGTAATACTTCAAAAACGTGATGTCATTGCCTGTGCCCAAACAGGAACAGGTAAAACTGCGGCATTTATTCTTCCTCTTTTACATAATCTGCAGGCCGAACCGCATAACGAAAACTTTGTGAATGCCATTATCATGGCTCCAACACGTGAGTTGGCACAGCAGATCGACCAACAAATGGAAGGTTTTTCGTATTATCTGCCTTTTTCGTCGGTAGCAGTCTATGGTGGCAATGATTCCCAGGCCTGGGACGTTCAGCGTCGCGGATTGCAAAAAGGAGCTGATGTGGTGATCGCCACCCCGGGTCGTTTGCTTTCGCATATCAACCTGTATGACATTGATTTTTCACACGTAAAATACTTTATTCTTGATGAAGCCGACCGCATGCTCGACATGGGTTTCTTCGACGATATCATGCTGGTGGTAAACCGCTTGCCGAAAGAGCGTCAGACGATCATGTTCTCAGCCACAATGCCTCCAAAAATCCGGCAGCTGGCAAAGACAATCATGCATGATCCCTTTGAGGTGAAAATTGCAGTATCACGTCCGCCCGATAGTATCATGCAAACGGCATATATCTGCAACGAAGGTCAAAAACTGGGCATCATCAGGCATTTATTCAATGAACAGACCCCCAATAAGGTGATCATTTTCTCGGGATCAAAACTGAAAGTGAAAGAACTGTTCAAGACTTTTCGCCAAATGGGACTTTCAGTGGGTGAAATGCATTCCGATCTCGATCAGGTACAACGTGACCATATCATGCATGAGTTCCGCAATAACCGGGTACACATTCTGGTAGCAACCGATATCGTATCCCGTGGTATTGACATCGACGACATTTCGTTGATTGTCAATTATGATGTGCCTCATGATGCTGAAGATTACGTTCACCGTATAGGCAGAACTGCACGTGCCAGCGCCAAAGGGATGTCCATTACTTTTGTTTCAGTGGAGGAACAATACAAATTCAAACAGATAGAAGAATTCCTTGAAAAGGTAATTTATAAAATACCAATGCCCGCTGAATTGGGAGAATCGCCAGAATACAACCCTGAAAAAAACAAACATTTTAAAAAGACCTTTGCCAAAGGAAAAGGTTCTTTCCAACGGAATAAGATCAGAAAATAATCCGGTAATTAATATTAAATAAAGCCACGATGTATCGTGGCTTTTTTTATGCGCCTTCTTTTAAGTTGAATCATTCCAGTTCACCTTCTTCTCATTTTCATCTGCAAACATTTACAAATATATTAGAAAATTTATTCGTGAATATTATATTTTAGAAAACAATTTTTAATATCATTGCGTTATTTCTGAAAACAGGCATCAGAAACCCGTTTATACGCTTCTTTCAGTCTCTTTGCTCCATTTGTAGTATCATAATCGCCATATATAAAGGTGATTAAAAAATCTGAATTATTAGAATATCATATTTGCAAAAACAAACCTAGGAAGTCTTTTTCTCTCAAAAGAGACGAAGTCAATTTTTTATATACCATATTACTTGTTGCTTTGTCCTTACAAGATAGCAAGTGAGGTTGGAATTAAGTTGGTTATTAGCTGTCTGGAAGTATCTCTGCTCAATTAGAGAAATATAGTATACATGTACTAATCATTTAAAATCAACAGTATGAAAAAAATTAGTGTAACTGCATTTTTAATAATCTGTTCGATAGCCCTGGCAATGGCTCAAACCACTTCGGACAAGAATGGATCTAAGTTTATGGTAGGTGCATTTGCTGGTTTAAATATTCCTCAGCTCACCGGAGGCAGCGGCAACCCACTAAGTGAAAACTGGGTGTCCCGTCAGGGAGTAGCCTATGGGTTGACTTTTTCCTGGAATACCGGATCGCATTTCGCCTGGCGTGCCGATATACTCTACTCAAGCGAAGGAGGACAACGGAATGGGATGCAGGCATTGGCCGGTTCTTCATTTAATCCCCAGGTACCAGCCGGAACATATTTTTATGCAAACTATAACAATGAGTCCATCCTGAATTATCTGGAAGTGCCAGTCATGGCGAAGTACAACTTTTCGTTGAGTAAATCCACCCGTTTGTATTTCGACCTGGGTCCTTATATCGGCTTTTTACTGAATGCAAAACAGAAAACAGGTGGATCAAGCATTGTATATGCCGATGCAGCCGGAACGATACCCGTCTCTGTGAACCCACAAACCTTACAGCCATTTGCTGTTTCCTTTGATGCCAATACCGGCATCACCGATCAAATCAATGAAGTAAACTATGGTTTGACAGGAGGAATCGGGTTTTCACAAAATGCGGGGCCCGGTCAGATTATTCTGGATTTTAGAGGGGCTTATGGATTGACTACGATCCAAAAGTTACCTGAAAATGGTGATAACCATATTGGCAACTTGCTGGTCTCCCTGGGTTATTCTGTCCCTTTATAATGTTTTATTGAAGCAAAACAGCACATCCCGGATCCTGTTCGGTCAGAAAAAAGATTCTGGAATATATTTCCATGTCTTTTCTTCCGTTTTTGATACTTCTCCCAAAGAAAGGGAGAGGTTGCTGTGCTTGTATCTAATCCTGCGCAGTCTTAGAAAACAGATTCTATAAATTGTACGCTAAGACTCAATGGAACTGATAATTATTATTTTGTTATTCGCTTTCCGTTTTTACGTTTTTACAGACTGATTATTTCATTTGGTTTTTGGTTCAAAGATTGGAATTACCAGTTCTTATGGAAATGCCTCATTGACACTATTGCATCTTTGCCATGTCGACACAACCGGCTTTAAAAAAACAAATACATATTTATATAATACGATACTAATAACATGGTGATATTATGGTCCTATATAATACCATATCATCACCATGTCATCACCATGTCATTACCATGATATTACCATGATATCCCCGACTACGTATTGGAGACGTGAGGACTGAGTACAGAAGAGGAAGCACTGGAAAGTTGATGTATATTCAATGCTTAAGCTTCTTAGAAATATCGATTATATTTTACAATCTGATCGTACCGGAAGATTTGTGTCCTGCGGCTGTTTGATCCGGGGTGTAAAAAACTTTACGTAACTTTGCCGACAATTCAATTTCCGTCAATGACCGATCGTCTCCCATATCCTCTTCTTTCGAAACAACAGCTTATCACACGGATAAACCGCCTGGCAGCCTTACGTTCTCCTTTCCTTTTTCTGATCGATTATAAAGCAAGACAGGGGTATGTGATCGGACAGGACGAATTGGATACAAATTATATTCAATTCAGGTTTGAAATAAAGAAGAAGGAACGGGAGTTACAAAACAAGGTGTATAAAACCAAAATAATTGAAAACGATAACATTATATGGAAAACCCAACCTGTGGGTTTGAATGACTATACACCAAAATTTGATTATGTTCTTCAACAGATTCATCGGGGCAATTCATTCCTTGTCAACCTGACTCAGCCGACTCCTGTCAGTACGAATCTGTCATTGTTGGAAATCTATGATAGAAGTTCGGCGAAATATAAACTGTGGATAAAGGATTTTATAGTGGTACTCTCGCCAGAGACATTTGTGCGCATTCAGGGGCATACAATTTCATCATTTCCAATGAAAGGAACCATTGAAGCCACTCGGCCTGATGCGCAGGATATTATTCTGAATGACCCCAAGGAAATGGCCGAACATGCTACCATTGTCGACCTCATACGCAACGATCTGAGTCGGGTGGCCGACCATGTGAAGGTAAAACGTTACAGGTATACTGAAAAACTGAAAACCAACATGGCTGATTTGTGGCAGGTCAGTTCGGAGATCACGGGTGAATTGCCGGAGGATTACCCGGAGCATTTAGGGGATATTTTATTCGAATTGCTACCGGCAGGTTCTATCTGTGGAGCTCCCAAAGCCCGCACACTGGAAATAATCGAACAGGCTGAAGGTTATGACCGGGGTTTCTATACGGGCATTTGCGGTTATTTTGATGGTGAAAATGTTGACTCAGGGGTTATGATCCGGTTTCTGGAACAGGAACAGGATCAACTGATCTTCAAGAGCGGCGGCGGAATCACCGCCCAGAGTGAATTGACAAAAGAATACGAAGAACTAATTCAGAAAGTATATGTGCCGGTTTATTGAATCTATACAGCTCAACAATGGGGAATTTAAGCGTCTTGAGCTTCATCAGGAGAGAATCAGGAAGGCGATGATGGATTATTATCCAACGTATCGAATCATCGATCTGTCTGAATCCCTTTATAATACAAATTTCCCAATACAAGGACTCTATAAATGCCGTGTGGTTTATGATTCTGAAATACGGGAAATTGAATATACTTCCTATCTCCGACGCGAAATACATTCGTTGCGCCTGGTGGAGACAGATATGGAAAGTCATCCGTACAAGATGGAAAACCGGAGTGAACTGAATGCCGCTTTTGCACTCCGGGGGGAATGTGATGACATTATCCTGGTGAAAAACGGATGTTTAACCGATACATCATTCACCAATATTGCTTTTTTTGATGGGGTAAAATGGTTTACTCCACGAATTCCGTTGATTTATGGGGTGAACCGCGCCGAACTTATAGAACAGGGTGTTTTAACAGAAAAAGATATATCCCTTTCCGGGCTGGTGAACTTTTATCGTGTTTCACTGTTTAATGCTATGAATGAGTTTGGCACCATCGAATTGGATGTTTCATCAATTTGGCATTAAAAATATGAATATAACGGATTAATTGTTGATTTGATTTTGATTTGAAAGAAAAATAATCAAAAAATATTCACTTTGTATTTGTATGTTTAAAAAATTGCTGTATCTTTGCAACGTTTTAAAGAAGAAACAATGAAC
>Ga0302215_10002688_pt1 | contig 12151 bp, 11 predicted proteins | sample II_Fen_N3_1_FD_194580 | JGI IMG/M metagenome (GOLD analysis project Ga0302215, IMG submission 194580) | Peat permafrost microbial communities from Stordalen Mire near Abisko, Sweden - II_Fen_N3_1 | ecosystem: Environmental > Terrestrial > Soil > Wetlands > Permafrost | place: Sweden: Abisko... | reverse complement strand
AGGAATGGTCAGGCCGTTTTTATATGGAATCATATGTACCGCCTGAGTAGGACAATGTTCCGAACATGCCCCACAGTCTTCTTCTTTTGAGAAGACAACACATTTGTCTTTTCGGAATTTGGCGATGCCTAACTGTGTCAGCTTTTTTTCTTCCATGTGGAGAGGTTGTAATGCTCCTGTTGGACAAACCGTGGTACAGATGTTACATTCGTACGTACAGAATATATGCGTTGAAAATGACAGGTGTGGTTGCATAATACCGGTAATCCCGTATTGGAATGCAGCCGGTTTTAAAACCTGCATTGGACATTTGGTAACGCACAACTGACAACCTGTACAATGGTCATTAAAATGTTCAATATTGCCTGCTCCGGGAGGCATGACGGGTTTCCGCGAAAGAATTGTATCGTTCTTTCCTATAACTTTGTTAGCGCCCGATAAAGCCACTGAAGCAAGTGCTGCTCCCGAAGAGAGTAGAAATGTACGTCTGCCGTTATTTACCTTCTGATCGATTGGCTGAACGGGTTTCTTCGCAAAACGGTATTCATACTTCAACCCTCCCTTCTTACAGGCAGAAAGACAATTAAAACAGCTGACACAACGCGAATCGTCCACTTTCATTGCCTCGCTGTCAATACACTGCGATTTGCATTGCTTTTCGCACGCCCCGCAACGGGTACATTTCGATTCTTCCATATGAATATGAAAAAGTGAAATCTTAGATAGCAGTCCAAGAGAAGTACCAACCGGGCATAGCGTGTTACAGTATGACCGGCCTTTCAACCATGACATTTGGGTGATTAGAAAAAAGAACAACAAGGCAATTCCAAAGGCAAGTGGAATAAAACTAACCTGCTCAACTTTATAAAAAGTGTAATTCCCCATTGCACTGAATGTGTAAGCCAGTGCATTGTTTCCCCAAATTGCCAATGGACGGAATAATTGAGAGACTATCCTGCCAAAAGTACTGTAAGGATCGAGAAGTATTACCAGGAACGAGCTGCCAAAAACAAATACAATCAGGGTAAGTGCCAGTATAGAGTATCTTAAAATATTCTTGGGAGCAGTGTACTCATATCGTATTTTTTTGTTCTTTTTACGAAAGAAACGCGACTTCCAGGTCAGTACATCCTGCAATACACCTAAAGGACAAATGGTGGAACAATAAATTCTTCCAAAAAGCAAACTCAGTACAAGCAGGATTCCCAGCACTATCAAATTGAGGGATAGTAAAGCGGGAATCCATTGAATGCTCATTAGTTTATGGATTTCCAACGGTAATTTACCGGTAAAATCAATAAAGAATAAAAAGATGGGAAGAAAAAATAAAACTGATAAAACGATTCTTATATTTTTAAGAAATTTCATTGAAAGTTACTTAGTAATAATTTGAAATTTGAAAACTATTCACTTAAACGATTAAAGTTTGATCCGTTTTACATTTAGTTTTTCAAGATTCTGGGTTCCAACTCTGTTCTTTTCTGCCAGGGCGATATACCTCACATCTTTCAGGTCGGTAGGTTGTACCTGGGAGTACAGTTTCATTGCGGCAGTATCCACAGCAACATAATCATGGGAAACGAGAAGCGATTTGAGTTTTACAACATCTGCATCTGATTTTCCCTGTGGTCCGTTTGATTTCATAATGCGATAGGCATCGACGATATTCAGAGCCGGTTTTTTATGGAATGTAGCGGCATCGGCAATACATTGATGTAAATCATGATTATGGAAAAAGCCCCTGTCCCATACTATACCCATTAGATTCTTCATGGAAATGGTATTTTTGGCACCTCCATGATGTTTCAATACCGGCACGTTGAACCACACATCGCATTCGAGCAATGATTTATGTATCTTGGCGCTCTTTAAATTTACTCCCCGAGGAAAATCAACTTCCTTATAATAGGACTCATCATTTGCCGGAACCATTTTACCTCCTGCAGCAAGAACTGCTTTTTCTATTCCGCTGTTTACATAACATTTCTTCCAATCCTGACAGGTATGGTCGAAAACGATGACTTCCGACGCACCGGCTGCCCTGCAAAGTTTTACCAGTGCACCAATCAATTCGGGATTTGTATTGGCCGCAAGTTCCGGCGATTTATCCCAGCCAATATTTGGCTTAATCACTACTTTCTGTCCTTTTTTAACAAAATGTCCGATACCTCCCAATTCTTTCAGAGCACGAGCCAGCATGACTGCAGGTTCACCACCCATGACAGCCACCAGATCGGGTTGAGAATGTACGGCAATCCCTTTAGAGGGGGATAAAACTGAACCAAGTGCATTGGTTTTAAAGAATGACGCAATACCAACAAGTGCTGCTGATTTGAAAAAATCTCTTCGTTTCATTTTCAAATAGTTTTATATTCGATTGATAATATATAGAATTCAATGTTTTAAGATCGTAACCACAAATTTAATTTCAGGTATTCACAAATTCAAAAATAAATTACATCTTTTTTTTGTAGCTTTTGTTGTCCGTAATAGTAAACAGATTTTCAACAGAGCTATTCTTATTCTGTTATTGATAAAACTTAACTGTTATTTAAAACTTCTACAGAGCTTTATTATTGTTTCAACAAACCGGTAATCTTGATATATAAGTGTTGGTTTGTTTCAGTTTGTTATATCAATTCTTTTTCTTCTTCCTCTTCTTCTACTTCTTCTTTTGGTTTTCGCTTTACTACTAATGCACTGAGTTCCCACAGGGCATAAATCGGTATGAAAAATAACATGATCGTAAACGGATCGCCTGTTGGAGAAAATATAGCTACAATCACAAACAATGTGAAAAAGGCATGTCTGCGGTATTTATTGAAAAATTCACGATGTAATATTCCAAGTTGAGATAAAAACCAGGCAACTATTGGCAATTCAAAAACTATTCCCATCCAGAAACACACCATCAGAAAAGTACTCATATACGAATCGAGTGAAACACTTTGCTCGATAAAAGTGCTGAGCTGATACCCTGCTAAAAACCTCAATGTCATTGGAAAAACAAACAAATAACCTACTGCAACCCCAATGAAAAAGAGGATATTTCCAAATAAAAATACACCTCCTGCATTTTTACGCTCGTTATTGTGTAGAGCAGGTTTAACAAATATGAATAACTGATAAATAACAAACGGAAAGCTGAAAACCAGTGCAAACCACAATGATGTCGACATATGAATGAAGAACTGGGACGACAGGTTGATATTGATTATTTTTACCGTAAAATTTCCGACAAAAAAATCGGGCAATAATGATACCTTCTTTCCGGCTTCATTTAACCATTGATAAAGATAAAAATCATTTCTGGAAGGTGCAAGGATGATATTATTAAAAATATCTCTCATGTAAAAGAAAAAAACAATGGATATGACGCATACAAAAGCAGCAATCCTGAATAAAGTTTTCCTTAAATCATCCAAATGATCCCAAAAAGTCATTTCTTCATCATTCAGCTTGCTCATAGTTATTTTTCTGAATCTGATTTGTCTTCTTTAGCTTCTTTGGTTGTATCTTTTTTCACGTCAGTTGTAATGTCTTTAGTTGCATCTTTTATTTCATTTTCAACTTCATTCAATCCCTCTTTGAAACTTTTAACCCCTTTACCAAGTCCTTTCATCATTTCAGGTATTTTTTTCCCGCCGAATAATAATAAAAAGATGACAGCAAAAACAATTAATTCCCAGGGTTCAAATATTAGTAAGTGGTTCATAAGATTTTATTTTTATGTTAGAATAATTACTTTTAAAAATTAAAGTGTAAAAATACAACTATATTCTTATTCCAAAAAGGTTAGTAGCATAATTGTTTTGTTCGAGATGTTAATTATGTATATTTATTTGTACATTTATATGCGATTTCTTATGGATTATTTCGCTAAATCAAGATTCACAAAATTCTGGTACCCGGCAGGTATATTCTATTTTTGAAATTTTTTAATGAAAACCTTAAAGTAGCAGACTTCCTGTAGACAAAAAACCGGAAAAGTCTAGCCAGTTAGTAGGCTACTCTTTTCCGGAATTAAAAGATAAGGGGTAAAAAAAATTAATTCTTATCCACCAGTTTATTGCTGTTGGTATTATATCGTGCTCCGGTATTTGGAAATTTAATCAATAAATCTTCAATTTCTGTCAAATCGTGTTGGGTTAATACCATACCAATGGCTCCGGCATTTTCAATTAAATAGGTCCGGCGTTTTGTCCCCGGTATTGGAATGATATGTTCGCCTTGTGCCAGCACCCAGGCGAGTGCCAGTTGTGATGGTGTACAGTCTTTCCTTTTGGCAATCTGTGCAAAACCTTGCGACAGTGAGGTGTTATTTCCGGCATATTCCGGTTGGTAACGGGGCAGTGTTTTTCTGAAATCACCGTCTTTCAGTTGGGTGATGTCCAGGGTATTGCTCATTAATCCACGTGCCAGCGGACTGAAAGGGACGAATGTAATTCCTAATTCAAGACAGGTAGGCAGTATTTCTTTCTCAACATCACGGGTCAATAATGAATATTCACTCTGAAGGGCTGAAATTGGATGTACAGCATTGGCACGACGAAGAGAATTAGCTGAAGCCTCCGACAATCCCAGGTAACGGACCTTTCCTTCTTTAACCAGTTCGGCCATGGCACCTACCGTTTCTTCTACCGGTACATTTGGATCAATCCGGTGTGCGTAATACAGATCAATCACCTCCGTGTTTAGTCGTTTCAGGCTGTTTTCCACTGCAAGCTTTATATGTTTTGGAGAAGCATCGAATCCAAAAGCATATTTATTTTCAACACCGGGTATAAAACCGAATTTTGTAGCCAGAAAGATCTTATCACGATTCGGTTTCAGTACTTTCGCAATCAGCTCCTCATTTTTACCTGCACCGTAGATGTCGGCTGTGTCCCAAAATGTTACGCCAATTTCAATAGCTTTCTCCAGGGTTGCAATTGATTCTTCATCATTGGGTTCGCCATAACCATGACTCATCCCCATACAACCCAGCCCGATAGAAGGCAGTTTAATATCTGTTTTCCCAAAGTTCCTGTAGAGCATAATAAATAAGTTTGATTATTAAAACTGTATTGTTGATGGAATATTGTTACTGAGTATGAAACAATCAATTAAAGAATATTGTTTCGTATATTTTTAATTCGGTTCAGACTCCCCTGTAAAATTAAATACTAAAATATTTGAACCCCATTCCGTATTTCAGAAATGGGGTTCGTTCTATATTTTAGTAAAGCTGTTTTCAGGGCCTACCAAAAATTGGTTTAAACTGTTTTATTATTGAAAAGATAAATCAATTAAAATGATACAGAAAAACTATTAAAGCATCCAATGCAGTTTTTTTGTTGTCTTTAATTTCCATGGAGACCTGAATTTCTGCTTTGGAAGTTCCCCGGAGGTTGATTAATGACCTGAGGCTGGCACGAACTCTTACCTGGCTGTCAACCAATACCGGTTGATTAAACCTTAGCTTTTCAATTCCGTAATTCACCGTTAATTTTGAATTGTTGACTTCTATAATCTGACCCCATAAATAGGGCAGAACCGATAAATTGAGATATCCGTGAGCAATGGTTGTCTTGTAAGGGCTTTCCGTTTTGGTCCGTTCGGTATCTACATGTATCCATTGATGATCCAATGTGGCATCGGCAAATAGATTAATCTGATCCTGTGAAATGGTAATATAATCCGATACTCCTAATTCTTTCCCTACGTATTGTTCTAATTCTGCGTAATTATTTACTATGATTTTACTCATCTTCTGGTTGTATGATTTGTAGACCGTTCTCTTTCGGGTACAAGTTGTTTTATTTTGTGCAAATATACTAAAATTATAAACGTTGTGAAATAGTTAATCTTAATTTATTGGTGCCGGTTACCGGTTAATAATGTTAATTAAATTAAACAAGATGATGGATTATTTTTTACCAAACGTACCTGTTTTCATAAATCGTATCACCAGGGCGATCACTTTCTTCTTTAACGGCATTAAAATATGCATTGATTTTACAGTTATGATTTCTTTTTCATTTCCAAGTATAGCCCGTTTCATGGTTACTGTTCCATCATTATCGTCCGGCATAAACGGATTAAACCACGGTTTGCTTCCCTTTACTCCGACAATCAGTCCTACTTCACAGGTTGGTATGGGAAGTTTAAGAACATACGAATTTGTATCGGTTCTCATAAGTGCGACATTTGGTCCTAAAAAGGATTTTAATGATGAATTTGAAAAGAAATCTGCTATTTCTGTACCTTTATTGGGGGGTGCCAGCATAACGAATCTGAAGATATACGGAAAATGGTCGGTTGGTTCGAGATATTTGTACATCGACCTGACCACCAAAGCACCCATTGAATGCGTTACAAAAGAAACGGAGTCGTAATTTTCATGTTTTATTTTTACATACAAATCGTGTCCGATACTGTCAATGCATTCTTTAAAACCCGGATATGTGTAATTCTCGGTAATATACCCTTCGTGTTTTAATCCTGTATAAATTTTATCCATCTGTACCAGGCTGCCACCATATCCGTGAAGGATATACACTTTATGAGTGGCGAAGGTTGTTTGACTAAAGATGAAAACTAAACAATAAATTAAAACAGGCTTGATGTTCTTTCTGCTCATTATGAGGATTTGTTGCTATAAGTTCAGCTTCTTTGAAATAATAAAGATTAAAAACAGAAGACTTTATAATGATGAAAATGAAGGGTTGTATTTTGCAAAATAGTGAATAACCTTCATTATGTTTACCGGCTTTTCCAGGTCGCATATCAGATCTTTTCTTTCGTATTTTTCAGGGTCAAAAATGTTATTAGTCCTTTTTTCATTTTTCTCCAAAACATCCATGGCTACAAATCCAATGCTGATAAATAAGAGTATGTGATCTAAAAACTTTCTTTTACAGGATGCCGAATAGTTTGTCTGAAGCAGTAACTTCACCAGTTGATTTACCTGATCGATATAATTTGTTCGTATATTATCTATTTTATGCACTGTAGTTGCTAATGTTTTAATTCCTGCCTGATGGTCTTTATACACATCCAGCAAATCATTTTCAATTTGCCAGATTCCACCAAGCTTGTAAAACAGTTCCTTTTCAGGTTCACTTATTACTTCATTAAAAGCACATCTGTAAAACAAAACCGAATAACCACCTTTCTGAAAGGTAATATCCTGTATCTCCTCCTTATTTAAGTCAGTTTGAAGTTGCCTCTTGCTCAATACCTGGGCATTATAGATTTCCAGTGAATATCCGGTTAATCGTTCACTGTCAGATATGTTCCCGAGAGCTTTCATGTAAAGCTTGAGTATTAATCTTTCATTCGAGTTATTACCTTTCATTTTTTGTGGATTCTCGAGCAGGCTTTTAATATAACTCTCCGGCATGTTTTTCCTGTCAAAAAAATCATCAAACAAACCTGTTAATCCTCCAAGACATGTAAGAGCAAGCCTTTCTTTAAGAGTCATCTTTTTTCCTCTCAACAAAGAAAACGATTCACCGATCATAACAGGTACAGCTAAGCCATAATACTCTTCCATTTTTCTGAAATCCGATTCATCAAGGCTTGCATCGTTTGTACTTTTGCTTTCAAGGATATCAGCATTCAGGGTGGTCTGAATACTTCTCTTTTGAGTCCTTAAATTTGAAGAAAGTCTTGCTTTTATAAACGGAAATACGATTAAATTTCGAATGTAAGTCATCATAGTTCATGTTCTCATTTTTATATTCGTGGCAATCATTAAATAATTAATAATTAAAAATTAATAATTCCGGGACAAGGCATATCAGATCTTTTCGAATTGACAATCGGATGATAAGATGTTTACGATTACATAAGTAATTGGACCAATATATTGACCTGTATTATTACTTGAAAAATTGGACTTTTCAACTATTCCAAAAAAGGAAATAAGGTTTTTAATCAGGAGTATTTGGTTTTCTACTTAGGTTTAATATATTAAAAATAAGTTTCTTAAATTTTAAACCTTATTTTTTTTTAACCCTTAGTAGTCCCTCAATATATAAAAAATAAGCCACAATAAAAGTAACTTAATAAAAGACTGATATTGTGTAGTTTAAAATTAAGTTACATAAGAGCCTCGTATCCGTCGGCTGACGGACCAAAAACGATAAGAAACAAATAAGGTGTATATCATTGATTTAATGGACTTTTTTTCTAAACTATGTGTTCTCCCGATACTCGGGATGTGCCATATGTGCCTATGTGGTTAATTTGTTTCATAAGAGCACCTTATTCCGCCCTGCGGAACCAAAAATGATATAAAACAAATAAGGTATATGTTTCAGAATATTAATGTTTTACATTTTTCTATTGTGTCCTATGTGCCTATGTGGTTGATTTGTTTCATGAGAGAAATATTAAGTAAAAAAACTAACCCTTATTCCCGTATTTAAATTATAATTATAAGGCATTATTTGATGTCTTTTACTTAATCTGTTGATGAATGAGTAAATATTGATTTGTTTTCAATCAATACCTGTGGAAAGTGAACCGTAAGCTTTATTTTTGAAAGTTTACCAGTTCGTGAATCAGTATCCTGTTTTCTTCAGGAGTGCCAACCGTGATACGAAGACAACCCAGGCACAATGAAACGGTGTTGCGGTTACGGACAATAATGCTTTTTGTTACCAGGTATTGATAGATCTCATTGGCATCAGTAACTCTTACCAGAACGAAATTAGCATCGGTCGGGTAAATGTGTTGAACCATCGGGATCTTTCGTAATTCACTGATTAATACGGTTCGTTCTGCCAGCAATGTTTTTACCCAATTCTTTACACGTGCAACATCGCCAAGAGCATTCAATGCTTCTTTTTGTGTCAGGATATTAATGTTATAAGGGTATTTTATTTTATTGAGTATGGCAATGATTTCGGTGGATGCAAAAGCCATTCCCAATCGTATGGCGGCACTTCCCCATGCTTTTGAGAATGTTTGTAAAATAACAAGATTCGGATAATTGGATAGAAATTCTGAAAAGCTGCCTGTTGAAGCAAAATCGATATAAGCTTCATCCAATACCACTATGCCGTCGAATGCAGTTAATAACCTGATGATTTCATCTCTGTTTAAAGAGTTTCCTGTTGGATTATTAGGTGAACAGAGCCAGATTATTTTCGTATACAGGTTTGTTGCCGATAGCAATTCATCCGCCGAGAACTGGAAATTTTCATCAAGTAAAACTTTGCGGTATTCCACATCGTTGATCGCTGAACAAACTTTGTACATTCCATAAGTCGGTTCTATGGCAACAACATTGTCAATTCTAGGCTCACAAAATGCCCGGTACAATAAATCGATGGGTTCGTCGCTTCCGTTCCCGAGAAATATATTTTCAACAGGGATATTTTTGATTTTTGAAAGCTGTTCCTTTACTTCCCATTGTAACGGATCAGGATACCGGTTGAAAGGTGCATTGTAAGGATTCTCATTCGCATCAAGGTACACAGAAGCTTCACCCTTGAATTCATCACGGGCGCACGAATAAGGTTGTAATTGACGGATATTTTCCCGTAATAATTTTTGTATGTCCATTTCTTTACTTCTGTATTATTCTTTGCAACTATTTTAATATTTTTTGGATATCCTCCAACCCTCCAACTTCGAATCTCTTACTCTTAACTATAAACTACTAACTATAAACTACCAACTATAAACTACCAACTATAAACTATAAACTATCTTCTATGGCTGCTATACCTCTCTTCAACTTCTCTCTCTTCAACCAGTCTTACTTTCACTGCATTACTGTGTGCCTGCAGTTCTTCACTTTCAGCCATAAGTATGATGGCATTGCTTAAGTTGGTCAACCCTTCCTGAGTAATTTGCTGAAAGGTTACTTTCCGGATAAAACTATCCAGGTTTACGCCATTGTATGCCTTGGCATAGCCGTTCGTCGGCAAGGTATGATTGGTTCCGGAGGCATAGTCTCCGGCACTTTCAGGAGTATAGTTTCCTAAAAATACAGACCCTGCATTGATGATATTGTCAGCAACCCCCAGATAAAAACGGGTAGAAATAATCAGGTGTTCAGGAGCGTATTCATTGGTCATTTCCACTGCTTCTTCCAGTGATTTCAGTAAAATTATCTTGCTGTTTTCCAAAGCTTTTCGTGCAATTTCTTTCCGTGGAAGCTGTTCCAGCTGAAGATCAATCTGAGCCAGCACCGGTTCAATGATCTTTTCACTTACTGTCAGTAAAATAACCTGACTATCGACTCCATGTTCTGCCTGTGACAGTAAATCGGCAGCTATATAAACAGGATTGGCCGTCTCATCGGCTATCACTTCCACTTCCGAAGGACCGGCGGGCATATCGATGGCCACATCGCGCAATGAAACCAGCTGTTTGGCAGCAGTTACATACTGGTTACCGGGTCCGAAGATTTTATAAACTTTCGGAACAGTCTCCGTTCCATAGGCCATTGCTGCAATAGCTTGTGACCCTCCGATTTTGAAGATGCGATGAATGCCTGCTACCTTTGCAGCATAGAGTACCGCCGGATGAATCTTTCCTTCTTTATTAGGAGGGGTACACAGGATTACTTCCCTGCATTCGGCTATGCCGGCCGGAATTCCTAACATTAAGACAGTTGAAAACAAGGGCGCGGTTCCACCGGGTACATATAAACCGACTTTTTCAATGGCGATCGCTTTTTGCCAGCAATAGACTCCGGGTGAGGTTTGAACTTCCGGTAATTCCTGTTGTTGTTCGGAATGAAATTTCCATATATTCCTTCTGGCCATTTCAATAGCCTGCTTGAGGTTTACAGAAACAAGTTTTTCTGCTTCGGCGATTTCTTCTTTGGTGACTTCGATATTTTCCAGATCGACAGAATCAAATTGTTTTGTGTATTCTTTTACAGCTTTATCTCCTCTAATCCGAACATCATTCAAAACTTTTTGAACGGAATCAAATAACAATGTACTATCGAACGCTGGACGCTGTAAGAGCGAATTCCATGTATCACGTGACGGGTATTTGAAAACTTGCATATATTTATACTTTCTAAATTTTGAAAATTAAAGTAGATGACTAAATCATATTCTCAAAAGAAATTTTTTATTTTTTTTTTACCGGTGCCGGATCATTGTTTTCCCACAACCAGTTTATACTGAATGATTCCCATAAATCATATAGTTCTTTCATGCTGTTAAAGACGATGTTGGCGCCACTATCGCTTAATACCGAAGGATCCAAAGGACCGGTATTTACAGCAATGGTAAACAAACCTGCTTTTGAGGATGATTCTACTCCCAGAGGGGCATTCTCAATAACCACAACTTCCCAGGGTTTTAAACCCGATTTTTTCAATGCCATCAAATAAGGCTCCGGATGTGGTTTCCCAAACTGTACATCGTAGGCAGTAATCATCTTTTTCTTTTGAAAGAAACCGGGGAAACTTATTTCAAGGTTATCAATCAGACTTGGTTGACCGGATCCGGTCACTACATATATCTCCAGTTTTTGTGACTTAATTTTTTGTAATAAATCGGTGACAAAGGGTATTTTTTCCGAATGTTTGAAAGTCTCAAATAATTCCGATTTCAGCTTGTAAATGGTCTGTTTTTCTTCATCAGTGGCTTTTCTGCCATATTCCTTGACAAATACTCCGTCTATGGTTGAGGCACCTGTACGGCCTTCATTCAAATAAGCTTCATTCTCTGTAAATGGAAGTCCCATTTTTTTTAATGCTGCAACCCAGGCACTGGCATGACTTCCCATTGAATCGTAAAGGACGCCATCCATGTCAAAGAAAATTGCTTTTGGTTGAAAAGTCGGATATTTATTAAGTTGAATAAATTTGCTTATTTGAGCTGAAAACATGTAGTTAATATTTTTATGCAAAGATACTTAATTTGTCAGTTAAAATAGTGATTTTTGTCATACCATTTAGCCAATATTCAACCTAAACGTTTTTGCAGAAATAATGTTAGCAAAACAGATGAACTATTTTTGAGCTTAACTCATCTTTTTAGACCGATCTTACCTGTTTAAATAAAAAATTATGTAAATTTGCATTTCATAGTAATGCGGGGTGTGGCGCAGTAGGTAGCGCGTTACGTTCGGGACGTAGAGGTCGCAGGTTCGAGTCTTGTCACCCCGACAAGCTTAAAATGGAGCTATAATC
>Ga0302215_10002687_pt1 | contig 12153 bp, 13 predicted proteins | sample II_Fen_N3_1_FD_194580 | JGI IMG/M metagenome (GOLD analysis project Ga0302215, IMG submission 194580) | Peat permafrost microbial communities from Stordalen Mire near Abisko, Sweden - II_Fen_N3_1 | ecosystem: Environmental > Terrestrial > Soil > Wetlands > Permafrost | place: Sweden: Abisko... | reverse complement strand
CTAATTACTACTAACTCTCTAATTTTGCAATAATAAGTTAAATATAGCCCTCACTTTTATTGCAAATTGTTATCATTAAAAGATTATCACTACTTTTGTTGCAGGATTTCCAACTAATTGATGAAATTTATACACAAAAAATACGTTTAAAGTCTAATTGCTTATACTCATTGAACTAGTATGATTATGAAACTAATTAGATTATTTTTTTTATGTATGTTTTGTTCGATTTCATCACTGGCATCCGGGCAGGTAAAAGAGACTGATGTTTTCAAAGCAGAGTTTGGTGTTCTTGGAGGAGGGGCATTTTACTTTGGAGATGCTAACAATTTGTTATTTAATAATATGCAGATTGCTTATGGTGGCTTTTTCCGGTACGTATTTGATACACGTTTAGCAGTGAAAGCAGAACTAAACAGTACAAATATTGCAGGTAATTATTTAGGCCCAACAAATCAAATTCTTTTATTCACAAATCAGGTAAGTTCATTTGATGTTTGTGGTGAATATAATTTCTTTGATTTGGAAGACAATCCGTATAAGCGATATAGTAAAACCTTTTCACCGTACGTTTTTGCAGGTGGAGGTTTAATGACTTTTTTATATAAAACCACTCAACAATTTAAACCGAACTACTCATTTGGAGTTGGATTAAAAGTGAAACTGAGTAATCGATGGAATCTTAATGCGCAGTGGTCTAACAAATTACTATTATCTGATCAACTTGAGAATGTTGGGTTCTTAAACAATCATAACAATCAAAATTTGAACGGGACTAATTTATTCAATAATGACTTGCTTTCTACCTTTACCATCGGAATTAGTTACAATATATGGAAGAAAGAATGCGATTGTTTAAATAGTAACTATGTTTCAGGCCGGAAAGTGAAAAAAAGTTTAAAATAAATATGTCGACTTTCAAAGAAAAAATAGATAAAACCCGTTTACCAAAGCATATTGCCATCATTATGGATGGAAATGGGCGGTGGGCTAAAGAACGTGGTTATGATCGTATTTTCGGGCATCAGAACGGCGTGACTTCAGTTCGTGAAACTACTGAGGCTGCAGCTGAAATTGGGATAGAATATTTGACTTTATATGCATTCTCTACAGAAAACTGGAGTCGTCCTCAGCAAGAGGTCGATGCACTTATGGAGTTGCTGATTGACACTATTGAAAGAGAAACTCCCACTTTAAATAAAAATAATGTAAGACTAATGGCAATTGGCGATTTAAGCAGATTGCCGGGAAGTGCCGGAGAAAAACTCAAAAGATGTATAAACCAAACCAGTTCAAATACCGGTTTAGCTTTGGTTTTAGCACTGAGTTACTCGTCACGTTGGGAAATTACAAATGCTGTAAAGAATATCTGTAAAGAAGTTTCTGAAGGCAAATACTCGATAGAAGATATTAACAACGAGCTTATAAGCAATCACTTGACAACAAATTCAATTCCTGATCCTGATTTATTAATCAGAACAAGCGGTGAAGAACGTGTCAGTAATTTTTTGCTTTGGCAAATTGCGTATTCAGAATTATACTTTACAAAAAAACATTGGCCCGAATTTAAAAAAGAAAATTTTTACGAGGCAATATATGAATTCCAACAGCGCGAACGACGTTTTGGAAAATAAACTTTTTAGGAAACTTGTTTGACTTTGACACACCAAAATATACTTATGCAATACAAAAAGCTTTTATCTTTTTCGTTATTATTTCTTTTCAGCCAACTACTTGTAGCGCAAACAACTACTGAAAAAGATTCGACAAATTTACCTATAATAGAATATTCAACTTCCGCACCAAAATACGAAATTGCTGCTATCACAGTTACCGGAGCCAATAATTACGAAGACTTTGTACTTATCGGATTTTCGGGACTTGCCGTTGGAGATATGATTAACGTTCCGGGCGATGCAATTACCAATGCAGTTAAACGTTTCTGGAAACAAGGGCTTTTTTCAAATGTTAAAATTCTGGCTACCAAAATTGAAAATGGAAAAATCTGGTTAAATATTGCTCTCACTGAACGTCCACGTGTGTCTGAAATCAATTTTATAGGATTAAAAAAATCGGAAATCGATGATTTAACGCTTAAAATCGGTATCACAAAAGGCAATCAAATCACTCCAAATATCTCTGACAGAGCCAAGAAAGTGATTGAAAAATTCATGGAAGAAAAAGGGTTCCTAAATGTTCTGGTAAATGTTTACCAACGCAATGACCCCGCCAAACCAGGCCATGTAATTGTGGATATTAATGTAGATAAAAAACTCAAAACAAAAATTCATGAACTTACATTTATTGGAAATGTGGCATTGAACCACAATCAGATGAATAAAGTTATGAAGAAAACAAACGATAATAACTGGCGTAACATTTTCCGCACAAAGAAATTTGTGAAAGAAGAATACGAAAAAGACAAAGTAGCCCTAATTGACAAATATAACGAAGTTGGTTACCGCGATGCTTACATTGTTTCTGATAGTGTAGTTCGTTTTGACGACAAAAGTGTGAATGTATATATTACTGTAAGTGAGGGAAAGAAATATTATTATCGTAACATTAAATGGATTGGAAATACTGTTTATCCTTACGATTTTCTGAATTCAGTTTTGGGCATAAAGAAAGGTGATGTATACAATCATAAAAATCTTATGGCAAGATTAGAATCGGATGACGATGCAGTAAGTAAACTTTATCAGAACCGTGGATATTTATTCTTCCAGATTGATCCGGTTGAAGTAAACGTAAATAATGATTCCATCGATTTCGAAATGAGAATGTACGAAGGAAAGCCTGCAACCATTAACGAAATTGGAATTAAAGGAAATACAAGGGTTTATGAGCACGTTGTTCGTCGCGAATTGCGCACCAAACCTGGACAATTGTACAGTCAGGAGGATATCATGCGTTCTTTGCGTGAATTAGCACAGATGGGACATTTTGATCAGGAAAAAATGAAACCGGACATTCAACCAGATCCTGAAAATGGTACCGTTGATATAACTTATGAACTTGAAACCAAAGGTAGCGACCAGGTTGAATTTTCAGCCGGTTGGGGTTCTACAGGTGTCGTAGGTAGTATTGGTTTGAAATTCAGCAATTTTGCCATTCAGAATTTATTCAAACCAGACACATACAGAATTGTACCACAAGGTGAAGGACAAACTTTCACATTGAATGCCCGTACAAATGGTCAATCATACTCTTCATTCAGTATGTCATTTCTTGAACCGTGGTTAGGAGGAAAACGTCCTAACTCATTGTCTGCTTCAATTTATTATTCTACACAATCAGCTGTAAGTGACCGTTATGCAGCAAATTACAGCAACTATATTAATCAAATGTATAGTAGTTCGTATGGAAGTAGCTACGGAAGTAATAGTTACAGTACTTTATACCAAAGTGAAATGGATCCTGAGAAATACATGCGTACTTTGGGGGCTTCGCTTGGATATGGAAAACGATTGAACTGGCCGGATGATTATTTTACTTTCTACGGTGAATTATCTTACCAACTGTTTATGCTTAAGAAGTGGTATTATATGCCTCCATTAACTGATGGAAAATACAATAATTTCAGCCTTAACTTAACATTAAGCAGAAGTTCTATTGACAATCCAATTTATACAAGAAGTGGCTCTTCATTCACACTGGGACTCAAAATCACACCTCCTTATTCTGCTTTAAACGGTGGAAAAGTTGATGGAAAATTATATACCGATCCAACAATGACTAATGAACAGCGTTACAGGTTTATTGAATATCACAAATGGACTTTTACCGGCAAAACATTTACACCGCTGACCGCTGACAACAAATTAGTTTTAATGGGTCGAGTAATGTTCTCTTATCTTGGCGATTTTAATAAAAACGCCCGCTCACCTTATGAAACATTTATTATGGGTGGTGACGGAATGTCAAGTTATACAAGTTATGGAACCGATTACGTGGCCATGCGTGGTTATACAAGCGGTTCGCTAACTCCTTACGACAGCAAGATTGGCACTAATATGGGTTATTTGTATAACAAATTCACTATGGAGCTTCGTTATCCTTTATCATTGGAACAATCAGCAACCATTTATGCGTTGACTTTTGTAGAAGCCGGTAACTGTTTCAATAAGATGTCCGATTATAATCCATTCGATTTAAAACGTTCTGCAGGAGTCGGAGTTCGTATATTCCTGCCAATGTTTGGTATGATGGGAATTGACTGGGGGTATGGTTTCGACAAAGATAATACAGGTAAAGTTAGTGGAAGTCAGTTCCACTTTGTATTGGGACAAGAACTTTAACCAGTTGACAATGAATAGTTATCAGTGAAAAGTTAACAACCTCTCAAAACTGGCAAAGAATTTGTAAGATATAAATCAAATTGTATTTTTCAAAAACTATTTTTCAAAAAAGATATGAAAAAATTTATTATTTCGCTCTGCTTATTAGCAGGAATCAGTTTTGGGATGAATGCTCAAAAATTTGCAATGGTGGATATGGAATATATCATGAAAAATATTCCTTCATATGAAACTGCAAACGATCAGTTAAACCAAATTTCTAAAAAATGGCAATCTGAAGTTGATGCTCAAATGCAGGAAGTTCAGAAAATGTATAAAAACTATCAGACTGAACTTGTATTTCTTTCGGAAGATATGAAAGTAAAACGCGAAGATGAAATTGTGGCCAAAGAAAAAGCGGTTCAGGAGCTTAAAAGAGGCTATTTCGGACCAGAAGGCGAATTGTTCAAAAAGCGCCAGAGTTTGATGAAACCTATTCAGGATGAGGTTTATACTGCCATTCAGGAAATCAGTAAAGAACGGGACTTAGAACTGGTTTTTGATAAAAGTTCAGCAATGAGCGTAATTTTTACTTCCCCAAAAATAGATATAAGTGATATAGTCCTTCAAAAATTGGGTTATTCAAAATAATTTTTTAATTTTGCATTCTAATTTTTCAAAATATTAAAATCAATAAAAAAACCAATATGTTAATAAAAAAAATTGCTTTAGTACTGCTTTGTGTTTTACCTTTTAGTTTGAAGGCTCAAGAAGTAAAATTAGGACACGTTAATTTCCAGGAAATTGTAACACTCATGCCTGAGTTAACAACAATACAAAAAAAACTTGATGATCAAAGTAAAGAAGTAGAAAATGAGTTAGGAAAAATGAATGAAGAATTCAATGGGAAATTAAAAGATTTTCAGGACAAACAAGGTACTATGCCTGAAAGTATTAAACAAACCCGCCAAACTGAATTACAGGATCTTCAACAACGTATCCAAACATTTCGTCAGACAGCTTCAACTGATTTGCAGAAAATGCAACAAGAACTTTTAGCTCCTGTTTATCAGAAAATCAACAAAACAATTTCTGAAATTGCGGTTGAAGGCAAATATTTATATATTTTCCAATCTGATCCTCAAATTCTTATCTATCAGGCACCAAATTCAAATGATATCACCAAGTTGGTAGAAAAGAAATTAGGTTTAGACAAAAAGCCAGCACCAGCTGTTGAAACAAAAAAATAAAGTCTCAAAGAAAATAAAAAGAAGACTTTGATGATTCCATCAAAGTCTTTTTTTAATACTAATAGTTACAATTATGATTAAAAAAATTGCAGTCATCATATTTTGCAGCATGGCATTAAGCCTAGTTGCTCAGGAGCCCAAATTCGGCCATGTAAATTCGGTTGAAATTTTATCACAAATGCCTGAACAAACCACCATTGAAAAGACTATTAACGAACTTAATACTCAGTGGGATCAGGAAATAACAAAGTTGCGCGACGAGTATTATGCTAAAATAAAGGAATATCAGGAAAAGCTTAAAACGAACATGCCCGAAAGCATTAAAGCAGCACGTCAAGGCGAAATAGCTGATCTTGAAAAGCGCATTACAGCACTTCAGAAAACAGCAAATACCGATTTGCAAAAACGTCAGCAGGATTTATTTGCACCGGTTATTGAAAGAGTAAAAAAGGCTATTGACGAAGTGGGAATAGAAAACGATTATCTTTATATCTTTGATTTGAGCACCCAAAGCATTATATTCAAATCACCAAAATCAAATGATTTAACACCACTTGTAAAGAAAAAACTTGGATTGAAATAATCAGGATTTAAATTAAATAAAAAAACGACTTTGAGAAATTTCAAAGTCGTTTTTTTATTTAGTTTTTCAATTTTAGTAGATTTTGAATCTTCTTTTTAAAACTTATATTTTCCATAAACCCAGTGAAGTTTTCAGCACCTGGGCCAAAAGCAAATACTGGAACAGGTACACCGGAATGATTTTTAGTTGTAAAAACCGCTTTTAATTGATCAGAACCAAACTTCCCGTTCAGTAGAGTTAAACCGCCTGTTTCGTGGTCGGCAGTAATGATTACCAGCGTGTTTCCATCTTTCTTGGCAAAATCTAATACACGACCAATGGTTTGATCAAAATCAAGCATTTCCTTTATAATTTGTACCGAATTATTATCATGTCCAGCCCAATCAATCTGTGAACCTTCAACCATTAAGAAAAAACCCTTATTGTTATTTTTCAGGATATTGAGTGCTACCATTGTTGCATCCGGTAACATCGTTCCTCTTGCAGGCATCCCCGGATTCTGGTCGTCGTAAAGCAAACCGGCGAGTTTTCCTGACTTCACTGATTTTATATCTTCGAGCGTATAAGCAATTTTGTAATTCTTGGCTCTTAATTCATCGCTCAGATTTCTGCCATCGCTTCTATCTTCGAAATACTTACGACCACCACCGATAAACACATCTATATCCGTTTTAAGATAGTCTGTTGCAATTTCTTCATACATATCACGATTTACCTGATGAGCAATATATGTAGCCGGTGTGGCGTGAGTAACGGCACAGGCTACAACTATTCCAGTTGCCAGTTTATTTTTCGACGAAAGTTCAAGAATTGATTGCACGGCAACTGAATCAGGTCCCATGCCAATCATTCCGTTTTTGGTTTTTACACCACATGCCAATGCAGTTCCACCGGCTCCGGAATCTGTTGTAAAGTTATTGGAAGAATACGTTTTTGAGAAACCACTATAAGTACATCGTTCCAATTCCAGAGAATTGTTATTAGCAACCATTCCTGCATAAACCTGCGCAATTCCCATACCATCACCGATAAGAAAAACAACATTTTTTGGACTTTTTTGCGCTAAAACAGGTTGTAACACTAATATGATTAACAAAACACAACTTGAAAAAAATATTTTCTTCATTGAATTTGAGATTAATTTTTTAAAATTATTGGGATAATGCATTTGATATGCCTAACAATTCTGTGCGGATGGTTTTTAAACGTTCAACTATTTCTTGTTGCTTGGCAACAACATCTTTTTTTTGGCTTAGTTTTCTTCTTGCACCATCCAAAGTCAGTTTTTGTTCGTTTACTAAATAGATTATCTGTTTTATAACCTGAATGTCTTCAGGAGAATAAAAACGGGTTCCCTTATCATTTCGTTTGGGTTTAAGCTGTTTAAATTCCTTTTCCCAAAAGCGTAAATTAGATTGATTTACCGAAAATATTTCGGCAACTTCTGAAATTGAGTAAAAAAGCTTTTCCATAGATTGTATTTATTTAAAATACTGATTATTAAAGCTCAATAAATTTATTTTATTATCTTCAACCGTTGCCCGGGCTTTATTTTCGAACCACTTATATGATTCCATTTCTTAAGTTTTGAAACAGAAATACCATATCTGGCAGCAATAGCTCCCAGATTCTGTCCCGCTTTTACTTTATAATAAATAACTTTATCTGAACTACCCCGTTCAGGTGAAACCGATGCATTAGGAATAATTTCTATTTCGCTCCGGCGGTTATTTATCAACGAATCAGCTTTATATGCAATAATCTCATTAAATCTCTCAACAAAATTATTGGCATAATTTAATGGCAAACACAACGAATAAGGTTTGATATTTCCGGGAATAATATCTTTCCTGTATTGTGGATTGAGTAACCGGACTTCTTCAATTGGTAAGTTCAAAACAGTTGCAATCTGCGCTAAATGGATACGTTGGTGAACCATCACGGTATCGGTTAATGCCGGTATGTTTACAATTGCCGGACATAAATTGTGTTGGGCTGCATAGTGTAAAGAATAATTTGCGGCAATAAACACAGGCACATAACTTCTTGTTTCTCTGGGTAGATACGGATAAATTGTCCAAAAATCACGCTTTCCACCAGAACGTCTGATTGCCTTATTCACATTTCCGGGACCACAATTGTAAGAAGCAATTACAAGATTCCAATCTCCGTAAATTGAATACAAATCTTTCAGAAAATGAGCTGCAGCATTGGTAGCTTTTACCGGCGATAATCGTTCATCAACCAGACTGTTAATTTCAAGGCCATACATACGACCGGTTGCAATCATCAATTGCCACAATCCCGCAGCCCCCATTCGGGAAACAGCTGTAGTATTCAAAGCCGATTCGATTATAGAAAGATATTTTAATTCATACGGCAAATTATTGGCTCCCAAAACCTGTTCGAAAATAGGAAAATAATATTCACTCATTCCCAACATGTATTCAACCTGACGGCGTTTGCGAACCGTATATAAATCTATAAAAGAACGAACACTCTCATTGTAAGGCATTTCCATCAAACAAGGCATTTTCGATAATCTCATTTTATAAATCGAATCGCTGACAATATTATAATCGGTGCTTGATTTGCAATTTGAATTTTTTGAACGCTGAACCACCCACGAATTCAGCATATAATCCAACGTGTTATCAAATTCGGCAGGAATCGTTATAGTTGTATCCATTTTCAAATCAGATTCAAAGGTATCTTTATGTTTTGAATCTTTCTTTTGTGAAAAAGCAGATACAAAACTAACTGATAAAAATAAACCGATAAAAAGGAAGGTCTTAAAACTCATTATTATTGTCTTTTTTTCTTTTGGAATCTCACTATTTAAATCTAAAACTACACTGCATAGCCAACGTGTTATTTGTACCAAAACCATTATTAATCAAAGTTGGTTGAACCCGTAATGACAAATCCGGACTAATATCAAAGTCAGATAACTGAGCATCAACATAAGCATCAACCAATGTTAAAGCATAATATCCCACGGAAAGAATTATACTCAAATCTCGGTACCGGCGGAATCCGTCTTGCTTTGTCTTTAAAATACTTGTAAAGCCGGAAACACCACCTAAATTGTCAACGGTGTATCCTTTTGGCAAAATCTGTAGAAAACTAACTGAGCCCGGATTTTTATCAGCATTGGCTTTAAAAACTGGATCGCTCGCATACAAAAGTATATCCCTATATGCTGTTTTATAGGTTTGATATTTTCCGTCATTCCATGAAATTGCATAAGCGCATCCCATAAAACCGCCATAAACAATTGGTAATTTCCAGTATTTTTTATTTAATATTTGTCCATATCCGGGAATAATGGCTCCCATCCAAACAACTTTTACAGGATCGGGTTTAAATACACCCGTTTTTAAAGTATCGGAAACTCCTGAAAGTGTTGGTTTTTGTTGAACATTGTTGAGCGAATCGGTCTTTAGTTTTAATTTAGTTGTAGTCACCTGAGCCTGAATACCTAAAGTTATCAGGAAACAAAAAAAAACAACTTTATAAAACGCTTTATCCACAAGGATCAATTTATATTTTATCAAATAATTCCATGATGTGCGCCAATTCTTCATCATTCGAAAAAGGAATTGAAATCTTTCCTTTCCCATCCGGATTGCACGAAAACTCTACTTTTGTTCCGAATGTCTGACTCAACTGAGTTTTTAGATCATCAAATTCTTTAAGTTTTTTTACCGGATTTACCGGAGATTTAGTTCCGGAATCGAAAGAACCAGATTCAAGATACAACCGAACCAATTCTTCAACTTTGCGGACGGTATAATCATTTTTCAGAATTGATTCGTATAAATGCAACTGGGCGGCTGGTTCGCTAATCCCCAAAATGGCACGAGCATGGCCCATATCAATTTTTTTATCTTTAATTCCCATTTGAATTTCTGCAGGCAAACGCAGCAATCTCAAATAATTGGCAATTGTGGTTCTTTTTTTCCCGACACGTTCACTCAAACGTTCTTGCGTCAACTTGTATTCTTCCATCAGCCGATAGAAAGTCAAAGCAATTTCAATGGCATTTAAATCTTCCCGCTGAATATTTTCAATCAGGGCCATTTCCATAACCTGCTCATCAGCAGCAGTCTTTACATAAGCTGGAATTGTGGTAAGTCCAACCAATTTCGAAGCTCTGAATCGACGTTCTCCGGCAATAATCAGATAAGTACCATTATCATTTTTACGTAAAGTAATTGGTGAAATTACACCTAATTCACGAATTGAAGTTGCCAATTCAGTTAATGCCTCTTCGTCAAAATGACTGCGTGGTTGATTGGGATTTGCAAAAATCAAATCCATTTCTACTTCGCTAATTGATGAAGAGCCACTGGTACTGAAATCATTATCAATCAAAGCACCCAAACCTCTTCCTAATCCTGTATTTTTTGCCATATATTCGGTGAAAACGTAACTTAATATCTTTTATTACTTAACTTACAAATCAGTGTGCGTATTTCGCAATCAGTTCTTTAGCTAAATCCATATAATTTGATGAACCTTTTGATTCTGAATCGTATAATAACACCGGTTTACCATGGCTCGGGGCTTCGCTTAATCGCACATTTCGGGTTATTACAGTTTCGAAAACCATTCCCTGAAAATGTTTTTTTACTTCGCCATAAACCTGATTAGCCAATCGTAAACGATTATCATACATAGTCAATAGAAATCCTTCAATTTCCAATGAAGGATTCAATTTGCTTTTGATTATTTTAATCGTATTCAACAATTTACTGATTCCTTCTAGTGCAAAATACTCACATTGAACCGGTATAATGACCGAATCTGAAGCTGTCAAAGCATTTACTGTAATTAATCCCAACGATGGCGAACAATCAATCAATAAATAGTCGTAAAGTGGTTTTAAAGGAGTTAAGAGATTTTGCAAAACACGTTCGCGGTTATCCATATTTAACATTTCAATTTCAGCACCAACTAAATCGATATGAGACGGTAAAACAAATAAATTTTCGAGTTCAGTTGGATGAATAGCTTGAATTGTAGGAACATTATCAATCAAACATTCATAAATAGTGAATTCCAGCGTTCGTATATCTATTCCCAAACCGGACGATGCATTAGCTTGTGGGTCAGCATCTATCAACAGAACTTTCTTCCCAAGTGAAGCTAACGATGCCGCTAAATTAATTGCAGTAGTCGTTTTCCCAACTCCACCTTTTTGATTAGCTAACGAGATTATTTTTCCCATATTTTAGAAAATTTATTTTGCATTTTTTGAAGTAATTATTCAATGGGAATCCGATAAAACCTGAAGTTTTTTCAAAAAGCTGTGTTTCAAAATCTTCAGTTTAAACAGCCCATTTATATACCGATTGGCAAAGATAATAAAATAAATCCACCCATTCAAGCAGCAAATTGCATGCAAATTAGAAATAAGGTTTTTTAAGCAACAAAATTTAAAACTCTAAAATATGTCTTTTCAAACTCCTGAAATCTTTATTAAAATGCGTTTTAAATTTAAATCATACCACTTATCTGTTTATCTTTCAAATATTATCAAAATCTTAATTGAGTATACTTAAATTGATTATCTTTGCATTCGTCTTTTCTCATTAAGATATGGAAAGATAATCGATTATTCTTATAAAGAGTCGTTTCATAAATATGAAAAACATTTACACCATAATTGTAGGGTTGTTTTTAAGTATTAATCTTGTGTCGGCTCAGGATACTTTATATGTTTATAAGGCAGGAGCGGTAATCTATAAAAGCGAAGTAAGTAGCATTGACAGCATTACTTTTACAACCGTTAAACCAACTCCGATAGTTACGCCGTATTCCTATATTTTTGATATTAAGGCGATTCCTGAGATAACATTAGAAATATCCACAGCTGAATGGAACAACCTCCTCTCCTATTTCGACCAAAATCCCGACAATCAGGAATATATTAAAAGCAATTACACTTTTCTGAAGGATGGGAAAACAATTTCGATGCCTAATTCCGGAATGAGAATACGTGGAAATACAAGCAGAAGACGTCCCGAAGGCATAA
>Ga0302215_10002686_pt1 | contig 12159 bp, 9 predicted proteins | sample II_Fen_N3_1_FD_194580 | JGI IMG/M metagenome (GOLD analysis project Ga0302215, IMG submission 194580) | Peat permafrost microbial communities from Stordalen Mire near Abisko, Sweden - II_Fen_N3_1 | ecosystem: Environmental > Terrestrial > Soil > Wetlands > Permafrost | place: Sweden: Abisko... | reverse complement strand
AGGCTTGTTCCCAACCCTTATTCGCCAGGATAACCGCATAAGGCAACGTTGCATTCGTTAGTGCCAGAGTGGAGGTAAAAGGTACTGCACCCGGGATATTAGCCACACAGTAATGCAGAATGCCCTCTACAGAATAAACAGGTTCGGCATGAGTGGTGGGATGTGACGTTTCAAAACAACCTCCCTGGTCGATTGCCACATCTACCAGTACAGAACCTGGTTGCATAAGTTTAAGCATCTCACGGGTGATCAGATGAGGAGCTCTGGCTCCGGGGATCAGCACAGCACCGATCACTAAATCGGTAAGAGGAAGCAATTCTTCAATATTGGTGGTTGTGGACATCAAGGTATCCACGTTAGCAGGCATGATTTCACTTAAATAACGTAACCGGGGAAGGGAAATGTCAGCAATGGTGACATGGGCTCCCAATCCTGCTGCCATCAATGCAGCCTGTGTTCCAACGATTCCTCCGCCAAGTACCAGTACATGCGCGGGTTTCACTCCGGGAACCCCACCCAGTAAGATTCCTTTTCCACCTTTGGGTTTTTCCAGGCACCGTGCGCCTTCCTGTATGGACATTCTTCCTGCAACTTCCGACATGGGAATTAATAGTGGCAGGGTATGATCCGCTCTTTCAACTGTTTCATACGCCAGGCAGACTGCTCCGCTTTCCATCATGGCTAAAGTAAGATCTTTCTCTGAAGCAAAATGAAAATAGGTAAAGACCAATTGATTGCGACGGATAAATTTGTATTCGCTTTTGATGGGTTCCTTTACTTTCATAATCATATCCCCAATGGCAAATACTTCGTCGGGTGTTCCAAGGATTTGTGCCCCTGCTTTTATATACTGTTCATTGCTGAAACCGCTGTTTTCACCAGCATGGGTTTCAACAAATACTTCATGGCCATTTTGAACCAGTGTCTTTGCACCACCGGGAGTCAGGGCAACACGGCTTTCGTTGTTTTTGATTTCTTTCGGAATTCCAATTTTCATATTCGTAGAATTTAAAATAAGTACTGGTAAATCGTGTCTCCTAATTCCCGGATTATCGGCAATTCAGGGTGCAAATAATAGGGTTAAAGCATTAAAACGGTGTAAAAATACTAGTTTAATTTCAAATTGGAACCATTGTATGATAAAAATATTTTGAATGAACCGTATAATTTTATAAATGCCTATTAAATAAGGTAGTTAGCCAGATTTTAAAGTATTCTCATTTGTAAAAAATCAGGCAAATATAATGATTATATTGAAAAAAACCGACCAGATATGAGGTAGAATGTAATAATTAAAGGCGTGCAGGTTACAAATCGAAAGTTACCACTATTCATGCTTTGAAGAATCAAATATAACTTCTTTACGGAAACTTGTTCTGTTTCATTTCAGATTAATTTTCATCGCATGGCTGGTATAACTTCCCAGAATCCCAATCCCACCTACCACATTGTTGTAGACTTGTACCGGCTCAGAAAAGAAACTGTTCTCACCGCTTACGGCACGTGATTTAAGATAATAATAGTAACTCTTGCTGATACTTTGAAGATTGACTGTTACCTCAACCTGGGGTGTAGGTTGTTCATACCCCGGCGAAAATACGTATTTGTCATTTGTGATACTGAATGTAAGGGGGTAATGTTCACCATTGAAAAGATCGTCAGTGAAAACATTGTAACTGTTGGTTGAAAATGATGTGGAAAAACCTAGCGCATCTTTGTTGGTATTTCCCGAAACCAGGTCGTCGAACGAAAATGAATAATCAGACTGTTCTCCATAAGTTGTAGTTGTTTTTGTAATTACAACCAACCGGTAAAAGTTTTGCTTATTGGCATTGTCTGTAAAATTCAGTACAAACTTCAGCCTTCGTCCTGTAACATAGCCTATTGTATCATAGGTCGGAACACTTCCATCCTTTGATTGATAATCAATGACAGGAGTGGTGCTGCCTGTGGGTGTGCTGGCAGTATCCAGTGAAAGTATCGTGGTTTGAGGTTCAATGGCGGTGGCACAACTGACATCGCTTTTACCGGGGGCGACAACCCTGTAGCGTATGGAATCACCCATTACCGGTTTATAGGCGGCAAAGTATTGCCCATCAGTGGTATGGGTCATTTTTTCTTTTTCTATCCCATTGACATATAAGGTTATGGTAGCATTATCAATCAGATTAAACGTTTGTTGGCTACTCAGGAAAAACTGACTCTCTGAAATGTGGGCCGAAATAACTGAATCGGGCGTGATGAAACTATTCACCACCAATAATGGAGTAGTAACCCGGCCATTAAATACAATGTCTTTTTGGCAGGATACTATTAAAAATCCCGCAATAACCAGTAAGGTATATATCTTTAGTCTGTTCATTTTATTTTGATCAATTACAGAATATCATAGTTGAATATCTTCTAAATTCCATCCTTTTTCCTTTTTCCTTTCTTTTAGAATTTATAGGTATAGCTCACCGAGGGAATGATCGGGAAGATGGAAATTTGTGTCAATGTTTTAGTTTCGGTGTAGGTTCCGGTCGTTGAATTATAATTGGAATTCGTTTTTACGGTTGAGAAAAAAGGATTTAAATGGTTGTAGGCATTGTAAACACTAATGTTCCAGGTCCTGATGCCATGTTTCTTTTGTTTGTGAAAATTCACACCCAGGTCAAGTCGGTGATATGAGTTATACCTGTAATTGTCACGGGCACTGACGAAGGGCAACGATGTGAGGTTCTGAATGTAAGAGCTGCCGCTCTTTGGCATCTGGAAGCCTGTATCAGGAATGGGGGTGCCGGCATAATTCTGCAATGCCAGCGTAGCTGTGTTACCGGTGCTGTAAACCCAGGTGGCTGCAACATCTATCCGGTTGCTGAATTTATGCGAAACAACGATACTCAGATCGTGGGTACGGTCATACTTTGCCGGGAATGCCAGACCGTTATTCAATTCCTGCCCGGTCCTGTCGAATAGCCGTTCGGTCCTCGACCAGGTATAACCAATCCATCCGGTAGTTTTTCCAACCGTTTTTTGTGCCAGGAATTCAATCCCGTATGCCCAGCCTCGTCCCACATCCACTTTATCTTCCCATCCCGTGCTCGAACCAAAGAATGTGGCCCCGTCTTTATACTCGATCAGGTTATCCATATTCTTGTAATAAGTCTCGACGGATAGATCGAACATTTCCAGCAAATTATAAAATACACCTGCGGATATTTGTTGTGATTTCATGGGCTTGATCCGTTTGGTGACCGGAACCCACAAATCGGTGGGTAATTCAATATTGCTGTTGGATAGCAGGTGGATATACTGATTCATGGTGGCAAATCCTGCTTTTAGCGATAATTTATCATTAATCAGAAAACGTATCCCTATGCGGGGTTGAAGTGATTGGTAGGGCTGGTTTTGCACAAAGAAAGTTGAATAATGCAAGCCGATATTTGCTTTTACAGCATATCCCAGACTGATATTATCTTCTGCGTAGAGGATGGTCTCGTGTGAAAGTATATTCTGATCGCCAATAGTTGTATCCATTGCTTGTTGATTGCTGGTACTTGATGCCACAATAACGTCGGGACGGAAAGTATGGAACGTATAGTTGAGCCCGAATTTCACATCATGGTTTGGATTGGGTGCATAATCAAAATCCAGCTTGCCCGACAGGTCTTCAATCCCGGATCGAAATCCAAGGTTAATCGATTCGTTAATTGTTCTGGGAGGTGATGTGATTTTAGTCTCAGTTTGAGTGCCGATATCCAGTAAAAACCGGTACCTGGTATAATCGGCGGTAGCATTCATAAACAATTTGTTGTTGATAATGTGATTCCAACGCAGGGCACTAATGATGTTTCCCCAGTTCATATTTGTATTAAACCTTGTGTTTTGAGAACCATCATCCGAAGTGGTTGAACCATTTTCAGTATTGATATAGAACACATCATCACCCAGGTAGGCACTTAAATAGATCCGGTCGTTATCCGAAAATTTGTGACTTAACTTGGCATTCAGGTCATAGAAATAATAGCCTCCGTTCGTTCGTTGTGAACTGGGCACATTCGATTGTGACGCCAGAATGAGAGGTTTGGCTAAAACATCCAGATAAGTGCGTCGGGCTGATACATTGAAAGTAGTGTTTTCATTGAACAACGGGCCTTCCAGGTTTATTTTCGAAGAAATCAATCCGATCGTTACATTCCCGTGCAATCTCTGATTATTGCCATCGTTCATACGGATATCAATCACCGATGAAAGCCGGCCGCCATACCGCGCCGGAAAATCGCCTTTATACAAGGTGACATTTTTTATGGCATCAGCATTAAAAAGCGAGAAGAACCCCAAAGCATGATTAGGATCGTATACCGGAACCCCATCCAGGAGTATCAGATTTTCATCCGGTCCCCCACCACGCACATAGATTTGTGAACTTCCTTCAGCACCCCCTTTTACCCCGGGAAGCAATAACAACGCTTTAATCACATCGGTTTCGCCAAAAAGCGCCGGAACTGCTTTGATCTGAATAATCGGGATGTCAATGGCACTCATTTGTGAACCATGAACTCCAAAGTCCTTGCTATGGCCCAGTACGGTGACTTCGCTCAACTCAACGGATTCTTTGAGCCGGATGTTGATCACCGTGTCACGCGATAAATTAAACGTAAGTTGTTGAGGGGCAAATCCCACATACGAATAGACAAGCGTTACCGGACCTTTTGGAAGAGTCAATGAATAAAAACCATATGAATTGGAAACGGTGCCTTTACGTGAGTTTGATTCAAAAACAGCAGAGCTTATGAGTGTCTCTCCGTTTTTAATATCGGAAATTAAACCGCTGATCGTACATTTTTGAGCTTGTATATAATTTGAAAGGATAAAAACTATAAATAGCAGGAGATAGATTTTTTTCATGAAAACATGGGAGATATAGTTTAAAATTTTTATCCGTTTCTTTTGTCCGGATAAAAGTACTAAGAATATCTAACACTTGAATATGTTTCAATGTTTAATAGGATAATAAATAATCAGCAATGGCTTATAAGTTAACTGATGTGAATAAGCCCGGGGTATTGTTTGTTTCGTTCCGGCTTACAGACAAAATCGTCTGGATTGTTATTGATACAACCATCACAACATTGCCATTATACCTTATCCATGCTTTTACAGAAATGACGCAGAGATAATACAGAGATAATACAGAGATAATACAGTCCTTATATATACTGTATCATCACTGTATCATCACTGTATTATCACTATTTTATCACAGTATTATCCATGTATGAGTAGTGATCAGTATCTGTCAAAGTCAAATGATTATTGTGAACTGAGCCGAGGCCAATAATGCTCTGAAAAAGGAGTTTGAAAAAACAGGTGCCGGCGCGGAGAATGCCAGCGAAAAAGGTTCACGGGTTAGAATTCTAAAACATTAAACAATTTAACAATCAAGTTGTGAAACTGTCATTCAGGATGTAGATAAAATGATTTCTGAATGGAGAACATTCAGCATTTATCCGGTGATTCATCTCTTCATGAGATTGCCGAAGATGGTTTAATCCGGGCAAGCCTGTGCCTGATTATTGTTTCAGGAGATGATATGTCTTGTATTGTTGGTCTCCTTTTACAGTAACGAGATAAACTCCTGTTTGAAGGTTTTGAATGTTCAGGTTTACTTCCAGTGAAACGGCAACATCACCAATACGTCGGGTGAAAGCTTTTTGACCGTTCATGGAATAGATGGCTACTTCTACATTTGAATCCTTTATTCCGAATAAAAGGGTTAATGCTCCCTGTGTTGGATTGGGATAAATCAAATAGTGGGTATTTGAAGTCTGGATTCTTTGAAATTGGGCCAATTTCAGGCAAGCAATGATGCCATTGTAGGCATCAATTTTGCCGAAACCCCAGGTGTTGCTACCTGCAGCAGGTATTGTCCCGGTAAAGAAGTCGGAAATAGATGTCTGTTGCAACACGGTGCGCACCTCTTCGGGCGACAGATCGCTTTTTGCCTGCAACCAGGTGGCTAATATCCCGGTGACCATAGGGGAAGCCATGGATGTTCCTTCCAATTGCCCATAGTTATAGGTATTGCCGTTTACCATATTCCGTTCGACGATATAGCTGGAATAATTGGGATCGGTAATGATGGCACTGGAATAGGCCGAAACGACCACCGAACCGGGAGCTGCGATATCGGGTTTAGTCCTTCCATCAATGGTGGGGCCGGTGCTGGAAAAGCTTGCGATATGATTCAGGCTTTCGAATGTATCATAGGTTTTGCCTGCTGCAGTAGTAAAACGGGTTTTAGATACATATGCCCCGACAGAAATGATTTTCTTTCCAGTACCACCTATTTCGCCCATAGAATTATTCGAGTCTCCGGCAGTCCATCCGCTGATATTGTTTTTCTTAAAGAATGAGTAATAATCATCAGCCCATGCATTCACGGTGCCATTCTGGGCGGTAATGATTAATCCTATATAATTTCCGGGATTTATGTCGGTCATATTCGTAGTGACAAATGCATTTGGTTTATTATTCAACGCATTTCTTTCGGTATAAATCTGAATGCTTCCTATGGCTCCATTGTCAGAGGTGAGTGTAACGGTTTTGCTGCCGGATGTTGCAGCATTAAAGGTGGGGGTAGTATATACTTCAGTACTGGTTGCCTTGTTGTAGACCACCACACGGACGGAAAAAGTATTATTGGCGTCACCCCAGATATCGGTATATCCGATCAGGGAGGTGTCTTCAAAATATGAGAAAAAGGATTTCAGGGTGTTGTTGGTGGATGTGAACGTCTGGGAGATATGAAGGCTATCGTTTCCTTCATTTCCAACGGCTCCCACCAGCAACCTTCCTTTTCCTTCCATCAGATCGCATGCCCGGTCGAATGCCGAAGTCCCATCATGAGGCCCAACATGCGACCCCAGGCTCATGTTTACCACACAAGGTTCGTTTAACTTCGTGGCATAATCGTACAGGTATTTCACCCCATCGGTAATGCTGACGTTGTCGGAGGTCTGTTCGTTCAGGTTGTAGCTTACCATGGCAATATCAGCCTCCGGGGCAACACCATAATACTTGCTGTTGTTGTTCTTGTCGGCACCTGTGGCTATGCCGGTGACATGTGTGCCGTGAGTTTCGGTTCTGTTGTCAAATTTAGCTGCCAAAATAGCTTCCTGAGTAGTATATTCGGTGCCATAGGTAAAATTAGCGGGAGGTGTGCCTGCGATATTTTGATCCCAGACGCGTTTTATCCGAAGTGATGTCCCGGCTGAATTATAGAAGTCAATATGCCCGTATTCGATTCCACTGTCGATGATGCCGATCAGAACATTTTTACCCATGAAAGGGGCAGGCAGATTGGTGCCTTCCTGAACCTGGTCCACATTGGTAGCCGCCCTTGCCATATCGAGCCTGCGGCGAACCGGTGTGCCTATTTGCAGGTTTTTTACTTCGGGCAGCATTGCCACCAGTTCGAGATTTTGAACCGGCACCCGGGCTGTTATGATATTTGGTAATATGGTGTTGATTTTCACTCCATAAGTTTTTAATATCTCCAGATCGGCATTTTCATTGAGCAATATAAAAGCATTGACATAGGACTGGTTCTCGATTTTTTTGACCATAAACCTTTTTAGCAGTTTCTTGCTGGCTGTTGTATCCGCTGCCTTTTCACGGATAGTAGTCAGAAAGTGAGCCGTGAAAGGAGATATTTTACCAGCCTCGAAGGTCTGCGAATAAAGGAATAACGGCAAAAAGGACAGTAAAACAAGAGCAATACTTTTTTTCATTTAATATTATTATTTGATTGCCGGTTATCTGAATTAACAGTCCCCAATCCTTGTTGTTTTTTATTAAATTCATGAAGGATATTCAATCTTTTTCGTACTAAGATGTGTGGTGAGTTGGTTGAACATTGTCAGCTTAATTCTTCATCAGAAGTGTACTGTTTCAAAAAACAACTCTTTCATCTTAATTGCTTTTCAGAAGAATGGGAGAATCAGACAGATAAAATTATTCAGCTAATTCAAACACTTCATCCAAAGTGTATGATGAGGATTTTTTCTTCTTCATAGCCTTTATCATAGCCATTGCCACTTTTTGAGCCGGAATGGGTTTATACCGCTTAAACAGTCCTAATGCGTTGAGTGCTGTAAGGATGGCAAATCCGATTTTTTCACCTGCCCTGCTTTGAGTCCGTTTACCGGCTAACAGGCCTGGGCGGATGATGCTGATGGTGTCGAATGGCAGGCTTTGTACTGCTTTTTCGAGTTCACCTTTCATTTTCATGTAAAAGGGTTTGGCCGTTGAACTTGCCCCTGCCGCAGAAACCAGCACATAATGGGTTACTCCATTTTGTGCGGCAATTTTAGCAACCGTAAACTGATAGGTGAAATCGACTTTATACTGTTCCTCCTTCGTTTTAGCCAGTGCAATGGTTGTTCCAAGGGCTGAAAACAACACATCACCTGTGACGTGTTTTTTCCAGGTGGCAGGCTCATCGAAGTTAATGATTCGTTCCGTCAGCTTTGGGTCGGTTATTCCACTTGCCCTGCGAACCAGGGATACGATTCCGGTAAAGTACTCGTCATGAATCAATAATTGAATCAACTCGGATCCAACCAATCCAGTGGCACCAATTACAATGGCTTTCTTCATAGAACTTTCAATTTGACATGGTTCATCTCTGATTCATCAATGTGAATATCCCTAAACCCCAGGAAGTATAACACTCCATCCAGCCCGATAGTTGAAATGGACTGCTGTGCATTGGCAATTACTTTGGGTTTCGCATGGAAAGCAATACCTAACCCGGCAATATTTAACATAGGCAGATCATTGGCACCATCCCCTACGGCGATGACCTGTTCCAAATCAATTTTCTCGACCTGTGCAATCAGTTTAAGCAGTTCTGCCTTTCGTTTGCCATCCACAATATCACCCAGATAATTTCCGGTGAGTTTACCATCTATAATTTCAAGTTCATTGGCATAGACATAGTCGACATCAAAGATTTTCTTCAGGTAATTCCCGTAATAGGTAAATCCTCCCGAGAGAATAGCGATTTTAAAACCAATCTTTTTGAGTATGGAAATCAATTTTACGGCTCCATCCATGATGGGTAAATTATGGGCTATATCTTCCAGGATACTTTCATCAAGTCCTTTTAGCAATGATACCCTTCGTTTAAAACTTTCAGAGAAATCAATTTCACCCCGCATAGCCTGTTCGGTAATTGCCCTTACCTGATCACCCACACCCCCGCGGTCGGCTAGTTCGTCAATTACTTCTGTCTTAATTAAGGTAGAATCCATATCAAAACAGATCAATCGGCGACTCCGGCGAAACATATCATCTTTTTGAAATGAGATATCAATGCCCAATTCCGAAGTATATTGCATAAACTGGGCAGACAGGGCATTTTTATTCAACAAGGTACCACGAACCGACAGTTCAATACACGACCTGACAGAATTTTCATCATTTATTACCAGCGACGGACGTCCTGTGAGTCGAATAATAGAATCAATGTTTAAGTTTTGTTCCGAAATAGTTTTGGTAACCATGGATAATTGCTTGGCGGTAATCACTTTGCCAAGAATAGTTACAATATAACGGCTTTTGCCCTGACGGTCAACCCAATTTTCATAACGTTCAATGGAGATGGGAGTGAACCGGACATTTACATTTAGTTCGGAGCATTTAAACAGAACTTCTTTCAGGATGTTCCCCGAATCCGATTCGTTGGTTACTTTGAACAGAATCCCCAGAGAAAGTGTATGGTGAATATCCGCCTGGCCAATATCCAGAATGGTAGCATTGTAATTGCCTAAAATTTCAGTTATAGCAGAAGTTACCCCGGGTTTATCGTCCCCGGAGATATTGATAAGAATTATTTCACTTTTCGTCATAGTTTTATTTTTAGTCCAATATAGTATTGAAATTGTTTCCTGGAAATTGTTTCATTTTCTTTTTTGATATTTTTCGAAGGTTGAGAGGATAGAATGAACATATCTCGCGGTCTCCTTACCGCGGAAATAACCATATTTAACTACAGGGTCATTATAAAAATCCGGATCGTCTTTTTTAAGAAAAAAATACTCAACATGGTTGTACCAGATATGAGGGTTTTTGCCGTATTTCCTGGCTAATGCCATAGCATCGAGTACGTGGGCAGGTCCTGAGTTATAAGCAGCCAGTACAAATCTGATGCGTTCATCTGTATTTTGCACCTGACGGAATGATAAATTCAAACTCTTGATGTATTGAACCCCGGCTTCTATGTTTTGTTCAGGATCGAGTACTGTTGTATTATTCAACCCAAAATTCATGGCTGTACCTGGCATGAGTTGCATCAATCCTTTAGCACCTGCCCATGATTCACACCCCGGATTAAAATGTGATTCACCGAAAGCCAGTGCTGCCAACAGGCGCCAGTCCCAGTTGATATCAAGTGCATACTTTTTAAAGAAATGATCGTATGGAGAAATGGCACCCTTTGGTATTGTTATACTTCGAAGGGCAAAATACGGACTCTTATCCCAGTATTTATTAAAGAGTACAGATTGAATCTGTTCGGTAGCAGGAAGCTTTTCCCATTTTTCAATGGCTCTTTTTAAATTACGATTGTTTTTACGGATTAACCAACCATTATGTTGATCAAAACCGACCGACATGTGGCAATCGAGGGTTTTGCTGTATGATTTATGAAGTATGGCTACATTGTGGAAAGCGAAGGTATAGTCTATTTTACCTTCAGCGACCATATCAATCAAATCATCATTTGAAAGGGAATCATCAGCCAGTTTGATATTAATAGTCCCGCCGATTTCGTCATTCAAATCGAGCAACCGATCATAGAAGATGCTGTTCTCCTTCACATAAACATTTTTCCCGGCTAATTCGGTAACATCCGAAAGTGCATTCGTGCCCATGTTTTGAACTAAAACCTGATAGGATTCTGACTGTGGAAGTACAAAACTGAAATTCTTCTTTAATTCTTTCGTCTGGGTTACATTATAAGTTACAATGTCGACTTTGTTTTCCATAAGCCATTGCGCCATTTCTTTTTCTGAGGTAGCAATACTTATCTCAAGGTTTAAGTGCAGGTAGCCAGCCAGGTTTTTAGCCATTTCATAATCAAAACCCATTAACTCATCCCGAAACAGGAAATAGGATGTTGACCCGTACATGGTTGCCACTCGCAATGTATCGGATTTTATGATCTCTTTTAAATCATTTGAATCGGAGTACGACAATGCCTCCACATTCTTCTGATTGCATGAGGCAAACAAAAAAACGGATAATACCAGGAGAAGGATTGTAATACTTTTCTTCATGATTTAGTCAATAAACTGGATATTCAAACTGTTTATCAGATCCAACCCATTCAGCTTTAAAAAAACCTGTGCTGTTGCCAGCACATCTTTCTGACAATAAATGCTTATCCGGTTAATGTCATTTTCCTTGTAAAAGACATGCGCCACCTGGCTTCCATCAATATCATCCTTGGGAGTAGGAATGCCAAAAATGGCAGTTAATAGTTTTAAAGCGGTATAATTTTTATAATCACCGAATTTCCACAATTCAAGGGTGTCAATAAACGTAATTTCCCAGGGCTTTTTACCTGATATCTGAAAGATAGGAGGTAGTTTCAGCCCGTTGATCAGTATACGACGGCAAATGAAAGGAATGTCGAATTCTTTGATATTATGACCGCAGAGTGTATGTTCTTTGGTGGTGCAGAACCTGAGTATGAGTTGAATGAAATCGGATAACAGCAGTTTTTCGTCATTCCCTGAAAATGATTTTGTACGGAAATTCATTACTTCCCCCTGGAAATGGATGAACCCCACGGAGATACATACAATTTTCCCGAATTCAGAATAGATACCGGCACTGGTGTTAAATCCCTGTGCAGCTGTTGTTTCTTCACTGTATTTTTCGGGCATACGTTTTTGAATAACAGCAAACTTATCGTTCCATAAATGCGCTAACTCCTCAGGTAATTCTGAAAAATCCGAAGTGATAGGAACAGTTTCTATATCGAGAAACATAATTTTCTGTAGTTCGTTTTGATGCATAGTTGTCAGTTATCAGTTAACAGATGTCAGTTATCAGTTTTAAGAGATCAAAGATCAAAGATTAAAGATAAGTTATCGATCGATAATCACT
>Ga0302215_10002685_pt1 | contig 12163 bp, 8 predicted proteins | sample II_Fen_N3_1_FD_194580 | JGI IMG/M metagenome (GOLD analysis project Ga0302215, IMG submission 194580) | Peat permafrost microbial communities from Stordalen Mire near Abisko, Sweden - II_Fen_N3_1 | ecosystem: Environmental > Terrestrial > Soil > Wetlands > Permafrost | place: Sweden: Abisko... | reverse complement strand
GAAAACAAATTTCAGGACAAGACACACCTTACCTCTTACCTCTTACCTCTTACCACTACCAACTACCAACTACCGACTACCAACTTCTTCTCTTCCTCCCCTTTAGGGGCCGGGGGTTCTTTTCTTTCTTTGTTCACCTTACGTTTTACTTTCGTCCACTCTATATTGGGGGTAAATTGGGGGTTCAAGGGGGATGGTTGGGGGTTCAAAGGGCTGAGGCCCTCCTAAGGCCCTCTGAACCCCCTCTGAAAAGTGGACGAAAGCAGAACAAAAATAGTTCAATATGCGTCCAATAATCTGACTTTACAGGTTTCGGATTCTTTGTTCCTTTTTGTTTGAAGTTATAATTGGGGAAAAACAAAAATGATATGATTTTGATTTGAATAAAAGGAGTTTACGAAGATGACAACAACATACTAAATATAACACAGTCATCAGATAGTAACAATTTTATTAAATAACCTGGGCTTATCAAAAGAATGAAGTTATATGATTCAATGTCAAATAATTTGTAAGTCTCTTTTCCGATAAATTGAAATCTAAGACATAATATTTTGTGAGATATTGTATTACGATATATATATATGTTTAATTTATGACAATAAATGAAAAACATGAAGACACAATCCGTCAGCTGAAGAACACTAAGTGATTACCTTATCAAAATCTTAACTGTACGACATTGAATTATAAATACAAGAAATGAACATATGCAATTAAAAACAAAAAGAATTACAATCAGTAATTATCAGAATTATACAATCGGAATAAGGATCAGAATTTTTCAGAAGTTGTACATTAACAAATAGAAGTATCCATTCTCATTAAGTATTTAACAACTTCTGATTTTCCGGAATTATTCAATTATTTCCGATCAAATATTGATATAAACAAAAATCATTTTGATATTGTTGATTATGTCAACTATATAGATTACCTTTGCGGCGAATTAACTAAGAAAACATGGAAAATCAAAAACATCCTTTTGGAATGGCATTAGGCAGTATGATGCGCGAGGTTATACGGTTGTTGAAAAAACGATTTTTAGAACAGGCTGATATTAAACTTACAACAGAGCAGATCGGATTGTTGTTAGTCATTTTTATGAACAAAGAGGAAGTCATCCAACAGGAACTGGCCTGCTCCATGGGAAAAGACAAATCGGCAATACTAAGAACCATTGACATGATTGAAGCTAAAGATCTTGTCAAAAGAGTATCAGATACCGCTGACCGGCGAAAGAAATACCTCATGATTACTAAAAAAGGGGAAAGAGTTATTGAACAATATCTGAGCATAGAAAATGAATTGACAACAATGCTTCAAGATGGACTCACAAAAGAAGAAATTAATATCTTTTATAAAGTAGTGGATCATATCAAAGCAAAAGCAAAAGCATTATAAATTTAGAACTATTTAGTTGATTTTATCAATTATTGATATTCAAAACTAATTAATCAATATTTAAATAGATTAATTGTACTGAATATTCTAAACCTCCATAAAGTAACTTTCAGAGGGATATTAGAATTTAAGAAGGGAGAATGCAGAATCATTGGTCTTATTCCATAAATCCGGTTTTTATTACTACTGATTATTAAAAAAAGACATTTTCCTGATTTTGCTGTCAAAAATTTTTAAAAGTAAACTGTTTACTATGACAAAACTGTTTATTGATAAATAAATTGAAAGAAATGATTCGATGAATATAAAAAATATTATACTTACAATATTACTCCTTTTAACCCCTTTTCTGGTCTTTTCTCAGGCCGGCAAATCCATCATACTAAAAGGTACAGTACTGGACGCTCAAGCTAATGAACCTATCCCATCTGTGTCAATAAGCATAATGAATAAAGATGAGGGCACGAAAACAAATGAATCAGGTCAGTTTACACTCCTGATAAAATCATCGGACAGGACTTCAAACGGCAAGATAAAAGTGAGTTGTGTGGGGTATAAAACAGAGATCATCCCATTTCCTACAGAAAACAAAGAAATTGAAATTTGGTTATCATCCGATACTCAGGTGTTGAACGGGGTTACTGTAAAAAAACAAAAGTACCGGAACAAGAACAATCCGGCAGTAGAACTGATTCAAAAGGTGATTGCCAATAAAAACAGGAACAGAAAAGAATCTCTGGATTATTTTGACAACGAAAAATATGAAAAAATTCAGTTTGCGTTAACTGATATTACACAAAAATTCAAACAAAAAAAAGCATTTAAGAAATTGCAGTTTATGTTTGAAAGTGCGGATTCAACCCAAAATGATGGGAAAGAAATACTCCCGATGTACATGAAAGAGACCATTTCAGACTATTACTACCGGAAGTCTCCCAAAAGTGAAAAAGAAGTTGTTACTTCAAACAAAAAAGTTAGCTTTGAAGGCATTGACAACAAAGGACTTGAAGATAACATAAAGTACCTGTACCAGGATGTGAATATTTACGACAATAACATTTTATTGCTTACAAATCAGTTTTTAAGTCCTGTTGCCCCTTCGGCACCTACTTTTTACAGGTATTATATTATGGATACTATTCAAACGGTTGCCGGGAAATGCATAAAACTGTTTTTTGGTTCACGTAACAAACAGGATATGCTTTTCCAGGGATTTTTGTATATACAGATGGATGGAAGTTATGCAATAAAAGGGGTGGAACTGACTGTAAATAAGAATATAAACCTGAACTGGGTGAAGGATTTAAAGGTCGTACAGGAATTCGAAAAAACTGATAAGGGATGGTTGGTTTCGTATGATCAGACAGCCATTAACTTTGGTCTAAAAAAAAAGGGACAGAGTCTGCTTGGAAAAAGAACAGTATCCTATAATAACTACCATTTTATTCCTCCGGCTAACGACTCTATTTTCAGGGGACAGAAACTGGTATATGTGGATAGTGCTAATCTGAGAAGCAATGCCTACTGGCTTGCTCACAGGCCACAGATACTTTCCAAATCAGAAGAAGGCACTTATGCCATCATCGACAGTGTCCAGAATGTACCGGTTTTTAAAAGGGCCATGAATATTGCCACCGTTATATTGTTTGGATATGAAGACCTGGGCAAGTTTGAGATTGGCCCTGTAAATACTTTTTATCAGTATAATCCGATCGAAGGTCTCAGGTTCAGATTTGGAGGCAGAACGACGGATAAGTTCAGTAAAAGGTTGAACCTTGAAAGTTATGCTGCTTATGGATTTAACGATAAGTTGTTTAAGTATTATCTGGGTGGATCCTGGTCGTTTACAAACAGGGGATTGCTTGATTTTCCACTAAAATCAATAAAGATGAGTTATCAGGATGAGACTCAATTACCCGGGCAACAAATGCAGTTTTTAATGGAAGACAATTTTCTTTTATCCATTAAAAGAGGAGTAAACGACAAATTATTCTACAATAAAACATTAAAAGTGGAGCACCTCAATGAATTTCAAAATCACTTTTCATATACCCTTGGATATAAATTTATCAACGAGACTCCAGGAGGGACTTTGCGTTTCAATTACAACGACTATTTAGCCGAAGGCAATGATGTTAAGAACCTGAATATTTCGGAGTTCTACCTGAATTTGAAATATGCTCCCCATGAAAGTTTTTACCAGGGGAAAATATACAGGATTCCTTTTTACAACAAATATCCTATTTTCGAATTAAGGATTAATGCCGGGTCAAAAGCATGGAAAAATGATTATGACTATCAACTTGTACGGTTTTCAATCCGGAAAAGATTTTACCTGTCCGTACTGGGTTATTCGGATGTAGTATGGGAAGCCGGCAAGCTATTTGGAAAGGTACCCTATCCTTTGCTAAACATACCTCAGGCCAACCAGACCTATTCTTACCAGATAGAGTCGTATAACATGATGAATTTTTTAGAATTTGTCACCGACCAATATACATCCCTTTTAATTGATCACTCGTTCAATGGATTTTTCTTCAATAAAATTCCATTCATGAAGCAATTAAACTGGAGGGAAATAGTTACCTGCAAAATACTGTACGGAAATGTAACCAAAACGAATGATCCTAAATACAACAACGATTTATTCAGGTTGCCGGTTGAACCGGATGGGACACCGGTCACCTATACTCTGGGAAAAATACCTTATATAGAAGGTAGTATTGGCATCGGAAATATATTTAAGTTTTTCAGGGTAGATCTTGTCAAACGTTTTACTTATCTGAACAACCCGAATGTTTCCAGCATTGGAGTCAGGGCCAGGTTTAGATTTGACTTTTAATCCCAGTGAAAAATTAAAAAAGAACCGACTTAAAAAGACTCTATTGTAAGAATTAATTTGTCAATACATATAAATAAAACAATTGACTAAACATTTGACAGTCAATTATAGTTATTATTAAAAAATTTGATTTCGTTTACACAATATCAGGCAGAACACATTAAAAATACTTTTTAATTATTGACAATTCTGACACGATTGTCATTAGCAGGGGTAAAATATCTTTAAAAACATTCTGATCATTATTGAATAACATTGATACTTTTTCTCATCCGGCATAATGCAGGTAAAATAATATTTAATTTACTTAATACTTTTAAAAAAAATGAAATCAGAAAACAGTCCTTCAACCAGTGAAGTTTTAAAAATAATTTCACAGGACCGGGGTCGTACCAATCTACTTAAGATAGCTGAACAAAGGACGATTGCCTATCTGGTACAAAAAATTCCTTCATGGATATCTTCTGATATGCTGACAGCAATCGGTTTCTTTGGAAGCTTTATCATCCTGATGAGTTTTATTTTAGCAAAATATAATGGTGAAGTTTATCTTTTATTAGGGGTTTTTGGTTTTATGGTCTGTTGGTTTGGCGATTCGTTGGATGGCAGGATAGCCTACTACCGGAATAAACAACGGAAATGGTATGGCTTTGCACTCGATATCACCGCCGATTGGATTGGAATTGTTTTAATGGGTTGGGGGTTTGTAATTTACATTGACAGCGATTGGGAGATTCTGGGTTTTTGCTTTGTGATACTTTATGGCTGGGAGATGTTAACTACCCTGCTTCGGTATAAAATTACCAATACCTATTCGATTGATTCGGGATTATTCGGACCTACCGAAGTACGAATTGTTATTTCACTTATATTAATACTGGAAGTTGTATTGAAGGGATCTATTTTATATTCCGCAGCAACTGCCTGTGTTCTGCTGTTTATTTCAAATGTAATAGATACCAATAAATTATTAAAGCTGGCTGATGTACGCGACAATGAAGAAAGAGAACAGAATTAAAACAAGTACCTTGTTTGATAAGATATTTGTTTTTGCTAAAGCTCAGGTTTCAGCATTTATTGGTGGAATGACCGATTATGGAATCATGGTATTCTTCACTGAAGTCTTTCATGTTCACTATACCATATCCATTGCCATTGGAGGAGTTATCGGGGCAGTTGTAAATTTTAGTTTAAACAGACGATGGACCTTTCACTCAAAAAACCTTCCCTATAAAAACTCAATCAACAAACAAATGATAAAATTTGTTCTTGTTGTGATAAACAGTATTTTATTAAAATCATCAGGCACTTATTTAGTTACTACTTTTTTGAGAATTGATTATAAAATAAGCCGTATTATTGTAGATTTGATTGTTTCCATCGCTCTGAATTACAACCTTCAAAAGTATTGGGTTTTCAAAAGTGTCAAACAAATTCAGTAAATTTTGGTTGTTCTGTGCATTCTTATCAGTGTATTATCCTAATGCCAATAAAAAGGAATTAATAAAAATCATTTTTGAAATTCTACAAAAACAAAACCTGTAATTGTTGTGGCATAAAAGTAAATGAATTAAAAAACAATCCATCACCTTAACATTTTTCTGTATCTTTGTCAGTAGTTTTTTCCAACATGAATCTAAAAAATCAATTATAATGAATACACTCACCCCTTCACTGGTATGGAACTTTTTTCATGAAATTACTCAAATTCCAAGGCCATCGAAAAAAGAAGACCGCATTATTGCTTATCTGAAAGATTTTGGTAAAAAACACCACCTGTCCACTAAAATTGATGAGACAGGCAATGTCCTGATCTGCAAACCGGCTACTGACGGATATGCAACCCATAAAACTGTCATTTTGCAGGCGCATATCGACATGGTCTGCGAAAAGAACAGCGATGTGGTTCATAATTTTGATACGGACCCTATACAAACCTGGATTGATGGCGACTGGATGAAAGCCAAAGGAACTACCCTTGGTGCCGACAACGGCATTGGCATGTCCATGATGCTGGCAGTACTTGCATCCGAAGATTTAAACCATCCTGCACTGGAATGTTTGTTCACCGTTGATGAAGAAACAGGATTAACAGGAGCTTTCGCTCTAAAACAAAATTTCCTGAGCGGAGAACTATTGATTAATCTGGATTCGGAAGACGATGGGGAGATTTTTGTTGGTTGTGCAGGAGGAATTGATACTGTAGCCAACCTTGCTTATCAGACAGAAAAAACACCGGATCATTATTTTGGTTTTAAAGTTTCGGTAATGGGTCTTCAGGGAGGCCATTCCGGAGATGATATTGACAAAGGACTTGGGAATGCAAATAAAATTATAAACAGGTTTCTCTGGAGCCTGAATAAGATAATGGATCTTCGGCTTCAAAGTTTCGATGGCGGGAATCTACGCAATGCCATTCCCCGCGAAGCAGTTGCAGTAGCCTGTGTTCCATTTTCGGAAAAAGAAAATATCCGGGTACTATTCAATCATTATGTACACGATCTGGAAGTTGAAATAGGAGATGTTGAACCGAAAATGAGACTCTCACTTGATTCGGAAACCACCGGGGAGAAAGTTATTGATAAAAAATCTTCCAATGCTTTATTGAATGCACTTTATGCCTGTCCTCACGGTGTTATCGCCATGAGCCGGGATATGCCGGGACTCGTTGAAACTTCTAACAACCTGGCATCAGTAAAAATGAAAGACGGGAAAACCATTGAAATAACCACCAGCCAACGCAGTTCGGTAGAATCGTCAAAACAGGATATTAAACAACAAATAGAATCGGTCTTTACTCTCACCGGAGCACAGGTCACACATGGTGATGGGTATCCCGGTTGGAAGCCAAATCTAAAATCAGAAATACTGAAGATAGCCACCGACAGTTATGTAAAACTTTACAACGAACAGCCTAAAGTACGGGCTATTCATGCAGGCCTGGAATGCGGACTATTTCTGGAAAAATATCCGTTTCTCGATATGATCTCTATAGGACCAACCATGAAAGGCGTTCATTCGCCTGACGAAAGGCTGAGTATCTCGGCAACAGCAAAATGTTGGGATTGGCTGACTGACATACTGAAAAGTGTTTAAAGTTTGAAGAGTTTGAAAGTTAAAAGTATGCGATAACCTCTGATATAAATAATTCAGTAGCCTTTTAATTTTAATCCATTGAAAAATAAATGAAGAAACCCAACAAGCGTAAAATCATCAACGACCCTGTTTTCGGCTTTATCACCATCCCGAATGATTTTTTGTATGATATCATACAGCATCCCTATTTCCAGCGGATGAACCGTATTAAACAACTGGGGCTTACTTCAACAGTTTATCCGGGGGCTCAACACACCCGTTTGCAGCATTCTTTAGGTGCCATGTACCTTATGGGGGAAGCAATTACCCAATTAAGGCTGGTAGGGACTGAAATAACCAATACAGAAGCAGATGGTGCTCTTGCCTGTATTTTACTTCATGATATCGGTCATGGTCCATTCTCACATACGATGGAGCACAGTCTGGTTAGTGGGATTGATCATGAAGAGATTTCGTTGTTGATGATGCAGAAGATAAATGTTGAAATGGAAGGCAAACTGGACATAGCTTTGAGAATCTTCACGAATACTTATTCTAAAAAATTCTTACATCAATTAGTTGCCGGACAGCTTGACATGGACAGAATGGATTATCTGAGTCGTGACAGTTTTTTTTCAGGAGTAAGTGAAGGTATAATTGGATCGGCCAGGATCATTAAAATGTTAAACATTCATAATGATCATCTGGTGGTAGAAGCTAAGGGTATTTATTCAATTGAAAAGTTTCTTGTAGCACGCCGCTTAATGTACTGGCAGGTCTATTTACATAAAACAGCTGTAGCTGCAGAGAAGATGTTGATGAATATATTGAAACGTGCTAAAGAACTGGCCGGTAACGATATAGAGCTTTTTTCTTCACCTTCGTTGCATTATTTTCTTTATAATGAGGTAAATAAACAAATCTTTTTAAATAATCCGGAAGCACTCGACAGCTTCGTTATGCTCGATGATTCGGATGTAATTTGTGCCATTAAAGTCTGGTCAACACATCCGGATGTTGTTTTATCCGAATTATGCAAAGCATTTACAAACAGACGATTATTCAAAGTAGAGGTGGGTACTGAAATTACCAGTGAAACAAAACGTCAACAATATTTAAGACAATACCAACAACATTTCGGCGTTACTATAAATGAAGCTGAGTATTTTATGGGAGATGAAACGGTAAGTACTGATACTTACAGTCCCGAAGATGATAATATCAATATCTTATACAAAGATGGGACAATAAAAGATATCGCGGAGGCATCAGACATGTTGAATATAAGTGTATTGACAAAGAAAGTGGAGAAACACTATTTTTGTTATTACCGACTGTAGTATTTTGATATCATTTTGGGTTATCTAACTCGTAAAACTTCCAAATTTACGAGTGGATTTACATGTTTAAATGTAGAAAATATGGTTAATTGAAAATTGTTTAGTACTTTTGCAACCAATTTTTTAATAAGTTATCGAAAAATTAGATTGAAATAAGTGTTATTCTGAAAGATCTCAATTGACATAAATACTCAATTTTTAATTATTCATTATTAATTATTAATTATATATGGAGTTTACTGCTCAACAAATTGCAGATTTTTTAGGAGGCGAAATACAAGGTAATCCTTCAATAAAAGTATCTGACTTCTCCAAGATTGAAGAAGGGAAACCTGGCACATTGAGTTTCTTATCAAACCCAAAATACAGTCAATATATATATGATAGTCAGGCAAGCATTATACTTGTAAATAAAGACTTTTTACCTGAAAGAGAAGTGCAATCCACTTTAATTCTCGTTGATGATGCCTATCAGTCACTTGCGAAATTATTATCCATGGTGGATCAGGCAAAACCCAGGAAAACCGGCATTTCGCCGTTGGCATACATTGCTTCGAGTGCGGTAGTGGGTGAAAATGCATACATTGCCCCTTTTGTATACATTGGAGATAATGTAACAATCGGAAAAAATGTAAGCCTGCATCCTCATAGTTGTGTGGAAGAAGGTGCAAAGCTTGGTGAAAATGTGATTTTATTTTCAGGAGTCAAGGTCTATTATAATTGCGTAATTGGCAATAATTGCACATTGCATTCAGGATCCGTCATCGGCTCTGATGGCTTTGGATTTGCTCCTTCGGAAGATGGAAGCTATAAAAAAATCCCTCAAATGGGGAATGTTGTTCTGGAAGACAACATTGAAATCGGTGCAAATTCAGTGGTTGACAGAGCAACATTAGGAAGTACTATAATTCGTCAGGGTGTAAAAATCGACAATCTGGTGCAAATTGCGCACAATGTTGAGGTTGGAATGAATACTGTCATTGCGGCACAAACCGGAATATCAGGTTCAACTAAATTAGGAAAACAATGTATTCTGGGTGGACAAGTTGGAATTGCAGGTCATTTACATATCGCTGATGGGACTAGTTTTGGAGCCCAAACGGGTGTTCCTAACAATATCAAAGTGCCAAATCATGCTTTCCAGGGATACCCGGCGATCCCGGTCATGACATTTCACCGGGCTTCTGTAGTATATAAAAATTTACCCGAATTACAGAAAACAGTTTACGAATTACAAAAGAAAATTCAGGAATTAGAAAATAGAATCAGTAGTATTTCTTAAGAAAGTATGTCGAAACAAAACACTATTAAACAAGCATTCACAGTCGCCGGAAAAGGATTACACTCCGGATTGGAAATTATCTTAACATTCGTACCGGCTCCGGAAAACCATGGAATAAAAATCAAGCGTATTGATTTACCAGAGCAACCTGAAATGGACGCAGTTGCAGAATATGTAGCCGAAACCACCAGGGGTACAGTATTAAGAAAAGGAGATGTACAGGTGAGCACCATCGAACATGTACTATCAGCATTATATGCGTTAGGAATTGATAATTGTATGCTGGAAGTAAATGCACCTGAATTTCCGATTCTGGATGGTAGTGCGAAATACTTTGTCGAGGGCATTCAAAAGGTGGGTATTGAAGAACAGAATGCTGAAAAAGATTATTATGTCGTTCGTAAAAAAATCGAATACTTCGTTCCTGAAACCGGGGCAAAAATAACCATACTTCCGGATGATACGTTTAGCGTGGATGTGCATATCGGTTTTAAGTCAACTGTGTTAAGCAATCAATTTGCCAGCCTTTCGTCTTTAAGCAATTATGCAACTGAAATATCAAGTGCACGTACCTTTGTTTTTGTTCATGAAATTGAACCATTGGTCAAAATGAATCTGATTAAAGGGGGAGATTTAAAAAACGCAATCGTGATTTATGACAAACAGGTTTCACAAGTTGATTTTGACAAATTGGCCGACCTGATGGGTCAACCTCACCAGGATGCCAACAAGTTAGGATACCTGAACGGGGGAATCAAATTTGCCAATGAACCTGCCTCCCACAAACTGTTGGATATTATCGGTGATCTGGCATTAATAGGAAAGCCATTACGTGGAAAAGTAATTGCAACTTTTCCAGGACATAAAATAAATACGGATTTAGCAAAGATTATCCGGAAAGAAATCAGAAAGCAAGACGTGCTGGCTCCAGTATACGATGATACTATCCCCCCTGTTTTGGATGTAAATGCAATTCGTAAACTTCTGCCTCACAGATGGCCGTTTCTTATGGTTGACAAAGTCATTGAAATGCATGATAAAGTCATCGTTGGAGTAAAAAATGTAACGGTAAATGAAACCTTTTTCATGGGTCATTTTCCTGAAGAACCTGTAATGCCGGGTGTTTTGATAGTGGAGGCAATGGCACAAACAGGTGGATTGCTGGTTTTGCACGGGTTGGAAGATGCCCACCGGTATTCAACTTATTTTTTAAAAATTGACAATGTAAAGTTCCGTCAAAAAGTAGTACCCGGTGACACCCTGGTATTTCACCTTGAAATGACAGATGACATACGAAGAGGTTGTGCACTCATGCGCGGTCATGCTTTTGTTGGTGGAAAAGTAGTGTGTGAAGCAGAATTTATGGCACAAATTGTAAAGAATAAATAAGCCCCCATCTTACAAAATACAGACTGTGAGAGTCATATAATAAATATTTATAGAAAAAATATATACAGTAATAAGAATGAAACAACCTTTAGCATATATTCATCCTGACGCAAAAATTGCACCTTCAGTGGTAATTGAACCTTTTGTTACCATTGATAAGAATGTCGTCATCGGTGAAGGTTCCCGAATCGGTTCGAATGTAACCATCCTTGAAGGAGTCCGTATTGGTAAAAATTGCACTATTTTCCCCGGAGCCGTCATTGGAGCCGTACCACAGGATTTGAAGTATAAAGGCGAAGATACATTGGTTATTATAGGAGATAATACCACCATACGCGAGTATGTGACTATTAACAGGGGTACAGCGGCCAAAGGTAAGACGGTAGTGGGTGATAATTGCTTAATTATGGCTTATTGTCATGTTGCTCATGATTGCATTCTGGGAAACACTGTGATTATGGCCAATGCCTGTCAACTTGCAGGTGAAGTTGAAATAGATGATTTTGCTATTTTAGGCGGTGGTTGCCTGGTGCATCAGTTTACGCGTATTGGCTCACATGTCATGCTACAGGGCGGTTCAAAAATAGGGAAAGATGTTCCACCATTTGTTAAAGCTGGCCGCGAGCCTCTTTCTTATGCAGGAATAAATTCTATAGGATTACGTCGTCGTGGCTATACAAATGAACAAATAAGAGATATACAGGACATTTACAGGTACCTGTATTTGTCAGGAATGAATACCTCTCATGCCATTGAACGCATTGAAGCCGAATTGCCGGCAACTAAGGAACGTGATGAAATTTTATTATTTGTACGTAACTCACCACGGGG
>Ga0302215_10002681_pt1 | contig 12171 bp, 7 predicted proteins | sample II_Fen_N3_1_FD_194580 | JGI IMG/M metagenome (GOLD analysis project Ga0302215, IMG submission 194580) | Peat permafrost microbial communities from Stordalen Mire near Abisko, Sweden - II_Fen_N3_1 | ecosystem: Environmental > Terrestrial > Soil > Wetlands > Permafrost | place: Sweden: Abisko... | reverse complement strand
TATCAGATGATGGTAATTTATTCGTTTTACAGTTTAACAGTATTAAGAAAGGATTTACTTTAGTAGGCTCTTTGAGTATGCTTGGAGGTCCTGAAGGAGTTACTCAGGTTGATTATAAAGCCAATGAATTTTATACTATTGATGAGAAACATTATGAAATCCGTCGTTATTCGCATAATTCCGATTTTTCTCAACATACAATGATTCACAAGTGGAATTTATTGAGTGATTATTCAGGAATGGCTGATACAGGCAATACGGGACCAGAAGGAATTGTATTTGTACCAGATAATTATTTGGCAAATATTGGTTTTGTGAGTTCTGAAACAGACGAGCTTTATACTTCCCAAAAAGGCATGGGAGGGTTAATTTTTATTGCTCACCAAAAGAAAGGATTAATTTGGGTGTTCGATGTAAATCCAGATAAAGATGATGATTTAAAACTGGTTGGAAAATATAAAACAGGTCATAATGAAAGTTGCGATCTGGCCTTTGATCGTTCAACGGGTTTGTTGTACATATTACACAACACAGATGGCAATAGCATAGAAGTCACCGATATGTCGTCCGAGCAACACAAAGGAAAGGGTCGTTTTATCATCAAAAATGAATATCCTGTACCCAACCCTGCCGGAGGAAATGATAATATAGAGGGATTTGCCATAACACCTAAATTTGCCGATCCGAAACATGTAAGCGTCTGGTTTTGTCGCGATATAAGTCGCATTGGAAGTCACAAAAATAAGCGGGAATTGAAAGATTGCCTACGTTTGTTTACGCCTTTTGCTGCCGAAGGCGAACTATTTAAAGGTTGGAACAAATAATTAGTATGAAAAAGTTACTCACCCTTTCTTTCTTTCTTTCTGTTACTTTCTCTTTATTGGCTGCTTCTTCAAATATTAAAGGAACCGTAGTGGATGCAGATTCTAAAACTCCACTCATTTCAGTAAACATTACCATATTCAGGTCTGGATCAGAAAAACTTATTGGAGGAACTACATCCAACAAAAATGGATTATTTATTTTTCCTTCTGTCGAAGAAGGAGCATATTTAATTAAGATAAGTTTTGTAGGTTATAAAACTTACAAAAGAGAGCTAACACTGAAGGGCACTCCTGTAAATCTTGGACAGATAATTCTGGTGGAGAAAAGCAAGAAACTATCAAAAGTAGAAGTTATTGGTCAGGCATCGCAAATGCATTTTGACATTGACAAAAGAGTTTACAGCGTTGATCAAAATATTGCAGCTGCAGGTGGTTCAGCATCAGATATTTTGAAAGATATTCCGTCGGTGACAATTGATGAACAAGGTAATATAGCGCTTCGAAAAGATGCAAATGTTGAAGTATGGATCAATGGAAAGGCCTCAGGTTTAACAACTGACAATCGCATTCAGGTGCTTGAACAAATGCCGGCCGAAACTATCGAATCTGTTGAAATAATGACTAATCCTTCGGCAAAATTTAATCCTGAAGGTTCGGCTGGGATTATCAATATTGTACTAAAAAACCAACATAAAACTGGCTATTTCGGAAGCATTTCTGCTGGGATTATACAACCTGACAGAGGAAAGCCCGGTAAAAATGTAGGTGCAAGTATTGCCTATAGTAGCAGCAAAGTTTATGCTTACCTCAATATGGGCTATCGTGCCAAGTCTATTCTGGGAGGTAAAAAAACAGACCGAATTAATTATTTAGTGAATGACACTACTTTGTTGAACCAAACCGGCACCAACTCAAATTCTACTTCAGGTTTATTTATGCGTGCAGGAGTTGATTATCATTTAGACAAAAAAAACACTTTGAGTTTTTCCGGTTTCGGAATGGTTGGAAGTGGAAATCAATCATCAATTACGCATTGTTTACTGTCGGAAAACCTGTATAATTCGTCCACTCCATTGAAAAAATACGACCAAATTAATTCTGGCACTTCTACCCATCCAAGTCTGAATGTAAATGTAGACTATCAACACGATTTTAATAAAAAAAAATCAAATATTATTGCAAGTTTATCCTATTCCAATCACAATAGAGGGTTAAATTCACCCTACAAAAAGATATACGCTGATTCAACTATCAAAACATATACTACTCAAGTAACAGATAACAAAGATGTTGAATACGAATTTAAAGTTGACTATACCAATAGATTATCAGAAAACAGCAGGTTAGAAGCCGGCTGGCATAGTAAATTTAATGATCGATTAAACGGATCATCGGGAATTGATAATTTAAATAATAATTTACCGTTGAATCCTTACTTTGATGAATTTAATTATAATGATCAGACTCATGCCGGTTATGTAACCTATGGAAATCGTATGAACAAGCTGACTTATCAACTTGGATTACGTGCAGAATATTTTTTCAGGCAATTTTCAGATACAACTATCGCGGAAAATCAAACAGTTAAATCAGTTCAGAATTACAATTTCGAACCGATATTTCATGTTTATCCAAGTTTTTATTTGTCATATACATTGCCCAGCAATGCAGAATTGCAATTTAACTATACAAGTCGAGTAAATCGTCATCGGGGCAGAAAAATTGATCCTTATAGAGATTATTCCGATCCAAACAATATCACTTACGGAAATCCCAAATTATCACCCGAATATACATCGGCATTGGAATTAAATTATATAAGGACATGGGATGCTCAAACACTATCTGTTTCAGGATATTATCATAATACCGATAATGAAACTGAAAAAGGAAGATTTGTAAATGAAGGCATTATGTATAATACTTATTTAAACATTGCGAAATCCCAAAAGGCAGGATTAGAGTTAATTTCAAAAAACCGTTTGTTTAGAATTCTGAATCTAACCTCTACACTGAACATGTATTACAACAAATTAGATTCTGCATCTTTCATTGATCCATTTAATCAACTTAACAAAATTAATGGAAGTTCAGGTTTTTCATGGAGCGGCAGTATTTTGGCTAATATATTACTAAGCAAAACTTTATCCGGTCAGATAAACGCAAAATATGATTCACCACAATTAATTTCACAGGGATCAGAGAATGAAAAATACGTTATTGAACTCGGAGTTCGCAAAACTTTTCTGGATCGCAAGTTAAGTGTAAGTCTTAATGTGAGAGACCTTTTAAATTCGAATCGAAATCGAACAATAACTTACGGTAGTGGATTTTACCAGAACGCCACTACTTATTCCCATGGACGAATGGTGGGGCTAACTGTTAGCTACAATTTTGGAAATAAAAATGCAAAACAATCCGAATTGAAGAAACAAGAAGTTTCACCGGATATAATAGATGTTGAAGAATAAGCGTTAAATGCACATTAAATTCATCTATTCATATAAATCTGCACATAAATAATTAAACAAAACTCCGACATGTGTCAAGCAGAAGAATAAACCGGCTGAACTTAGCAATTAAAGTTCAGCCGGTTTATTCTTCTGCCATTCTGTCACAATTCATCCGTTGGCATTTTTTTTGAATAGCTCAACCCCGGGTAAACCAGCTAGTCCGAGTACGACTTAAAGTCGTGTCCAATTAAGCAACTAAAATAAGCAACAAAACAACTAAAAATAAAAAACACACTAAACGAACAAACAATGAGTAAAGGAAACATTGGGGTTACGAGTGATAATATCTTCCCCGTTATCAAGAAATTTTTATACAGCGATCATGAAATTTTTCTACGTGAGTTAGTATCCAATGCTGTTGATGCTACTCAAAAGCTAAAAACATTGGCTGCCGTTGGCGATTTTAAAGGTGAACTTGGCGATCTTACCGTACGTGTTGCTATTGACAAAAACAGAGGCACATTGACCATTTCCGACCGTGGTATTGGTATGACTGCCGACGAAATTGACAAATACATCAATCAAATTGCTTTTTCGGGTGCCGAAGAATTTCTTGAAAAATACAAAAACGATGCACAAGCCATTATCGGTCATTTCGGACTGGGTTTCTATTCTTCGTTTATGGTTTCCAAACAAGTGGAAATTTTCACCCAATCGCACAAAGATGACACCGTAGCTCAACATTGGTCGTGCGACGGTAGCCCCGAATACAATCTGGAAGACACCATCAAAGCAGACCGTGGAACTGATATCGTATTGCACATCGACGACGACAACAAAGACTTCCTCGAAGATTCTAAAATTCAGGATTTGTTGACAAAATACTGCAAATTCCTTCCTATCGAAATTGCTTTTGGCAAGAAAAAAGAGTGGAAAGATGGTAAAAACGAAGAAACCGATCAGGACAATATCATCAACAACACAAATCCAGCCTGGACTCGAAAACCTGCCGACCTAACAGACGAGGATTATAACAATTTCTATCGCGAGTTGAATCCAATGGGCGAAGATCCATTGTTTCACATTCATCTGAATGTAGATTATCCGTTTAACCTTACCGGTATTCTTTATTTCCCAAAAATCAAGAATAACATCGATATGCAACGCAATAAAATTCAATTGTATTGCAATCAGGTATATGTTACCGACCATGTTGAAAACATTGTGCCCGAATACTTAACGCTGTTGCATGGAGTTATCGATTCGCCGGACATTCCGTTGAACGTATCGCGCAGCTATTTGCAAAGCGATGGCAACGTAAAGAAAATATCAAGCCACATTACCAAAAAAGTAGCCGACCGCCTAAACGAAATTTTCAAAGCAGATCGTTTGGCTTTTGAAGAGAAATGGGACAACCTAAAACTCTTCATTCAATATGGAATGCTCAGCGACGAGAAATTTTACGAACGCGGAGAAAAATTTGCATTGCTCAAAAACGTAGACGGTAAATATTTTACGTTCGAGGAATACAAAACCCTTGTTGGTGAAAACCAAAAAGACAAAAACGGTGATGTTATTTACCTATATGCCAACAGTACCGACGAACAATACAGCTATATTCAACATGCTAAGGACAAAGGTTACGATGTGTTGATTATGGACGGACAGTTGGACGTGCACGTAGTAAGTCAGTTGGAACAAAAATTTGAAAAGACACGTTTCGTGCGTGTGGACAGCGACGTGATTGAAAAAATCATTCAAAAAGACGATGCTGCTAAAGTTTCACTTTCAAACGACCAACGCGATGCACTTATCGCCGTATTCGATTCTCAACTTCCGACGATTGAAAAAACGAATTTTATCGTCACTTTCGAGCAACTTTCACCCAATACCAATCCCGTTTTTATAACACAAAACGAGTTTATGCGTCGTATGAAAGACATGTCGGCCTTGCAAGGTAATGGTGGAATGATGAGTTTCTATGGCGAAATGCCCGACAGCTACAACCTGGTTGTAAATACAGCTCATCCAATTATTGAAAAATTATTGAAAGATGAAGAAACAGCCTGTGGTACTGAAGTGAGTCCTATTGCTACCGAATATGAACTTGCAAAAGCAAAATACGACACTTTAAAAGAAAACCATAAAGGCAAAAAAGACGAAGAAATTCCAACTGCCGAAAAAGACGATCTGGAAGATTTTCAAAAGCAAATGGACGAACTCACCAGCAAGAAGAAAACCATTTTCAAAGCTTTTGCTTCAGGCAACAAACAAGTTAGTCAATTAATCGACTTAGCATTGTTGGCAAACAACATGCTGAAAGGTGAAGCGTTGGCAAACTTTGTAAAACGCAGCGTGGAATTGCTATAAATCAGCAGTTAGACATATTACTTATCATTTAAATAACGGCGTGGCTTTAAGTCACGCCGTTATTTTTTTTAGTCCACACAACTAAAGGTTGATATTTATCAATTTAAAAAACGACAAGAACATATTTTAAACTTAACTTTACAGTAAGTTAATATAACACAACATTAATCAATGTATTCTATTTTCATAATTTATATTGTTACTTTTATATAAAATAAAAAAAGTTTAAATAATATAAATCAAAAACACTTGAATTTAACTTATATTATTTTATTTCTATAAGTATAAAGATAGATTAACCAATGATATATAGTGGCGTTTTCCTAATAAACCACTTTTAATAACGAAACAGGGGGCGGTTACTGAAAAGCCTATGAGTAAGTACAATACAAAAAAAAACAAAAAATTTTATGAAAAAAGTTTTATTCGTTCTTAGTTTAATTTTAATTTCGTTTTCATCGTGTAAAAAAGATGAAGTCGTGCTTACTTACACACAAGACAAGCTTAATGGCACTTGGGAAAATATCGTAAAAACAGATGGAGTTACCGACCAAATGATCATTACATCTAATAGCATAAGTGAAAAATCCATTAGTGCTAATGGAACTAGTACCATAGATTACACAAATTATTCATTTGACGGAACAAAAATAACTTATACTTTTTTATTCGTAATAGATGAATTAACCATTAATGAATTAACTGATACTAAGCTCGTAGTAACAAGTAAATTGGCTGAAGAAAAAATCGAATACAAAAAAGTGAAATAGTATTCAAACATAATATCTCTTAATATTCCAATCTAAAAAGATTGAAATTTATGATTAAAGCTACATGGCTTCATAAATTTCAGTCTTTTTTAAATTTACATTGGTCACTTGTATTTTAAAAATATAGAACTTCAAATATCGCAATAAGTAAATATTGTAGACAGATTTAAAATAAAATAGCTGATCCAATAAAAGATTATAAAAACAACACATTAAATAATATCAAACTGCAACAAAACAACGGCTTAAATTTCCAATATCAAAATAATTCCACTACTTTTGTGCGATTTTTACACGAACAACAAAAAAGCTTATCGCCTTGAAATTAGAAAAAACTCCTTCAGATTGTAGTAACAAAGAAGAAATCAGAACCCAAATTGACCAAATTGACCAAGAAATAATTACTCTTTTTGGTCTAAGGTTTCAATACGTCAGCGAAATTGTAAAATACAAAAAAGACGCAGAAAGTGTTGTTGCCCAAGACAGAAAAGACATGGTTATTAAACAAAGAGGTGAATGGGCCGAAAAACATGGATTAGATAAAAGCACTTTTGAGCAAATCTATCGGTTTTTAGTCGATCATAACATTGGAAAAGAATTGGAAATATTGGAAAAAAGTAAACAAGTTAACGAGTAAACTTGTACACAACTAAACAAATAAGCAACTCAACAAATAAACAATCATAAAATGTACAAAAACGACATTAAAGTAATGGACTGCACCGTTCGTGACGGTGGATTGATGAATAAATGGCAATTCAGCGATGATTTTGTCAAAGGAGTATATAACGCTTGCGTAGAAGCCGGCATCGATTATATGGAAATTGGCTACCTGAGCAGCGAAAAAGCTTTCAGCCGCACCGAAATGGGACCATGGAAATTCTGTCACCAAAAAGACCTTGAACGCATAGTCGGCAAAAACGAAACCAATCTAAAACTTTCTGCTATGGCCGATATAGGTCGTATCGATTTAGACGATATACCGTTGGCATCAGAGAGCGCTTTGGATATGATTCGTGTGGCTTGTTATGTACACCAAGTGGACAAGGCAGTTGCTTTGGCTCACCATTGCATGGACAAAGGGTACGAAGTCTGTATCAACATGATGGCTGTATCAACCGTTGGTGAACTTGAACTTGACGAAGCATTGAGGGACATAGCCAAATCACGCGTTCCTGTGTTTTATGCCGTAGATAGTTTTGGTAGTATGTACGTGGAGTCAATTCAACATTTGGTACGCAAATATGTAGAAGCATTACCCGGAAAAGAAATTGGAATTCACGCGCATAACAACATGCAAATGGCCATGTCGAACACTTATACAGCGTTAATGGAAGGTTGTACAATGCTGGATACTACTTTAATGGGTCTTGGACGTGGTGCAGGAAATTGCCCTACAGAAATTCTTATTGCATTCCTCAAGAACCCAAAATATAGATTATTGCCGTTATTACAAGTGATACAGGATTTTGTACATCCAATGCAATCGCAAATCGACTGGGGTTATCATATCCCTTATCTAATTTCAGGAGCATTAAACGCACATCCACGTCGCAGCTTGGAATGGATGGACTCAGACCGCAAAAACGATTTCGTTACATTTATGAAAGAAATGCACGATAACGAGGTATTGGAATAGACCTAAATATCAATTGTTACTATTGGCTACCCTTCGTTTTCAAACGAAGGGTAGTTTTTTTATAGCAATTTATTACTTTAGGTTCTCTGAGTCTCAGAGGTTCAACAGTTGAAATTTTCTTACATATATTAGCCTCCATGTCAATTTTTTATTGTATATTTGTCTGTTTTTTTAGATAGAACACTTTAAATTAAAACGAAACAATAAACTATCTATAAACGACTAGAAACGACTAACTTAAAATAAAAATGAGCGAAGAAGAAAAAGCAAGAGCTGCTGCAAGTGCCGATTATGGCGCAAGTAGCATTCAAGTGCTGGAAGGTTTAGAAGCAGTGCGCAAACGTCCTGCAATGTACATTGGCGATATTGGTGTAAAAGGTTTACACCATTTGGTATACGAGGTGGTGGATAACTCCATCGACGAAGCGATGGCCGGACATTGCAACAACATTCAGGTTTTTATCAATGAAGATAATTCTATTACTGTTATTGATAATGGTCGTGGTATCCCTGTTGATTTCCATGAAAAGGAAGGAAAATCAGCTTTGGAAGTCGTTATGACTGTGCTACATGCCGGAGGTAAATTTGACCATGGGAGCTATAAGGTTTCCGGAGGTTTACACGGTGTGGGTGTTTCGTGTGTAAATGCACTTTCAACTTATTTGCGCGTAGAAGTTTCTCGCGAAGGGAAATTATATATGCAGGAATATGCATGTGGATTTCCACAATTTCCTGTGAAAGAAATTGGAACTTCAACTACTAACGGCACCTTGACTACATTTTTACCCGACAGCAGCATTTTTATCGAATCGGTTTACAAATGGGATATCCTGGCTAGTCGCCTCCGTGAATTGTCTTTTCTGAATGCTGGTATCACGCTCACACTAACAGACAAACGAGTTAAGAACGAAGATGGAACTTTCAAAGCTGAAATTTTTCATTCCAATGAAGGATTGAAAGAGTTTGTTGAATATATCGACGAAGCACGCGAACCCCTTATAGAAAACGTGATTCATATTTCTACCGAGAAAAATGGTACTCCGGTAGAAATTGCTATGACTTACAATACCTCATACAATGAGAATATTCACTCTTACGTAAATAATATCAACACTATAGAAGGTGGAACTCACCTGGCAGGTTTTCGTCGTGGATTGACTCGTACCCTTAAAAAATACGCTGAAGACAGCAAAATGCTTGACAAACTGAAAATTGAGATTAGTGGCGATGACTTCCGCGAAGGACTCACAGCAGTTATTTCAATCAAAGTAGCCGAACCACAATTCGAAGGTCAAACCAAAACTAAATTGGGTAACAATGAAGTAATGGGGTCTGTGGATATGGCTGTGGGCGAAGCATTGGGAAATTACCTCGAAGAAAATCCAAAAGCTGCACGCATTATTGTCGAAAAAGTTATTTTAGCTGCTACTGCCCGTCATGCTGCCCGCAAAGCACGTGAAATGGTACAACGCAAATCGCCGCTCTCGGGTGGTGGATTACCAGGCAAACTAGCCGACTGCGCTGACAAAGATCCTGAAAAATGCGAATTATTCTTAGTCGAAGGGGATTCGGCAGGTGGAACGGCTAAGCAAGGTCGTAGCCGTCAATTTCAAGCTATCTTACCATTGCGTGGTAAAATCCTGAATGTTGAAAAAGCCATGCCACATAAAGTCCTTGAAAGCGAAGAAATACGCAATATATACACTGCTTTAGGTGTTACTATTGGAACAGAAGATGACAGCAAAGCCTTGAACATGAAAAAGCTGCGCTATCATAAAATCATTATCATGACCGATGCCGATGTTGACGGTAGCCACATTGCAACGCTGATTATGACATTCTTTTTCCGTCACATGAAGGAACTTATTGAGCAAGGTTATTTATACATTGCCACGCCTCCTTTGTATTTATGCAAAAAAGGGAAAAATGAGGAATATTGCTGGACGGAACTTCAACGCCAGACTTTTATAGAAAAATTTGGTGGTGGTACCGAAGGTGGCATTCACACTCAACGATATAAAGGTTTGGGAGAGATGAACGAGAATCAACTTTGGGACACAACCATGAATCCTGAACATCGCACGTTACGTCAGGTAAACATTGAAAATGCAGCTGAAGCTGATCACGTCTTCTCGATGCTTATGGGCGACGATGTAGCACCACGCCGTGCATTTATTGAAGCTAATGCAACTTACGCGAAAATAGACGCTTAATTCAGTGAACAGTTATCAGTTAACAGTAACAAAAAATTACTGATTGACTGATAGCTGATAACTGATAACTGATATCTGAAAAAAATGAATATAGCCGTATTCTGCTCGTCGAGCAACCATATAGCTGAACATTACAAACGGTCAGCTTTCAGACTTGGTGAACTAATTGCCGAGAATGGAGACACGCTTGTTTATGGTGGTGCTACAGGTGGTTTAATGGATGCGGTGGCAAAAGGAGCTCAAAATAAAAACGGAGAAATCATCGGAGTTATTGCTCAGGCAATTATTCACATGAAACGTCAAAGTACAGTTCCTACCGAGCTAATTGTGGTGGATACCATGAGTGATCGCAAAGCAAAAATGAAAATTATTTCCGATGTGTTTATAGCTCTTCCTGGAAGTTACGGTACGTTAGACGAGATGTTAGATATAATTGCCTCAGGAGTTGTGGGTGAACACAAAAAAACATTGATTTTAGTCAATGAAAAAGGTTTTTACAAACATTTTCTCAATCAAATATATTATATGCGTAGGGAATATTTTATACCTTCGCAAGAGAAATATAAACCACTAATAGCCAGAGATGTTGATCATTGTATGGAGTTAATCAATTCTAAATAGTTACAAGTATTTTATATCAGCCTAATAGCTTTATTATTCAACCATAGAAGCTCAACTTACGAAAATTAGACTCGTATAGAATGTGTATAATACATTATTAATCACGAATTACTATAAAACCCATTACACCATGAATCTGTTTTGGAAAAATCTTTTAGGAGGAATAACTCCTACTTCGAAACTTGAAAAAAACGAGGCTGATCTTATCGAAGCAATGCATCGGTACGAAGAGGTAGGAAAATCAATTGAACTTGCTGAATACAAGGAACTTTTTCATTTAGTAAAATCAGCCAAATTTCAGGAACAAAAGAAGATTTTACAAAATCGAAAATATAAAGACACTGAAGAATTTCAAATAGACAAGAAGTACACTAAATTACAAGCTTCGCCAGACATTCAACAATACTATAAGCTACTTGAATCAGAAGAATTAAAAAACTTTCTAGCATTCATGTCTACGCCTGAATATGAGCAATTGGGGAATGAAAAGTTGGTAAAAGATTCAGAGAAACTAACCAAACTGAAACGTTTTGAACATTCAGGTGACTATAAAAACTACGTTCGTTTTCATAATTCATTCATTATAAAAGAATATGAAGAGTTGAAATCAAAGGCAACTTCCCCTGAATTTATTAAATCAAATGAATTTTGGTCAAATCATAACCGTTGGCACTCTACACCCGAATTTGCTCAACAAGAGCGTTATTACGAACTAGCCAAAAATCCCGATATTGTTTTCTATAATAATGAAAAACCGGAGCGTTTTGAAAAATACCTTTCTTTGAAAATTTCATTTCGCGATGAATTTGATTGGAATACTTTAGATAAATCGCATTGGAATTTTGGATTTCACTATAAAAGCTCATCCCTTATTGGTAACCATTCTTTTTCTAACGAAAAGCAAGCCAATAATTCTGGTCAAAACGTATCTGTAATTGATGGAATTCTTACACTAGAAACAAAAGAAGAAAAAGTAACTGCACGGGCATGGGATATGAAAAGAGGCTTCATTGAAAAAGAATTCGATTACACATCGGATGTACTTCAAACAGCTGAAACCTTCCGTCAAAAAGGTGGAGTTATTCGTGCCAAAATTCGTTGTACCGGAGAAATCCAACATGCTTTCTGGTTAGGATCGGATAGTAAATTACCACACATAAATATTTTCCATTATAATGGAAAATATATCACTTTTGGAAATGCAAATAAAGATTTATTTGATGGAATAAAGATAACCGGTCTAAATCATGCTGAATTTTTCATCTACACCTTAGTATGGAC
>Ga0302215_10002679_pt1 | contig 12179 bp, 9 predicted proteins | sample II_Fen_N3_1_FD_194580 | JGI IMG/M metagenome (GOLD analysis project Ga0302215, IMG submission 194580) | Peat permafrost microbial communities from Stordalen Mire near Abisko, Sweden - II_Fen_N3_1 | ecosystem: Environmental > Terrestrial > Soil > Wetlands > Permafrost | place: Sweden: Abisko... | reverse complement strand
CTGCTATTGTTTTATCCAGTAGTTCCGCACTTTCTGTATTTCCATTTCCTCCAGCACATGTGAGTAACTAAGTTCCTGAGCTTTCAGATTTAGTAAACCTTCGGTGCCTCCTGTTTGTTGTCCTTCAGCCGATTTAAAATAATCGAATACACTAAACGAGAAATGCATATACAAAAACTTTTTGCCGAATCGTTTGGGCCAGGAGTTATCTATTTGATTATAAGAAATTAGAAAGATAAAAAAGATTTCGTTGAGTCATTTAATGAAACTGAGGTTGTTGACGAGGATGATTCAAGACGGGAATAAATGAAAGATAGCTAACCTGCTATAATAATTTAGAAATTGATTTTAGTATCTCTATGGTTGCTGTGGTTCCGATAAGCATATTCAGCGGGCTTAGTTGTGTCCGGATTTCTCCCGATATTAAGGACAGTTTATTGCTGACTGTTTTTTTGCTGAGAGAGAGTTGATTTGCTATTTGGTCGAGCGACCAGTCTTCTTTTTCGCGAAGTGTATAAATCATTCGATCTATTTCTGGCATTTTAGTTAGTATCTGGTCTACGAGTCGACTGATCTCTTGTGCCAACAGTTCTTCCGATACATGCGAATAGCTTGGTTCAGTTGCAGCCGTATAGGCTTCTGCCTGATCCGAATTGAAAATGGACGAACGGACAGCTCTAAAATAACGGATAATATAACAAGACACGAGAAAGCACAACGACTTCTTAGCTGCACCCTTATCATCGATTCTTATGACAGATGGTTTATCCCAAACAGAAATCCAAAAATCCTGAAAGATGTCATTCACAGCATCTTTATCGGGTACACGGGAATCTATTTGACCATAAATTAAATTCTTGTATCTGGTGTAGAGTGAAGTAAACGCTATGGAATCTCTTTTTTCAATGCTTTCTAACAATTCATTGTCTAACTTTTCCATTTTGTTGAGCCTTTAAGAGGTACAAATATAGGTAGCTTATATTACAAAAACATTTCAGATCTAAGAACAACCCGTTACATATTAATTAGTACTTTTTGAGTATATTCTTTCAATTAGTAACATTAATTTCAACATAATATTCTATTCGATCCTATTGCCTCCAGATATATTGAAGTTAGTATGGAAATATTGTTTTAAATAACATTCAGCTTGTGCCAGTACCCTAAATAAATTACTTAACATTATTTAACGGGAACTTTACTTCTTTTTATCCACTATATAAGTAGAGGGACATTTAAATCAATATTCCATAATAATACTCGAAATGGCAAAAGGAAATTCGGAAAAAGAAAACAAGGTATTGAATAAATTGAGTGAAATCTTTCAACGTTACATAGAAGGAACGAGCAACAAAGAGGACATGGAGATGATTCAAAAAGCGAGTCCGATTATTAATAAGGGGCAACAGCGTAGGTTGAATAAAAAAGGAACAAATAAGGTTACCGACGAACTATACAAAAACATCATTGAAAGGATAGGTTTGAAGCCTCTGGGTGAAGATGAAATCCGGGAGTTGAAGGGAAACAGATTTCGTCTTTTTCCCTTGAGTCAGGTTCGGAGATATGCAGCAGTTGCCGCCGTCTTTATTTTGGTTGCTACTGGAGGCTATTTTTCTTTTATCAAGTATCCAGCTGGAGTTTCTCCAAATGGGCAGTTACTTTCGGAAGTGAGCATGCAAACCTCTGCCAACGAAATGAAAACCAAAACACTCCCCGATGGAACGGTGGTACACCTGAACAGAGGAACCTACCTGAGTTACGACAAATCAACTTTCAACAAAGACAGACGGGATGTCAGACTATCGGGGGAAGCTTTCTTCGAAGTAGCCAAAAACAAGCAAAAGCCATTCTTAATTCATTACAAAGACTTATTAGTACATGTAACGGGTACAGCATTCACCATTACATCTTATAACGAGATGGCAAACACGTCGGTGTGGGTAAAAAACGGTACAGTGGAAGTAAGCCGAAACCAAAAGTTGTTGGCTAAATTGACTAAAGACAAAAGATTGTTGTATGATGGGCTCAAACAAACGTGTACAACCACGGAAGAAGACTGGAATAAAAGTGCCGGCTGGCTGGACGGAAAATTAGTATTTGCGGATGCAAATGCAGATGAATTAAAAACAAGGTTAAACCAATTCTACGGAGTAGAACTCAACATCGAAAATCAAGCCATAAGAAAAGTAAATAAAGTGAACGCTGTATTTCTGAAAGAAGACGGAATACGCGTAACAATGGAATCAATAGCGCTCAGTTGTAACGTCAAATACAAAATAAATGGCAACCGGATAACGATCACCGCTGATTAGTTCAACAGCATAAACAAGAATATTTTAATAGAGCAATGTAGTTTGATAAAATTAACAAATAGTATCAAACAAGCCATTATTATGTTCAAAAAAAATGAATAAAACAAGTATCAACAACCTGAATATAAGCAAATAAATAGGTATTTAACAAGAAAAAGAATGAATAAAAAATCTATCCTGATTTTAATGATCGTTGGGCTATTGCACATACCGGTCGATAAAATCAACGCACAAAAAATCAATGGATCATTTCCTGAAGAAACATTGGTTTCTAGAATTGAGAGAATCAAAAAAACAAGTGAAGCGAGAATCACTTTTAACACAGAACAACTAAAAGATATACACGTAAAAGCATTAATAGTAGAAAACTTAACGGTAGAACAGATATTAGACAAAAGTCTCAGCACAACAGTTTTTACATACAAGAAGGTATCCGATAATTTATACGCTATCATACGAAAGACCACTAACGAATCCTCCAAAAAATCCGGTTCAAGCGGTAGCCTCAAAGGCCGCATTGTAGAGTCCGAGACCTCGGAACCCATACCTGGGGCTGCCATTCGGTTATCCGACAAACAATACGCGGTGAGCGACTTCAACGGATATTACGTTTTCCCGAAAGTGGCGAACGGAAAAGTGGTGCTGGAAGTATCGTATGTAGGCTTTAAACCAGAAAAAACGGAAATAATCGTAAGAGCAGGAGAAAACACGTACGATATAAAACTCTCCGGAAGTACGATGCTTTCCGAAGTACAGGTAAAAGGGATTCAACGTATGCACAGTGCCGTGCCCCACACCACCGAAAAACTGTTGGTAGCCGAAATTAAAGGACTCAACGTGATGGCTTCCGGTATCTCCTCCGAACAAATCAGTAAATCTGCTGACCGGAATGCCGCACAAGCCGTGCAACGGGTTTCGGGTGTTACCATAGTGGATGACAAGTTTGTGGTAGTACGCGGGCTCAATCAGCGTTATAACCTCACGTACCTCAACGACAATGTGGCACCAAGTACCGAAACCAATAGCCGGGCTTTTGCCCTGGACCTGATACCTAGCCGTATCATTGATAAAATATTGGTTCTGAAATCGCCTTCGCCCGAAAATCAGGGTGATGCTACCGGTGGTGTGATAAAGGTATATACCAAAGATGCTAAAGCTGTTAAACATTTTGAAATAGAATTACAAACGGGATACAGGGAAGGTACGACATTCAACAATAATTTTCTCACCTATCAAGGAGGCAAAACAGATTTTCTCGGATTCGATGATGGTACACGGAAATTACCTTCTTCAGTACCGGGATATGGCAGATTGGATGTAGCGAAAATAAGCCAAAAGGATTACGCGGAAACATTTTCGCCCATACTATCCTACGGCAAAAAAAACGCTTTACCCAATATGCAGTTTACCACCAACTATTATAATAGCTTCCCTGTGTTAAGAAAAAACCTTTCCACGCTGACGTCCCTGAGTTATAAAAACGAGAGGATTCATGCCGATGTATTCAGGCAACAGGGCATCAATGATAATAACATGGTTTCTACAAATGATGCCGTACAACACGATAACAGGAACACGGAAACGGCACAATTGAACCTGTTGCAGAACTTCACCCTTTCGTTGAATGACAGCAACAATATCAGGTTCAAAAACTTTTTGTTGCAGCAGGGACAATCCGTTACGATGGACAGGATAAGCATGCCTCGTCTTCCGTCCCCGACCTATCTGAATGCATCTCAAAACAGGGATATTTTGTTGTCCTACACCCAGCGGTTCCTCTATGCCGGCAATTTAGGCGGTACACTTACTTCCGGGAAACACAAATGGCTGTGGAATGCCGGTTATAGCTACAGCAGGCAGGAACTACCCGACCAAAGGGTCAGTCGTTTCACTGCGCCTACCAACTACGCCTCGATAGGCGATCCCGAACTGCAATGGAGGGCAAGAGGCAGGGTGAACGACCCTGACTTAATGAAGAACACCATACCTCTTACACTGGGTATTATGTCTCGCCTGTGGAGTAGGAATGAAGAAGGTGTGTATAATGGTTCGCTGGATTATACTTTCAGGACGAACAATTGGTTATCGCTAAAGTTGGGTACTTTTCACCAATGGAAAGAAAGGCAGTTGTACCGTAAAATATTTACTGTGCACGAAGGCGATATACGAAATGCCTACAGTGATTACAGTACTCCGGCAGGATATTATGGAGATTACGTAAATCCGAACCTGATACGTTTTACCTTGCAGGAATTGCCTTACGTATGGAGCACGGATTATCTGCGCGACGACGGTACCGGATTGAAAGTGCTGGACCGTACCACCGGAAGCGATGCTTATATCGCTACAGAGCAGAACAACAGCAGCTATTTTGCCCTGTCGCTAAGTCCTGCCGGCGGAAAGTTCGAGATGTACGGTGGTTTGCGTTATGAATACAACCGTCAAAAAATCGCGGCTGCCATTCCACCCTCAGACCCTTCGTCGCCCGACGCGATAAATACACCTCTATTGATTGACTATCCGCTTACATCCTGGCTACCTTCCCTCAACCTGAGTTACAAACCCGTTGATAGTTGGGTATTCAGGGCTGCTTATGGTAAAACAGTAAACCGTTGGGAATTTCGCGAGGCATCACCTTATACCGAAACCGATTACGAAAACAATCAGACCTTGATGGGTAATCCTGACTTAAAAGCGGCAAAGGCGGATAATTACGATATACGAATTGAATTTTATCCGCAAGGCAACGCGCAGGGTGAAACCGTGAGTCTGGGTGCTTTTTACAAGAAAATAAACAATCCCATCGAACGGATTGTAAACAGCAGCCGACTCAGCAGCGAAGCCCGTCTGCCTATTATTACTTTTCAGAATGCCCGGAGAGCTACGATACAGGGGATAGAACTGGAAATACGGAAAAGCCTGGAGTTTGTGCCGGCCGCCTTTTTCCGCCATCTTTCAATGGTAGCCAACCTCTCTCTTATAAAGAGCGAGGCCGTGCAGGATTCGGTCAATACCTCAAATCCGTTTTTTTATTCATTCCGCAGACCGCTTCAGGGGCAGGCACCTTATCTCGTTAATGCCGGCTTGTATTACGACAATGCAGGAAGCGGTACCAAAGTGTCTGCGATATATAATATAGTTGGTACCCGCATCTATGCCGCGGGTACCAACTATCAGTACAATTCAGTTATACGTACTGCCACGCAACGGGGAAGCCTGTTGGAATTACCCATGCACAGCCTGGATATTTCCATATCGCAGCGTATCGTAAAATCTCTTCAGGTTAAATTCAGTGTGCAAAATCTCCTAAATCAGGAAATACGCATGGCAGAGGACTTCAATTTTACCAATAAATACGAACCCGTAAAAGAAACAAAAGACGGCTTGCAGGAAGGGGATAACATCAGTTCGGTGTATAGTCCGGGTAGATATTTTCAGCTAACGTTGTCCTATTCATTTTAAATAAATACCAGTATGAAAAATAAAATGCCATTTTTTATCAACTTCCGTTTCTTACTTCCCGGTCTCTTGCTTCTCGGTTTAGTAGGCTGTGAAAAGACGGATGATTTTTATAGTCAGCTTAAAAAACAGCCGGAGATGCTTTCTAATTATATGGTATCCTACCAGGTAGGCGATACCATGACCATAGAGGGCAGACTCAATCCCGAAAATGGGCTGGTGATACACATCGGTGATGCCGACGCGAAAATAATATCTGCCGAAAAAATAGAATTTGGTGTGCAAGTGCGGGCTACCCTTATCGACAGGGTAAAACTGATTATCACGCCCGAAATGGGAATAGGTGCCGGCAGACCGGTTACCGTAACATCTGCAGGCAATACCATACACGGCAATGCCATCGAAATTTACACAACGGGCGGTTATCTTGACTATCCCCTGAAACTGACCGGATATTTTACGATACCGCAAAATGCCACGGTACTCTTTTGCCGCAGCGGAAAAGGCAGCGTTTATCTGTGGCAGGCGGACAAATCCATTCGTCGTATAAATAATGACGGAAGCACGCAAACCGTACTCACCGAAGCTGATTGCAAAGACGGGTACGGCAATTTCAAAGTCCTTATTTTCAACGGAGCAGGTATAGACCCAAGGGAGGAATACCTCTATTTCTCGGCCATTACGTCCGATGCTTCCCCCGATTATGCCAATAATACTATTTTCAGAATTTGCCGCTTCAATTTGAATACGAAAGAGCTGACCACCATCAACCGCACCCTCTATCCTAAAAAAGCGGTGAACCGTGTATTGGCGATTACACAACCTCTCGAAGGCAACATAAATGCGGTAAAGATTTTTCAGGCGACAGCGTTTTACCCCGACAGTACGGGAAACATATACATCCGGATGGGCAACTATGCCACTGCTAAACTAAGTGCCGGTGGACAGTTCCGATATCTGGTCAAAACATCATCGGGAACAATTGAATATCCTAAAATATGGGACGAAACTACCGGTGCTATCCTCAGCAATACCGCTTTAATGGCGTATTTACCGGGATTGGAAATAGCACAGCAAGGAAATATATCGCCCGACGAAGGCAGAATGTATTTGTTTTCAAACTCCGGCGAACTTTTACAATACGATATAAACAACCAGGTATCGGAATTTGCTTATTCCCGACCTCTTTTCACCACTAATCCCACTATCAGCGGTTCATTTGATAATTTAACGCTGGGTTATTCAGGATTGACGAACCAGCTTCCGAATATGTTCGGTTTAATGCCTTTTGGCACGCAAAAACTCTTGATACTTTACTATCAGGGTACCGGTTTTCCAGATTTTCCTGCATGGGGCATACTGGACTTTGCCACCAAACGCGGTGACCGTTATGCACCGGGAGCGTTGGATGTGGAAGGGTATAACATGCAATATGATGACATATTGCTCAATCATGACGGGGAAGGCATGTTGTATATGACTGCAAATCACAAAACAGTATTGGTAAAAACGGTAAAACAATAATCAGGACTAAATAAATTCATATAATTATGTTACAACGATTAAAAAAATACTTTTTATTTTTCGCCGTCATCACCTTATGCATGATGACCGCTTGCGACGACGATATAACTCCTTTGACCGACAGTGCCGGTACAGCATGGATTAATTTCTACAACGCTTCGGAGGTGCTGAATACCGATTACACGTTGAGAACCGACAATCTTGTATTTATCAATGATACGGTGCCCAGCGGTGCATTTACCCGTTTCCCTTATTTTTCCTCATTAGATACTGACGGCAGGCAGTATCCTGCATCCATGACCCAAAATACAGGGCAGTTAGATGATATTATATTCAAAAACAATGAATATACTGCTGTCTATTGGATGCCCGTAGCACCGGGTAAATACCGTACTATCTATACTTCCGTCAACAGGCTGTTGCTGAAAGATACCACAGTGTCTCTTACCGGAACAAGCCATACCACGCAGTACCTTGTCGAAAGTCCCGAAGCCGACACCGCTTACCGCATCATTACCGTGCCCGAAGACCAAAAGTGGGAACAAGGTAAAGTACGCGTGCGTTTCGTCCATCTGGCGTGGGACACCGAGCCGCTGAAGATATTCCGGGATAGGCAGGGCAACAGGGATTACGACGGTTTACCACAGGATATAAGTTTCGGCAGCTATTCTGCTTACACGGCATTGGACACCACCGGAACCGAACTGACCAAAGCCATTGTGCTAAAGTTCCATACAGCAGGAGATAGTAACACCCTCTTGTTGAGTCTCAAAATATCTCCAGAGCCGGGTGCTTCCTTTGTTGTTTTGATACAGGGAGTGCGGCAGGAGCGGCAGCGGCGGATAATTTCGGGCACATTGGCGGATGGTACCTTGCAATATAAAACGGTAAACGTCAAACCAAATCTCAGAATAAATATGCGTCGGATATATTAAATCACCATTTATATAATCATTAATAAAAACAATTTATTCATTAAAAATCAAGAAAAAAAATGAAACACAATGCATTAAAAACCAGCTTACTGCTGCTTTGTGGCAGTATATTATGCACAGCGATGCAAGCCCAAAACAGCTTGTACGTGCATAAAAAAGACGGCACGGAGCAGCAGTACGCGCTCAGTGGAATACGCAAACTCACCTTTCCTGTTGGGAGTATGGTGATAACGCCGGCAAGTGGCAGCGCGACGGTCTATTTTATTACCGACATTGGGTATTTTGATATCAAATCCGGTAATGTTACGGGGCTGCAAATAACAAATGCCACGGCTATTAAAGTAAATGTATATCCAAATCCCACGGTGCAGAAATTAAACATTGAAAGCGAAGAGGAAATCCAACAACTCAGTTTGTACGACCTGCAGGGCAGAATAATGCTGCAAGTAACACCCATGAACACTTCCGCCACGTTGCCAATGACGCGCTATGCTAACGGTATTTACACCTTACATATAGTTACTGCAAAAGGCACAAGCATTCGTAAAATTATTAAAACTAACTAATTTATAATAGAAAACAACAATGAAAACAGTCAAAACCATCCGATTATTTGCCCTATTGGCACTCTCATCTATCGCATCTCTCATCCCTCAACTCTCATCGGTATCAGCACAACAAACCGACAGCATGTATGTGTATACTGCAGGAGCAGTAGTTTTCAAAAAAGCAGTAAGCACGATAGACAGTGTAACTTTTTACAAAGCTCCCGCCTCCACTGGCATCACATTAATCGAAGATTTTCAGCAATTGCCTGCAGCTGCCCCTACAGGTGATGTAGGCTGGACTTATGATTTATCTACAGGCAGCTGGATGTTGTCTGGTTACAAAGGTACTACTTTAACAGCAGATGCGCAGGATGCCGGTTTTACAACAGGGGGAAGAAAATACATATATTCTTCAGGTATGGGAGGTACTCTAAAACCTTTTACAACAAATTCCGGTAAATTTAAGGGTGTAAAATCAGTCAGGATAACAACTGCAGGCAGTCTAAGAGATTTTGCAATAAATAACTATGGCAGCGATGTTAGCGGACCAATGACCGCATTCGACCCAACGAAAAGCGGTTATAGCCTGACGCTCCGATGTGCTGTAGGAAGCATTGGGAGTATAGCCATTTCACCAAGTGTAAGATACAAAAATCAGGGTGTATGGAACACAGTGACCTTTACGATCCCTGACAAAGCTACGCTTACCGGAACCTATGGCTTTAGCAGTAGTGATGCCGACACTTTTTTAGCCAACCCGATGTTCGATATTTATTCCCGTGATATGGATATATCCATTGTTATAGAACAACTTAGAGGTGGAGGGCAAGTAACTCCGGTTATTTATCAACAAGTAGAATTTATTTACTAAGCCCCATAATTGGCAATGTAATTACAGACACCTTATTTAAATCTTACCTTTACTAAAGGTTTAAACTTTGGTAAAGGTAAACTTTAAATAATCAGTATTAGACAACAAACAATTTTCATAAAAAAATCTAAATGAAAACAAAATGTACTTTATTCAGGCAAGCGGTTTTATCCCTAATCCTGTTGACAACTGCGGTAAACGCTTCTGCACAACAGGTAACAGTCACTAAAATATATGATACCAATGTTGACTATTATACAAATCTTTATGATTTCAGGTTCTTTTATCCCATACCGGCAAGTGGAGGTAAAGTGATGTTGTATAGCAATATGTCACCTTTGGTAAGCGATGGAACGGCAGCCGGTACGTTATCTTCTGGCATAACGGGTACGTTAAGCAATGCCAAAAAATTATATGCTTCGCTGAATGATAAGATAATATTTATCAATGTAAAAGGGACCGAATATTCCCTTTGTAAATCGGACGGTACTGTTGCCGGAACACAGCTAATCGCCACCTTTGCTACCCTTACTGGCAATGCAAACGCTACCTTTTTTATTACAAGCTCTTTCGGTACAAGTTTAAACGGTATTCACAATGCAGCTCATCGTGAAGGCCTGATTAAAAGCGTGGGAGGTTGGGTTTACTTTGTGATTAGGAATGTAGGTGCTACCGAACCTTACGAATTATGGAGAACCGACGGCACCCTGACAAATACGGTAAAACTAAAGAGTTTTGCAGGACAAGTGCAGGCAGGTCAATTTGATTTTAAGGCAAATGGAGTGTTGATTTTTACGGCAAGTCAAGGGCTTAAAAACTTCTATTGGCGGTCGGATGGAACGGTTGCAGGAACCTATGCTTTAAACCTGGAAGCAGCCGATGTCGCAACTACACAGGGTGGAGAAATAACGTTCAATAATATGCATTATTTTATTGCCAGCCAGGTTGATGGTGCTCATTACGCATTGTGGAAAACCGACGGTACATTGACAGGTACTGTTATGGTCAAGGATATACTGCCCGGCGTAGCATCAGGACTATCCGTGGGGACTTGTTTCATGCCCGATAATGACAATGGAGTATTCTATTTCACGCCTGAAAACGGAATCGGTCTCTGGAAATCGGACGGCACCGAAGCCGGTACGGGTATGGTCAGCGATATCAACAACGGGGCTTCCGTAGGTACCAGTCAAATAGGAATACCCTATAATGGGAAGTTTTACTTCTTTGCACCCAACAGTGCGGATGAGTCGGGATTATTGACCTATCAAAACCAAATTTGGGTAACAGATGGTACCGAAGCAGGCACCTCACTCTTTTCCGACCCCGCCGATATGAATTTACAATTCATGTTTAAGGTGAACGGAAAACTGGTATATTCAATTTTACGCAATAATGAAGCTCTGTTATATGCGACTGACGGTACGGCAGCTGGTACAGTACAATTAATAAAATTGCAGTTTTCAAATCATGGTGAGATTGTATTTCCTGTATCATATCCTAATGCCGGTACTGTGGTGGGTAATAATCTGTTTGTAATAATACCTGTTAATTATGGAGGTGGGCTATGGCAAACGGATGGCACGGTTGCGGGCACCTATAATATACCGCATCCTTTAAATCATTTATGGGAAAACATTGATATTTCTGGCAATAAGTTATACCTGTCGAGCGCAGATGATGCTGGTTCCGCTTTGTATGTCGCTACGGCACCCAAAGTAGCCCAGGCCATTACAGGACTCGAAGATATCACTAAATCCTACAGCGACGCTACTTTCGATTTGGCAGCCACCGCAAGCAGCGGATTACCGGTTACTTACAGTATAGCTAATGCCAATGTGGCTACCATTTCGGGCAATACCGTGCATATCGCAGGAGTAGGCACTACCGCTATCACCGCTTCACAGGCAGGAAATGATACCTACTCTGCAGCATTGGATATAACGGTAAACCTGACGGTAAGCAATTCCACTGGTATTGAGAATGTACATAATACTACCTCGTTAAGCATCGCTGGCAATCCCGTACAAGGCGGCGAAGCCAAATTGACCTTTACCGAAGCTGGCGAGGGAGCTGTTCTCCTTGTAACCGACCTGACAGGTAAAACTCTGATACAACAAAATCTGGCCGAAGGTGTATCTTCTGCCGTTATTCAAGTAGAGAAACTATCCAAAGGGGTTTATCTGGTCAACTATTCCGACAATAACGGCAAGCGTGCCACAGTGAAGATGATTAAATAACCATTCCAAAGTGAGGGTTTCACTCCAAGTGAAGCCCTCTCTTAACTAAACCTGCAGGGTGGTTTACCATGCGGGAACAATAGAAACGGTCATTGACAGATAAAGCTACCACCGTTAAAAGACAAAAGGTACAGTACTAACTTTCAACTATGAAACAATATGTTCAGAATCTTTTTGAAAATGTCGGTAGTGGAATTCAAGTTCTGGACCTGGAAGAGGATGATATTTTCAAGAAATCACTTAAGGCAACAAAATTATTAGAAAAAGCATTTAATGAACTTAAAATTTAT
>Ga0302215_10002678_pt1 | contig 12181 bp, 7 predicted proteins | sample II_Fen_N3_1_FD_194580 | JGI IMG/M metagenome (GOLD analysis project Ga0302215, IMG submission 194580) | Peat permafrost microbial communities from Stordalen Mire near Abisko, Sweden - II_Fen_N3_1 | ecosystem: Environmental > Terrestrial > Soil > Wetlands > Permafrost | place: Sweden: Abisko... | reverse complement strand
TTTTTGATCATGTCAATGTCGAAAGTCATATCTTAATTTATTTTTTCTATTTTAACTAAAATTTTCGTTCTAAATTTTAACTTTAGAAACGAATTATAAACTAATCCATCAAATTCTGTTCCTTCAATAAATTTAAAGAATAATACTAATGAATTATGAGTATGTTTTATTTCTATCAAGTTATGAAAAAATAAAATTCCTGTAATTGATTTATGTCAAAATAAATTCAATGAGCCTTAAATAGAAATATTCTAAACAAAAAAAATGAAAGATTTTATGTCCAATGGAATAAAATCTTTCATTTATATAATTTAAAAACAGTCTTGCGACTGGCTTTCGTTTAGTTTAATTAATTGTGACCAACTGTAACCAATTCTTTAATAGATGGAACAAAAGTAGTCAGATCAATACCTTCAACAGCTGCTTTGTATTCTTCAATATTAGGAATTCTTCCCATAATGGCAGCAAGTACAACAACAGGCGTAGAAGCCAATAGAGATTCTCCTTTTTTACGTTCAGAATCTTCAACTACTCTTCCCTGGAAAAGTCTGGTAGATGTTGCTAAAACGGTATCTCCTTTTTCTGCTTTTTCCTGATTTCCCATACAAAGGTTACATCCTGGACGTTCCAGATACATCATATTTTCATATTCTGTACGGGCTGCGCCTTTCGGAGCATTGTCATTAAATTCGAAGCCAGAATATTTTTCCAATAATTCCCAATCGCCTTCTGCTTTCAGTTCATCAATGATGTTATAAGTGGGAGCTGCAACCACAAGCGGTGCGCTGAATTCAACTTTACCATCTCTTCTTTCAATATTTCTCAACATCTGAGAAACAATTTTCAAATCGCCTTTGTGAACCATACAAGATCCTACGAAACCGAGGTCTACTTTTTTGACACCGCCGTAATAGGTAAGGTCTCTAATTGTATCGTGAGTATATCTTTTAGAAACATCTTCGTTATTTACATCCGGGTCAGCAATCATTGGTTCTGCGATAGCGTCCAGATCCACAATAACTTCTGCGTGGTATTTTGCATTAGAATCCGGAGTCAAAGCTGGTTTTTCGCCAGATTTAATTTCAGTGATTCTCTTATTTGCTTTATTAATTAATCCTTGAAGAACCTGAAGGTGATTGTCCATCCCTTTGTCTATCATAATCTGGATTCTGCCTTTGGCAATTTCCAAAGATTCAATCAAGGTATCATCTTCAGAAATACAGATAGAAGCTTTGGCTTTCATTTCTGCAGTCCAGTCGGTGAATGTAAATGCCTGATCTGCGGGAAGTGTCCCGATGTGAACCTCGATAATTCTACCTTGGAAAACGTTTTCTCCTACAAATTGCTGAAGCATCTGCAATTGAGTGGCGTGAACTACATCACGGAAATCCATATGCTGTTTCATTTCTCCCTTGAAGGTTACTTTTACAGATTCCGGGATTGGCATAGATGCTTCTCCAGTAGCTAATGCAAGCGCAACAGTTCCTGAGTCAGCTCCGAAAGCCACACCTTTTGACATTCTCGTATGAGAATCTCCTCCGATGATGATGGCCCATTCGTCAATCGTGATATCATTAAGAACTTTATGGATAACGTCTGTCATTGCGTGGTATTCGCCTTTCGGGTCACGGGCAGTGATTAGTCCGAAATCATTCATAAATTTCATCAATCTAGGAATGTTCGCCTGTGCTTTTTTATCCCAAACAGATGCGGTGTGACAACCAGATTGGTAAGCACCGTCAACGATTGGTGAAATAATAGTTGCTGCCATAGATTCTAATTCCTGAGCAGTCATTAAACCTGTCGTGTCCTGAGAACCAACGATGTTAACTTCTACACGAACGTCTGAACCTGCGTGCAAAACTTTTCCTGGTGCTAAACCGACAGCATTTTTATTAAATATTTTTTCAACAGCCGTAAGACCTACACCTTCTTTTGTGATTTCTTTCGATGGTGCATAAACTGTAGGAATTTCGATCCCTAAAAGATTAGAAGCCCAAGTCTGTAATTTTTTGCCAAAAACGATAGCGTAAGAACCACCAGCTTTGATGAATTCCATTTTTTGAGGCGTGAAAGATTTAGAAATATCTTTCAGTTCCTGATCGCCGTTGTATAATTTTTTAGTTTTGGTATTGATGGTAAGAACTGTTCCTGTTGCTACGGAATAAACTTCCTCAAGGATAGGTTCATTGTTTTCATTACGGATAACATTGCCTTCCGCATCCACTTTTTTCACCCAGTTTTGAAGGTCAATTCCAATTCCTCCTGTTACGTCTACTGTAGTAAGGAAAATAGGAGAGATACCGTTTGTTCCACCAACAATAGGTGCGATATTCACAAACGGAATGTATGGGCTGGCTTGTTTACCAGTCCAAAGTGCCACGTTGTTTACACCGGACATTCTGGATGAACCTACACCCATTGTTCCTTTTTCAGCAATCAGCATCACGCTTTTGTCAGGATGTTGTGCCTGTAAAGCTTTGATTTGTTCCTGAGCTTCAGGAGACATCATACATAAACCGTGAAGTTCACGGTCTGATCGTGAGTGCGCCTGATTTCCCGGAGAAAGCAGATCTGTAGAGATATCACCTTCACCGGCAATATATGTTACCACCTGGATCTCTTCCGGAGCTTCCGGAAGTTTTGTGAAAAACTCTGCCTGTGCATAGCTTTCGATAAGATCTTTTGCAATTTGGTTTCCGTTGTTGAAGGCTTCTTTTAAACGGTCTGTATCTGCCTCGTAAAGGAAAACCTGAGTTCTGAGAACGTTTGCTGCTTCTGCTGCCGTTTGAGCATCATCACTCAAAGCTAAATCTAGTAAAACCTCAATAGAAGGACCTCCCTTCATGTGAGATAATAACTCGAATGCAAAAGCCGGAGATATTTCTTCTAATACGGATTCACCTAAAATGATTTCTTTTAAAAATTGAGCTTTCACACTTGCAGCACTTGTTGTACCCGGTAAAGTGTTGTAAATAAAGAATTGTAGAGAATCTGCTCTGTATTCGTTATTGGTATCTTTAATTTGTGCAATGATTTCGCTTAAAAGTTCTGCGGCATCAATAGGTTTTGGGTGAAGACCCTGAATTTTTCTTTCTTCAATCTCTTGGATGTAATCCTGATAAATATTCATAAATAGAAGTTCTTTTTCAAAGTTATTGGCAGACTTACTAAAGCTTTTTATTGAAAGATTCACTTTTAATAAAAACAGGTATTGTCTACACCATTTTTAGAATGAGAGATAATGTTTTGTCCTAAAGTGAGAAAAAAGGACTTTTACGAAAATGTAAGTGGCTTACCAGTAATCTGTCGTGTCACGAAAAACTCTCTTTAGATAACATTTAGATATTATTTTGATCATTACATATCAAAAAGCATCTTAAAATGTTTTAAAAATTATCAGACATTTAAAAAATGTTCCCAAAAGTACGAATTTTAAATATTTTTTCAGGTTTAAATTATTTAGATTCTGTATAAATATGAATTTTATATTTTCTATTTTTGGCAGATATTTTGAACGCAAATGATCATGAAGAAAGTTTTTGATGTTATTTTTATACTTTTATCGATAAGTCTGTTCTCTCAGGCTAAAAGTTTGAAAAATAATCAGTTATTAAATAAGAAAAAAACTGCCGCTCAGGTTGTTAAAAACGCTCCTGAAAGCAGTACAATTGTTCTCAATGAAAACATCCCATTATTAATTCCGCAAAAAAAGAATGATAATTATGGATATATTAATCAGAACGGAAAATTCGTAATCGCACCTACATACCACATCGCCATGTTTTTTGGTGAAGATTGCAACCTTCTGAACTCTCCAAATCCAAAAGCGAAGAAATTTGGCATAGCAAAATTTGCGACGGTTGAAAAAAATAATATCTCCTACAGAATCGATCAAACCGGTAAAGTAGTCTACCAATATAAATATGCAGATTTAGGAAGGTGTCAATCTGAATTTACTAAACAATTTTTCCATGCTTATATTTTAAATGGAATGTATGGTATTATTGAAGACTCAAAATTCAATAACCCGGCTGATCGTTCACAGTTTAAGATTTATCCGAAATATCAATATCTTCATATTCTGGAAGGTGATGATTTATCAAATCCTATGATTGTGGCTTCACACAAAGATAAATTTGGCGTTATCGATGTCAATAACAATATTATTATTCCGTTTGAATATGCCGATATAAAACGAAACTACAGCTGGAAGTTGGGCAAAATGTTTGAAGTGACAAAAGACGATATCAACTATTACTATATAGATTCCGGCAACAAATCTTATTAATTTGGATAATCATTAAATTGTTGTAGTTTTGCATCGAAATTAAAGGGGTGCTCCAATGGGGGCTGAGATTATACCCAATGAACCTGGAACGGATAATGCTGTTTAGGGAAACATTCATTATAATTGATGAATGATAATAGATTAGCGATTATAATAAATCATTTATCAATTATACATCATCAATTATAAATAATCGCCCCTTTTATTCCATTAAATTTTAAAAATTTATAAGAATGAAAGGATTATTTTTTTTAGGACTTACCGCAAGTTCTTTGAGTCTTGCACAAACGCAGACTGCAGATTCTCTGAAAATCAGGGAAATTGAAGCGATCAGCTTTACCAGACGACTTCCTGTCGCCAAAGAAATCATCAATGTACAGAAAGATCTCGACAGCAGAAATCTAGGACAGGATTTACCAATTCTCTTAAAAAATCAAACCTCAATTATCTCAACTTCCGATGCCGGAAATGGAGTAGGCTACACAGGTTTCAGAATCCGTGGAGTTGCTGGAAGAGGAATTAATGTGATGATGAATGGTGTTCCGTTCAACGATTCTGAAAGTCAGGGAACTTTCTTTGTCAATGTTCCGGATCTCACAAGTTCAGCGTCGCAGATTGTTATTCAAAGAGGTGTCGGAACTTCCAATAACGGAGTTTCTGCTTTTGGAGCAAGTATCAATGTGATTTCGAAAGAGCCTGAAGAAAAGTTTTACTTTAAAACAGATGACAGTTACGGATCTTTTAATACCTACAAATATTCTGCTGAAATCGGTTCAGGAAAATTTTGGAAAGACCGACTTTCTGTAATGGGAAGATATTCTCAAATTCATTCTGATGGATATATCGACCGGGCTTTTTCAGATTTAAATTCTTACAATTTTACTGCGTTATTTGAAGAAGGAAAAACGAAGCTTCGTCTGATGGCATTTGGTGGAAAAGAAAAAACCTATCAAGCCTGGAACGGAGTCGACAGAAAGACTTGGGAAACGAACCCTAAATACAATATTTCAGGAGCAATCTATGATGCAAACTGGGAAAATGTTGTCGGATTTTATGATAACGAAACCGATAATTACAGACAAAACCATTATCAGTTGCTTTGGGAACAGGGTTTAAATGATCAATGGAATTTAGAAACTACTTTACATTACACAAAAGGAAGCGGATACTACGAAAACTACAAACAGGGAGATCCTTTTGCAAGATACGCTCTGCCAGATTTCAACGGTGAAGAATATTCAGATTTTATCAGAAAAAAATGGCTGAATAATGATTTCTACGGAATTGTTTCAACCTTATACGGAAAGTTTGATAATCTTGATCTTAATTTCGGTGTTGTCGGAAATCAATATTACGGAAGGCATTACGGAAATGTGACGGGCGTTTTTCTGCCGCAGATTCAGGAACATGAATACTACAGAAACCGTTCTGTGAAAAATGAAGTGGCAGGTTTTGCTAAAGCTTTAGTTAAAGTAAATGATTTCGAATTCTTCGGAGATCTCCAATTAAGAAATATCGATTATGATACGAAAATCTTAATGGCAGGAGATGATGAAGGGGCAGATTTAAATAAAAGCTGGTTGTTTTTTAATCCAAAAGCCGGTGTCAATTACAAATTGGGCAACGGGAAAGTTTTCATTTCGTACGCTCATGCGCAGAGAGAGCCGAATCGTGATGATTTGATTGCAAACAACGATGTGAAATCAGAAAAGCTTCATGATTATGAAGCAGGAATAGAAAAACAGTTCGGTAAAGTGGCTTTTACAGCCAATCTTTATTATATGTATTACCTGAATCAGTTGGTTTTGAACGGGCAGATCAGCAATATCGGAGAATTCATCAGAACCAATTCGGGGAAAAGTTACAGAAGAGGAATTGAAGTTGGTGCTTTGGCAAAACTTTCAAAGGAGTGGGAGATTTCAGGGAATGTAAGCTTGAGCCAAAACAGAAATTTAGATTTCAGAATTGAAAATAAAACAGGAATTAATCAATTAGGAGACACCGAAATATCATTCTCACCAAGCGTGATTGCGAATTTAGGGTTGAAATTTAATCCTACTCAGAATTTCCAGTTTGCTTTGATGAATCAATACGTAGGAAAACAGTATTTAGACAATACAGAAACTCAGGATTTGCAGCTGAAAGATTATCTTCTGACTGATTTTAATGCTCAATATCAGTTTAAAATTTCAAATCATGATGTTGCTTTAAAATTATTGGTCAATAATATTTTTAATCAGAAATATGTCAATAACGGTTATGTTTACGACGGACCGATCTATTTTTCTCAGGCAGGAACCAGCTTTATGTTTGGGATCAGCTGGAAAATTCAGTAATCAAATTGAACACCACTTCATATCATTATATTTTTGTAAAGTTCAGATTAAATTTTTGAAGGCTGCCTCGGCGGCCTTTTTTGTTTTTAAATTAAAAAAATAGAATACATAACTCCCACAGATTTCGCAGATTTACACGGATGAAGCGGTAAAGAAGTATAAAATATCTTGGTAAAGCTTATCTCTGTTTAAAAAAATCTGTGTTGATCTGTGTAATCTGTGGGAAGCCAGTTCATCTGCTATGACACAAACAAATCTCTGAAAAAGTCCCGAAAAAGTTATAAATTTGCCGTCAAATGAATATTTCAGCTTACATTTTAGACTATTTGAAACAATTTGGGACGGTTACCGTTCCGAAGTTTGGTGTATTTTCTCTGGAAAATTCTAAAGCAGTCCTCAACTCAGAAAACGGAAGCATCCTTCCACCTTCTACAAAAATTGCGTTTCATTCTGATTATCAGGTTTTATCTGACGATCTGGTTCACTTTATAACCAGTCAAAAAGCGGTTTCAAAAGAAGCAGCAGAAAACGAATTGCAGATTCAGACTGATTTTTGGAAGAAAAAACTTCAGGCAGATCAGGTGTTGGAGATTCAGAATCTAGGAACTATTTTTATTGAAGACGGACAGCTTCATTTTAAAGGAAACCGTTTGGAATCTGATCATCCCGATTTTTATGGGTTGGAAGAAATTCACTTTTCAGATATTAACAAAGGTGAAACTTTCGAAACTCCTAAAAACACCGAGAAAGATTATAAATTCAACAAATCAATTCTTTGGATATTCCTTTTTATTGTTCCGGTTTTAGGAATGCTATATTTAGCGTATACTCAGAAAGAATTGATCTTTGGGAAAAAATCTTTCGATGATGTTTCGGTTCAGACTAAAACAAAGAGAATCGAAAAGAAAATTATTCCTGTCAAAGTTGATTCTGCGCAGATCAAAAAAGCAGATTCTATAAAAGCTTTTAAAGTGGATTCTCTGAGAAAAGATTCAATCAAACAAGCTGCAAAAACTTGGAGACCCAAGTATAAAACAAGAAAATCAAGATGGCAAAAATAAAAAAAGCGTCAGAATCTCTGACGGTAATGACCAATATCGTACTCCCGAATGATACCAATCAGTTGAGAAATCTTTTCGGAGGAGAGTTATTGGCAAGGATGGATCGTTGTGCGTCAATCTCTGCAACCAGACATTGTGAAAGAAGAGTAGTGACAGCGTCTGTAAACCATGTTTCATTTGATCATCCGATTCCTGAAGGCGGAATTGTTGTGATGGAATCTAAAGTTTCCCGCGCATTCTCAACCTCAATGGAAATTTATGTGGATGTTTGGTTGGATGATCCAATTAATCATAAAAAAATTCAGACGAACAAAGGAATTTATACTTTCGTAGCAGTTGATGAATTCAACAGACCCATTCCAATTCCTGCAATGGAGCCGGAAACCGAGCTTGAGGTGGAAAGATTCGATGCTGCATTAAGAAGAAAAGAGCTTTCTCTGATTCTCTCAGGAAGAATGAAACCTTCTGAATCTGTGGAGCTTAAGAAATTATTCCAAGATCCTTCTTAAACACAAACCTAAGTGATAATCATTACGGATTTTCTATTAAAATAAAGTTATGCGAATTCTCCTTTTAGATAAAAACCACCCACTCATCACTGATCAGCTTTTGGCTAAGAACTTTATTCTGGAAGAAGATTTTACTTCTTCTTACGATGAGGTTTGCATTAAGATTGAAAATTATGATGGAGTGATTATTAGAAGCAGAATTCCTTTAGACAGAAACTTTTTAGAAAAAGCAAAAAATCTGAAATTCATTGCAAGAGTAGGAGCGGGGATGGAAAATATTGATATTCCTGTAGCTGAGAAATTAGGAATTCAGTTGATTAATTCTCCGGAAGGAAACCGAGATTCTGTTGCCGAACATGTTGTAGGAATGCTTTTGATTCTAATGAACCGACTTTTCATTTCATCCAACGAAGTGAAAAACGGAATCTGGCTTCGTGAAGAAAACCGTGGCGACGAATTACTTGGAAAAACGGTTGGATTAATCGGATACGGGAATATGGGAAAAGCTACGGCGAAAAGACTTTCGGGTTTTGGCTGTAAAGTGATTTTCCATGATATTCTTCCCAATCTTTCTGATGAATTTGCAACGCAGGTTTCTTTAGAAGAATTAAAAAATAAAGCAGAGGTTGTAAGTTTACATATTCCTTTAACTTCTGAAACTCATTATTTAATCGATGGTAAGTTTATTTCAGAAATGGAAAATGATTTCTATTTCGTTAATACTGCGAGAGGAAAAAATGTTGAAACGAAACATTTAGTCGAAGCTTTGAAATCCGGTAAAGTAAAAGGCGCCTGTCTTGATGTTCTGGAATATGAAAAAGCATCTTTTGAGAATTTGGATGCCTCGACTTCGCTCAGCACAAGAGAGAATGAAGATTTGAAATATCTTTTAAACTCTGAAAAAGCTATCGTAACACCTCATATTGCAGGTTGGACGCATCAAAGTAAGGAAAAATTAGCTCAGGTGATTGTAGATAAGATTTTGGCGTCTTATTCAAATTAAAGACTTTAGGATTATGTTAAATAATTCATAATTTCCAATGATTTTTCACAATTCGTTTTGAGTTTTATTAAATTGCCACTCATTTTTGAAACTCATGAAGAAGCTCACCTTTGTACTCGCTGCAACCCTATTTTTATTCTTTTTATCCTGTAAAAACAAATCCGAAAACAAAGAATCTCTTAATGAGAACAGTACCAATCTTCCAAATTACGGTAATGTAGATCTTGGGAAAGTATTTTCTCCGGAAGACGGAGTTCTTTCAAATAAAGTTTTCGTCATCAATTATATCGACCAATATTATAAAAAAGTATGGGAAGGTAGTGATCTGAGTGGTGGGATATTGGTAGCAAAAGGTAACGATATTTTATTTGAAAACTATAGAGGTTTTGGGAGAGAAGGTAAACAAATGGCAATTGATAAAAACACGCCTTTACACGTAGCATCAGTTTCAAAAACTTTGACTGCAATGGCAATGCTAAAATTGGTAGAAGCAGGAAAAATAAAATTATCAGATCATTTGACGCAGCTTTTTCCGGGATTTCCTTATCCGAATGTTACGGTTCAGACTTTGTTGGATCAAAGAAGCGGACTTCCTAAATATGAATATTTCATTACAAAAATTCAACCGGCTCCGGCAGAACTTTCAAAAAAATATATTACCAATCAGGATGTTTTGAATATGATTATCAAATACAAACCTGATTTGGCGAGAGAAACCGATACCGGTTTTATGTATTGCAATACCAACTTTGCTCTTTTGGCTTTATTAATTGAAAAAGTAACTAAAACTCCTTTTCCGCAGGCGATGCAAGAGATGGTTTTCACTCCTTTGAAAATGACCAACACCTACATTTTTCAAGAAAAAGATATTCCGACTGCAGCACAGTCATTTTATTATGGTGGAAACAGATTGTATCCTTTAGATCGTTTAGATTTGATTTATGGTGATAAGAATGTCTATACGACACCAAGAGATTTGTTTGCTTTTTCAAAAGCAATGTTTTCAAAGGATTTCTTAAAACCTGAACTAAAAAACATGATTTTCGCTCCGTACAGCAATGAAAAAGCAGGACAAAATAATTACGGATTGGGTTTCAGAATGAAAATTTTTGATAACGGAGAGAAATTAACATATCACAATGGTTGGTGGCACGGAACCAATTCTGTGTTTGCTCATCTTTTAAAATCAAAAGTGACCATTGTTGCAATTGGAAATAAATATTCCGGGAAAGTCTATTCGGCTTTGGCACTTTCGGGTTTATTTGAAGATTTTCCGCCTCAGAAAGATAAGCTGAACCATATTATGAATGATAATAACGACACATTAAAAACAGGAACCGAAGTTTTTGGAGAATAATGTTTATTTTTGCTCAAATATATTCATGAAAAGAATTTTTCTCTTACTGATTTTCAGTATTCTTGTACATTCTTGTGCAAGAGTAGGTTCTCCCAATGGTGGTCTGAAAGATACTTTGGCTCCGAGATTTTTAAGTTCGAATATTGATACTACGAGAGTCAATGTGAGAAGAGATATTAAGGAACTCAGAATAGATTTTGACGAATATATTACGTTGAAAGATATTAATAAGAATCTCAATATTTCTCCGCCGATAGAGAATATCACGAGAATTCTCCCGTCTAATATTGCCAATAAATTTTTGCTTATTCAATGGTCAGATACACTTCAGGCGAACACTACCTACAATTTTAATTTTGGAAATTCAATTGCAGATAATAGTGAATCAAATGTGATGAGATATTTTAATTTTGCATTTTCTACAGGTGAAAAATTAGACGATCTTTATATAAGTGGTGAGGTAAAAGACGCTTTTGCTATTACAAAGCAAAACAACAGTGAGAATAAAATGGTTGTCGGTATGTATCAGTTGAAAGATACCATCAATTATAAAAAGAAACCTTATTACATCACAAAAGTAGATGATGACGGATATTATGAACTCAATTATCTGGCACAGGGAAAATATAAAATCATTGCATTTGATGATGATAACGGAAACTCAATCTACGATCCCGGTAAAGAAAAAATTGGCTTCAGAAAAGATACAGTCAATATAGAAAAATCGATTTCAGGTTTAAATTTAAAATTATATCCTTCTAAGAAGGCATTTAAAAAACCTGAATTAAAAGAAATTCCCGGTGGTATTCTTATGACTTTTGAAGGGAATCCTACTGACGTGAAAGTTACCTCACGAAACGAAAAACTTAAGGATTTTAAAGTTACACACACACCAAAATCTGATTCTGTACGAATTTGGTTTGATGCGGTGAAAAGCGATATCGGACAAACAGTAACAGAAAATCTTAAATTCGGCTACGAAGCTGACGGAAAAAAAGATTCTACATCGGTTTTCTATAAGTACAATGCGAAAAATGCAATGACGGTCGATAATAATATCGGTGGAGCTCTTCTTCCTCCTAAAACTGATTTTAAATTGATCTCAAATTATATTGTCGATAAAATAAATCCTGAAAAATGGACGCTAAAAACAGATAGTGTGAGTCAGAATTTTACGGCAAAAATTTCAGCTGCCAATCCTTACGAAATTTTGGTGCAATCTGATTTTGTGGTTGGTAAAAAATATCAGCTTACCATCCCAAAAACTACGGTTTCTTCTTTTTATGAAAAAAATGCAGCGTCAAAAAGATTTGATTTTGAAGCTGATAAGGTTGAAAGCTACGGAAGTCTCAGATTTAATCTTACCAATGCGCCCAAAACAAAATTCTGGATTCAATTGTTAGATTCTTCTGAAAAAGCTGTCTATCAAAAATATACCAGTGGAAATCAGGTCAATTTTGATATCGTAAAACCAGGTGATTATATTGTCAGGATTTTGGTAGATAATAATGAAAATAATCATTGGGATGAGGCCGATTTTGTCAACCAGATTTTTGCTGAAGATTCTTATATTTATTATAAAATGGTTGTAGCAAGACCTTTATGGGAATCAAAAGAAGATTGG
>Ga0302215_10002677_pt1 | contig 12182 bp, 13 predicted proteins | sample II_Fen_N3_1_FD_194580 | JGI IMG/M metagenome (GOLD analysis project Ga0302215, IMG submission 194580) | Peat permafrost microbial communities from Stordalen Mire near Abisko, Sweden - II_Fen_N3_1 | ecosystem: Environmental > Terrestrial > Soil > Wetlands > Permafrost | place: Sweden: Abisko... | reverse complement strand
CTGCCAGATTAAACGTATCGGTTTCTGGATTAATATATTTTGTATTTGCCTGTACATTAATAACTTCGGCTATAAACATGTCGTGTGATCCCAGAGGAACAACCTCCTTTACACGACATTCAATACATAGTGGCGATTCTTGTACAATAGGAGCATTTACCATTTCTCCCTTAACAGGAGTCAGCTTCATTTCTTCAAATTTGTTGAAATCCTTACCGCTTTTTACTCCACACCAGTCTGTAGCATATGCCATATCTTCGTTCGTAAGGTTTATCACAAACTCGCCTGTTTGTTTGATAATATTATACGAATGTCGTTCGGGACGAACTGAAATATAACACATTGGTGGATTCGTACAAATAGTCCCCACCCAGCTGACTGTAAGCAAATTATAATCTTCAGACGAACTTCCACACGAAATTAAAACTGCCGGAAGCGGATAAATCAACGTACCCGGTTTCCATGAAACATGTGTGTTATCGGCTTTGTTTTCTGAGTTATGTGAAATATTCAAGTCCTTTTTCATTTTATTTTTACTTTGTCGCGTTGTACTTCCCGTTCGCAATAATGACATTTAAGCATTACTTCACTATCGTGCTTCTGAACATGAAAGCGGGTTGCAACAGGTTGATTGTTAGTTATACAAACTGGATTAGTACATTGTACTATTTCGCGAATTTCTTCCGGTAAAATCAACGGACGTTTTTCTACAACTACAAAATCACGAATAATATTGATTTTTGCGTTCGGGGCAATCAGTGCAATTTTGTTTGTTTCATCTTCTTCGAAAGCCCTGTCGGAAATTTTGATGATTCCTTTTTTACCCACTTTGGCACTATCCAGATTATTCCCAATCGTAATTTGATGCTCGCATGTATCTAAATGCAGGATGGATACAACTTTATATAATTTATCAGCAGGAATATGATCAATTACAGTTCCATTGCGAAGTGCAGCTACTTTTAGTTCTTTTGTTGACATAAAAATCAGTCTTTATTAACCGTTAGAGGGTTGGTTTAATACTTTACTTACTATCGCTTGTCTTACATACAACCCATTCTGCGCTTGTCTGAAATAATATGCTTTTTCGTTGCTGTCAACATCGGGATCAATTTCAGTTACGCGGGGTAGTGGGTGAAGAATGCGCAGATTCGGTTTGGTATTGTCGAGCATTGCATTATAGAGTGTATAAACGTTTTTTACACGTTCGTATTCCATTAAATCCTGGAAGCGTTCTTTCTGAACACGTGTCATATAGAGAATATCTGCATCGTTGAAATTTTCGTTTAATTCATTCACTTCTGTAAATGCGATATTCTTTTTCCGGCAAAAAACTTTGTATTCGTCGGGCATTTTCAATTCGTCGGGAGCAATGAATTTAAAAGTTGGATTGAAGTGTGACATGGCCATGATAAGCGAATGCACGGTGCGGCCATATTTTAAATCACCAACCAGGCAAATTGTCAGATTTTCAAGTGTTCCCTGAGTTTTGAGAATAGAATATAGGTCCAGCAATGTTTGTGAGGGGTGTTGATTGGCTCCATCGCCAGCATTGATAATAGGTACCGGAGAAACCTCAGCAGCATAGCGTGCAGCACCTTCAAGTGGGTGACGCATAACTATTGCATCGGCATAACAACTCACCATGTGAATAGTGTCATTCAGCGTTTCACCTTTCGACGAACTGCTGGTGGCGGCATCCGAGAAACCAATTATGGAGCCTCCGAGGCGAATTACAGCTGTTTCAAAGCTCAACCGTGTGCGTGTTGAAGGTTCAAAAAACAGAGTTGCAATCACTTTGCCGTCCAGTGTTTTGCGGTTTGGATTTGCCTCAAATTGAGCGGCAGAATCTAGAATAGCCAGAATTTCTTCTTTGCTGTAATCGGAAATTGATACTAAACTGTTATTGCTCATGGTTTATAATTTGTCTATGATCGACAGTCTGAATTTTGTAGACCTGATATTTTGTGATTTAGTACTTACAAAAAAACCAACACAAATCCGATGTAGATTTATATTGGTTTTGAATTTCTTAGGGGCAACCTTTCCACGCAACTGTTTCGCTCTGAGCTGCTTTGTTCGAAAAAATATTTGAAGTTTCTCGTTTTCATTTTCGAATACAAAGATAGTTGAAATTTTGGAAAAACGAAAGCGCTTTTTGGGTCTATTATCGTTTATTTTTTCTTTGACTTTTTGGCCAATGCTTTCATTTCATCTTCCTGAACCCGATATTCAACTATTTTTTTTACTAAAGCAGCCGGAATGCCGCTTTTGATAGGAAACTGAATAGTTCCTTTTGATGTTTTGTAGTTCGTTAGTTCGTCTTTAAAAACCACAATTGGTGATGCAGTAGGGTAAAAACCAATGTGTTGTTTGTTGGCTGCAAAATACACTAAAACGCCATTTGCTTTATAGGCAGGCATCCCATAACTTATCACTTCCATTGCCGATGGAGCTGTTTGTTTAATAATTTGTCGAAGTTCTTCTAAAAGACTTTTGATATTTTCGGGTTGAGCATTAATATACTCATCAACAGAATTGTAGGTTGCTTTTGAGTCCATTTTTATTGTTCAATTGTTATTCCTGTTATTTTCTCCAATTTCGCACGTAATACCGGAGCTTCCTGTTTACGTATGGATAGTTTCATGCTGCATAAATTATCGAATGACTGATGAATAATTTGTGGATTTGTGTCTTTTATAATCCGCATCACGTCGTTCATTAATATATAATCGAAATTGATAGCAATAAGTTCATCGACAGTTTTTTCTATAATTTCAGCTTGATTGAATGCATCGGCTGTAGCTTCTTTGTATGCCACCACCAATCCGCCTGTGCCAAGTAGCACTCCTCCAAAATATCGCACAACGATAACTACAATATTTGTCAGATCACGTGAATTAATTTGCCCTAAAATGGGTCGCCCTGCAGTGCCTGAAGGTTCTCCGTCGTCATTTGCCCGAAAATCAGCTCGCTCAGCTCCCAACATATAGGCATAACACACATGCCGTGCATCGAAAAAACGTTTGCGATAATCCTTCACAATCTCTTTTATTTCGTCAGCACTTTGCACTGGGATGGCAAATGAAAGAAATTTGCTTCCCTTTTCCTTGTAAATACCTTCGGTTGAATTTGCTATTGTTTTATAGGTGTCGGACATTCGATTGTTGAACAGTGAAGTCGATATTTTGTTTATCTGATTGAGTTACAAAAGTACAATTTTAATTGCTGAATTAAAAGCCGTTTTAATTTCTTAAATTGTTTTTTTGAAAAATAAAAATTGAGTACATTTGTAACCGATTCTTGAAAATTATAATCAATTTTCATTCGATGCCTCTTTAGCTCAGTTGGTAGAGCGCATCACTCGTAATGATGAGGTCGCGGGTTCGAGTCCCATGAGAGGCTCTACGGAAGCCAGCCAAAATGGTTGGCTTTGTTATATTCATAGAGTTCTGTAATTTCATGTAATGAACTCATACAGAAGAAAATCAATAATTTAAAATGAAAAGAATAGTTTTTTTATCAACAATGGCATTGGCTCTTATCGTAAGTGCAGGTAGTATTTCAGCTCAGAAAGATTCAACATTGCACAGAGTGCCAAAGCAAATAAGTATTGAAGTTGGTTACAGAAATGTTTTTTCGGTGATTGACCGTTCAGCAAATCCTTTTGTAAATTCAGCTTCGAATGGTTATGGCTTCTTGCTGGATTATGCCTGGAAATTAGGTGGTTTGTCCGGAAAAAAACCAGGAATATACCTATCTGTTCCAATTGGTTATTCGGTAATGATGCCCGATAACAACTCATCGAAAAGTATTTCAATGCTCAATTATGGCTGGACAATTCGTCATGAGTTATCGGTAAATAAACCGATTACCCCGTTTTTAGGGTATGGTTTATTGTTGAATACGTTAAAGTTGGCAGGGACTGATGGCGGCATTATGGGGCATCAAACCCAGTTTGAATTTGGTGCTAACCTAAATACGAAGACGCGTTTAAAATACTTTGCCAAATTGGAGTATAGCTATACTTCCTATCCAAAATTGGGTGATTCGAAGCGTATTCATTTCCAGTATTTAGATTTCAGAGTAGGAGCAAGGTTCTAAGTGACTTATTTTTAGAAATATCAAAAAACCTTTTGGAATGTTTTATTTCAAAAGGTTTTTTGTTTTTGCCGAGTTTAATTCTGAATTCAGTACTTTTGCAAGCTGAATTTTATATGTGTGTTATGTTAGATAATTTACTTTCAAATAAAGCGTTTACGGTGATTCGTAATCGCAATTTCAGGTTGTTTTTGGGGTATCGTTTTTTTATGACAATGGCTACGCTTATGCAGTCGGTGATTGTTAGCTGGCATATTTATTCGCTGACTAAGAGCGTATTATGGCTTGGAATGATTGGGTTAGTAGAAGTTGTTCCTCAAATTTCTATTTCACTTTTTGCCGGTCATTATATCGATTTGTGGGATCGGAAAAAGATTATCCGGAATTCTACTTTTATACTCCTTATCGGCTCAGGAATCCTGACTCTTTACAGTATTCAATCGTTCCATTCGTATGATCGGTTTGGTATATGGCCCATTTTCATTACCATTTTCCTTACCGGACTGTCACGTGGAATTCTTATGCCGGCCCATACAGCTCTATTAGGACAATTGGTAGATAAAAAGCATTATGCCAATGCGGCAACGTGGAATAGTGCAAACTGGCAGGTAGCCGCTGTAACAGGTCCTGCCATTGGTGGATTGATTTATGGATTCTCCAGCATCCTGGTGGCTTATAGCTCTGTTTTTGTGCTTTATTTTATTTCTGTTGGGTTGATAAACAGTGTGAAAGCAGAAAAAATAGTCCGAACCCTGAAACAAGGTGAAGAAGCTATTTTCGACCGGATTAAAGAGGGTATTGGCTTTGTGATGAAGACTCCGGAATTACTTGGTGCTTTTTCGTTGGACATGTTTGCCGTGCTTTTTGGTGGTGCAGTTGCGCTGTTGCCGGTTTATGCTTCCGATATTTTACATGTTGGCCCAGAAGGATTAGGATTTTTACGGGCTTGTCCTGCTATTGGGGCTATTCTAATGTCTTTTTACCTTATGTTTTATCCACCGGTGCGTAATAGCGGACGTATTTTATTGTTGTCGGTGGCAGCTTTTGGTATTTGCATGATTGGCTTTGCATTTTCGCATATTTTCTGGCTTTCAGGTTTGTTGTTATTACTGAGCGGATTGTTTGACAATGTGAGTGTTGTAATTCGCGGAACGATTCTGCAACTGTACACGCCAGAGCATATGCGTGGTCGTGTGGCATCGGTTAACAGTATTTTTATTGGTTCGTCGAACGAGCTGGGTGCTTTCGAATCGGGTGTTACAGCGAAATTCATGGGTCTTATACCTTCAGTTGCTTTTGGTGGTATAATGACACTTTTGGTTGTTGCAGCTACAGCAAAAATAAATCCGATATTGAGGAGGTTAAGTTTGAAGTAAATTGTCAGAGAGAGTATCAAAACAAAATGTATAGAAAAAGGGTGTCCAACATTGTTGTCGGACACCCTTTATTGTAAATTAAAAATCAATTACTTGTTTCCACTATACTTCACAACGTAGAGATTCGGCTTTGGTGGTTTTGCCATATCGTCGCCAATGTAATAACTGGTGGTAGGTGGCTGGTTATAAGCTACATTTTGCCAGGCAATAGCTAGTCGGTAAACCGGATCGTGCATAAATGTAGCAAGGCGATGTTCAGTTGGAATTGTAGTTGAATAAATTCTTAGTTGGGTATTATCAATTGTACGCCAAACAATTTCTTCGCGCCAGTCGCCATACAAATCAGCACTAACTACAGGGTTTGCTTTTGTACCGTTGTTTGACTTGCATTCTCGTGTCTGCATAATTATTTCCAACGAATCTTTATTCCAGTTGTATTTGGCTACATAATTTTTGTCTAACAATTCTTGTTGCAGGTCACCGTCCCAATAAACAGTGAAATTGCAGGTACGTGGACCTTTATTGGATATTTTTTCGCCTTTGGCACTGTATAATCCGCTCATACCCGGACCGAAAGCCCAACATTCGTAACCCGGATGCCGTGGATCGATATTAGCAGTAAGCGCACGCCCTACATCGCCTGAGGAAGGGAAGCCCCAAAGTAATTTACCTGTGGCAGCATCGCGGAATTCACATCCGGCAACATCGCTTTTGCTTTCGTGACCCATCCACACTTCAAGTCCAGGATGTTGAGGATCCAAATCGCCAACATGAATGGCATCGCCATGACCTAAACCGGTTGAATACAAGCCTTTTCCATTGTGATCAATACAACAAGCTCCGTAGATAATCTCATCTTTTCCATCGTTATCCACATCGGCCACACTCAGGTTGTGCGCACCTTGTCCACGATATGCACGATTCCCGGGAGTTTTATCATCGCTGTCGAATGTCCATAGGTTTGTAAGTTTTCCTTTGCGCCAGTTCCATGCAGCCAACACGGCTCTTGTATAATACCCGCGACACATCACTAAACTTGGATGAATACCATCCAAATAGGCAATGCAAGCCAAATAGCGTTCGGAACGATTGTAATGATTGTCTCCCCAAATATCACTTACTTCTTCAGGAGTTGGATCTTGTTTTCCAGGGTAACGTCCAGGAATATAGTTAGTAGTTGCCAGTGCTGCTCCTGTTTTTCCATCGAAAATGGTTAGATACTCAGGACCTTTATATATGTTTCCTCCTGCATTACGGTGGTCGGCTGTTGAGTCACCAATTACTTTACCCGTTCCGTCAATAGTTCCATCAGCTGTCTTGCAGGCTATTTCGGCACGACCATCACCATCTAAATCGTAGACCATAAATTGGGTATAATGCGCACCTTCACGAATATTTTTACCCAAATCTATTCTCCACATAAATGTACCATCCAGCTTGTAAGCTTCGAGTTTAGTTTGGCCTGTAATTCCGGGGTGAGAGTTATCCATCGGACGCATTTCACGCTTGATAATAATTTCGTATTGACCATCACCATCGAGATCACCCACAGAGCCATCGCCAATATTATAACCCGGAATTGGTTTTACAGATATTGTCAGGTAGTTTCGAGCAGGTGCATTGGCAATAAGGCTATACGAACCTTCTTCCTCTTTGCCCGAACCATTTACAGGTTTAACAGTGTAAGTGTTGTTTTGTGAGAAATCTACAGTCTTATCAGCAAATTGAGTACTTTCTTCAATGGGTTTTGCATTCAGCTTTTCGACTGATTTGTTGCCTGTGGTTCGGTAAATGTCAAAAGCTATTTTTTCGGAATCATTGCCCAATAAACGCCAACTGATATAGGCCGTAGTTGAATCGGCACGCATGGCAATGACACCACGGTTGAGATATTCCATTTGCCTTTGAGCAAATACGCCTGAACAAAAACAAAGGATGAATAATACGAATGTTGACTTTGTGAGTTTCATTGCAATCGGATCTAAAATAGAGTTAAATTTCTATGCACTACTCTCGAATAGACAAAGCATGGAAATGTTGACCAAAAGTACAAATAATCAATCAGGTGAGACTTTTTATTTGATATTTCAACTTACGAATTTGATTTTATTTCCGGACAACTCCTGTATAGCCCATATTGGTTGGAATCAGTTCGAAAATCTTATCGGGTAGCAACTCGTCCTCGTCGCGATGTGAAACGTAAATAATAGCAATTTGCTTCTCGGAAGCAATGGCATTTACCATCTCAATAAATAATCGGCTGTTTTCGTCGTCCAACTCAATGGTTGGTTCGTCGAGAATGAGCAATGGTGGATGTTTCACCATGGCGCGTGCAACCATAACCATCCGTTGCTGGCCGATTGACAGATTCTGGAATGATTTATTACGGAACGTGGGTCCAAGCATGTCTACCCATGCTTTAGCCATATCTCTTTGCATGTCGCTGGGTTTAATGTAAAGTCCCACCGAGTCCATCATCCCCGAAATAATCATATTTTCCACAGAGTCATCGCGGGTAAACTGATTGGTCATGGAAGGAGTGAAGTAGCCAATTTGTCGTTTGATTTCCCAAATAGTTTCGCCGGAGCCTTTTTTTCGTCCAAACAATATCATATCCTGACCATAGGCTTTGGGATTGTCGCCACTTATCATGGTTATCATGGTACTTTTGCCCGATCCGTTTGGCCCTATGAGTTGCCAAAATTCGCCTTTTTTGATTGTCCAACTGACTTTGTCCAACACGTTTTTTGATCCGTAATGCACCGAAACTGAGTTTAATCGAACCAATGGATCGATGTCTGTTTGGTTTTTGACATATTGCTTAGGAAGCGCAAAACGATGAACTTGTGACTCACTAACGCTAATAGCGGAGTGAAATGAGGCTGCATCTTGTTCCGCTACAATTATATTGTTTTCGTCCACCGAATACACCACATCAATGCAGGGCAATATATCCCGCTTGCGGAAAAATAGCTGAATCAACAAAGTTGTTTCGGACAATTCGGTAAGCGATTTGGTAATGGCAATTTGGGTTTCCTTATCGATGTTGCTATACACATCGTCCAATACCATATACTGCGGCTTTTGTGCAACGAGGTAGGTGAGGAGTGCTTTCCGTTGCTGACCGCTCGACATGGATTGCAGACTTGAATTTTCGTTGGTCTGAATTACAAACCGGTCGTGTCGCAGTTCTTCGTCAATCAATCGGTTGATGGTAATGGTAGAATGCAAAGCACCTTTCAACGAATTCAAATCGATGTATTGTCGCAGGAAGTTATTAGCCATTATCTCCCGCAGAATACGGTTTTTATTTGATGTGTTGGAAAGGTAAAGTCCTATATTTTTATTTTTTTTCATTGAAAATGCGATTAAACTTGGGTTTCGCAATTTGCAATCGCGATATTTGTAATCAAGACGCGATTATAAATCGCGAAACTCGGCTGGTCATTCTTTAAATCTGATGTGCCTGCGCCGTAAAGAATTCCACTTTTCCACATTGGGGGCAAACGTACAAGTCGAATGCTTCCCGGTTTTCGAACGCTTCGAACAGATTGCCGAATACGCCGTATCTGGAACCTTCGTGAAACTTGAAATTGCCGGAATAGAGCATGGGCACGTCGCACCGCAGACACTTGATTTTGCGGATTTCCTGTAACGTCGGGTCTTCAAATTCTACAACTTTGTTTTCGGTGAGGCTGTAATTACAGTTCCAGCATACTTCGAAATTATCTTCTATTTCTTCGTGACAATTTGGGCAGGATTTCATTGTTATGTTGTTTCTAGTTTAATTCAGAATATTTGTATGAAGAAATTATTCTATTATTTTAGTGAGAATATTATTGATAAAAACTAAAGTTCCTCTACCTCGATAATGACAAATCTCAGAAATTTCTGTTTTTTTTGTTATTTTCTGATTGTCAAATGTGACACCCCAAGATTCTTCACACATTTTTTTAGTCATTCCTATTTTTATCTTTTGTTGAGCGATGAGTATTCCAAATTCCTTACCATACATCTTGATATAATTATTTCTCTTTATATTTTCAGTTTTTTGTTCTGTATTATTTTGTTTTATGTACTCTTCTTTTAGCATAAACCGACTAATCATGTCACCTATTCCAATGCTATGATGTAGAATAATAGTATTGGTATCTCTTTTTAATAAATAGATCATTATTATTTCTTGTTTAGTATCTTCGTCCGCATTTTCATATTGAGTTAAGCTTTTTTTTCTTATCAAAGGTGCATCAACACATTTCCATGAACTCCCAGCTTCAACAAAAATAAATTTGTTATCATCTGGGTATCCAAATGCAGAAAAATCTGATTTTGATACAAAGTATTTATCTTTAACCGACTGTTTTAGTTTTATATAATAGGGAGATAAAATAAATTTTGGAATTATTTCATCTACTAAAGAATAAATAGTATCACCACTATTATTTTTTAAAAGAAATAAAGGGTAATCTAAATACCATTTGGAGATTTGTGCATAATTTTTTATAACCTTGTCATATATTGTTGATTTGTTGAATTCAGGATAGATATCAATAATAGTATAATTTTGATTTCCAACTTTGCTCCAATTAAGAGACTCGAAATTGGATGACTTGAGAAATAAAGTTTCACTTATATGGAAACTGTCTTTATACATAGGATAATAAATTTGGAGTCCAATATATCGAGAATAGTAATCATTTTCCGAACATTTATTTTTTGAACCATAATCATAATAGTCTTCATATCTTATGAAATTTTCTAAACTGTCATATGGAGGTGCTAGAACTTTCTTCTCGATTTTTTCAATTCCTTTCTCCGTTTCAGTAATTGAAATTTGACAATAACTATTGCTACACAATCCAAAGAATATAATAAATGATATAATTTTACTTTTCATGATATTTTATTTTTTAGTCATTCATAGAGAATTACTTCTTGTTGATACGCTATAACTTTTAGTGTTTACCAATTATTGGTTTGAATTCTTCATTTCTAGCTAGAACTTTTTCAAGTATCTCAATATAGTCTGCCATCTCTTCTTCAAAAAACATGACAGTATATGTTAGCATTAATGGTTTTTTAATTTCCTTTGCCCAAAAGTCAATATGTAATCCATGCGATTTTTTATTTTTATGATATCCCAAATGTTGTATAAATCTACCCCAAGCACAACTTTTTACTTTGCCGATATATAATACACCATTATTTCTTTTGTTGCTATTTAATGCAGGAAAATTGAGGTTATCATTACGTGTGTTATTGATAATATTAATTATTTCATCATAAGTTATTTGTTTGTTTATTTCAAACAAATATAATGCTGGAAGCTTATTATAAATTTGTAATTCTTTAATTATCTCAACAAAATCACCTTCGGCAGTTATATTTGTATCTTTAGCGTACTTTGGATTTAACCAATCGATATCAATTTCAAATCTCAATATTTGCTTACAACCATGAGTTGCAATGTTATTAAAGGCATTTGTTGCATTGTAGCTTATAGCTCTTATGAAATTTTCCAAGTTTTTTTTTATTATTTATTCGAAGTTTGTATGGGCGATTTTTGTCTAATAAGGTTATTCTAAATAACAATATTTCAATATTACCTTTTTCTCCCCACAAATGTAAAAAATATTCTTTACAAATTACCGATAAATATAAAAAAACCGACCCCGAAGCATCACGCTCCGGGGCCGACAGGAAAACAACGCGTAATTATATAGTGGTAGTAGTGTTATCTCCTTTGCTGCCTTTTCCCGGGCTGCGGCGGGCATTTATTGTGTTTTTGTAGTAATCTATTTCGTAGTTTACTTTGTCGATGAAGACACTGTAATCGGCTTCGCCGTTGAGGAGTACCAGCGCATTGATAACGCTACTGATATTCTTGAAAATTTCGTCGACGCCGACCCGTGCAGCACGTACGTCGCCGCTAATGCGTTCCGAAATCTCGTCGCTTCGGGTACCATAATCTGCAATAAACGATTTGTTTGCCTCATCTAGTTTAGCCAACTTAGTGGTACCGTTACACAGAGCCACATCAGCTGCGTAGTTATTTGTAAGCTGATTAATCAGGCTGCTCAGGGTTGTGCTTTCCTGATTGTATGGTTGCTTGCGCATGTCGCCCACCTGATCCACAATACGCATAATGCGATTAGCAGCTTCCTGCACAGCGGGGTCAAAGTCGATAAGGCACGATTGAATGTGCAACACATACGACCGATAAAGTTGGTCGCGGAACAGGTCGGAATCTTCAACGGTCAGGGTGTGTTGACTGCCTTGTTCCACTTCGATAGCCAATAACTCGCCTGCTACAGCATTCACATACGAAGGATAAAACTTTACGATTCCCAGTTTGACAGGAGTTTCGGCTGCAATTACATCACGTATTACGGTGTGAAACTGTCCATGTTCGTTGTTTTTGAAATGCGAAAAGTCTACTTGATTGATTTTTTTCATAGAAATCTTCTTTTTTAGAATTAATACTTAAGCCTGTTTTTATTTCAAATTGTAATTGAACGTTACATTCTGTCGCAAAACTGCGGCAATACCTTGGGTGTACCCAAAACTCCGCCGCACATCTGCGGGAACACATTGGGCGCACCCAAACCCTTGTCGAAATGTTGCGGCACTACATTGGGTTGCCCCAAAACCTCGCCGCAGATTTGCGGGAACACGTTGGGTTGCCTCAAAGTGCTGTCGCTAGAA
>Ga0302215_10002674_pt1 | contig 12189 bp, 11 predicted proteins | sample II_Fen_N3_1_FD_194580 | JGI IMG/M metagenome (GOLD analysis project Ga0302215, IMG submission 194580) | Peat permafrost microbial communities from Stordalen Mire near Abisko, Sweden - II_Fen_N3_1 | ecosystem: Environmental > Terrestrial > Soil > Wetlands > Permafrost | place: Sweden: Abisko... | reverse complement strand
GGGCAGGGTAGACCCATGTATGAAAGTCGTGAACCATCAGTTCCTCCACGTATAGGTTTTACTTTAGGTTTAACACCCACGGCTTCCATGGCTTCAAAAGCCAGATCAACCACATGCATTACCGGTTCCACTTTTTCACGCATATTGTAATATTGATCCTTCATATCAAGTGTGGCTGTGTTATCGCCAAATTCTGCATTTATTTTATTGACCAAATGGTGAATTTCTTTTTTCCTGCGTTCGAAACGATCACGATCGTGGTCGCGGATAATATAGCTGAGCGTTGTTTTTTCAACATTTCCTTCCACATTGGTTAGGTGATAGAAACCTTCGTAATCCTGAGTATGTTCGGGAGTTTCTGAACGTGGTAGCATGCCAATAAACTGCTGGGCAATGCGCATGGAATTTATCATTTTATGGTAAGCATAACCCGGGTGAACATTTAGTCCGTTGAAATGTACTTTGGCACCGGCTGCATTGAAGTTTTCATATTCCAGTTCACCAATTTCACCCCCATCCATCGTGTAAGCCCATTCGGCATTAAATTTATAAACATCAAAATGATCGGCACCCTGGCCAATTTCTTCATCGGGAGTGAAACCTACACGAATTTTACCATGTTTGATTTCGGGATGTGCCAACAGGTATTGCATCGCTGTGACAATCTCAGCCAACCCAGCTTTATCATCTGCCCCAAGCAGTGTTGTTCCATCGGTTACAATAATATCCTGACCTTTGTATTGAATTATTTCGGGATATTTTACTGTTTCGAAAACAATTTCTTTTTCTGCATTCAATACAATATCATTTCCATCATAATTTTCCACAACTCTTGGTTTTACATGACGTCCGCTCATATCCGGACTTGTATCCATGTGTGCAATAAAACCGATTGTAGGAATTGCTTTGTCGGTATTGGCAGGCAATGTTGCCATTACATACCCGTTGGTGTCCAGCTCAACTTCTGTTAAACCAATAGAGGTCAATTCTTCAATAAGATATTTTGCGAAAACCATTTGCCCGGGTGTACTTGGCGTCATGTTAGTGTTTTCGTCGGATGTGGTTGTAAAACTCACATATTTCAGGAATCTTTCGGTGATATTCATAAGGATACGGATTTAAATTTACAGTCGCAAAATTACGTAAAAATTGGTATAAAAATTAGTTTTTGACCTGTTTTTTGATGACAAAATGTCAACTAAAATAAATTCAACAAAATGAGTAAGTTATCGGAGAAATATTTGGATGGATATTTATTTGAGTAATGCGGCTTTTTCAAGTGTTTCCAGAAAAACAGTTGAATCCTGAGCACCACTTACGCCAAATTTACGGTTAAAAACAAAGAACGGAACCCCATGAATGCCCAGTTGGCGGGCTTCGGCAATATCTTTCTGAACTTTATCTGAATATGTTTTATTTTCCAGCACTTCATTAAGACCATCAACGATCAGACCGGTTTCTGTTGCAAGTAAAATCAGAGTCGGAATATCATCTACATTCTTTCCATCGGTAAAATAAGCCTGAAACAGCCGTTCTTCCATTTCGTTTTGTTTGCCCTGTTCTTTTGCAAAATGAATCAGATTCTGAGCCCTGAAGCTGTTTGCAACAACTATTTTATCGAAATTATATTCCAGACCCATTGCTTTTCCGGCCAACGTAAGTCTGTTATTCATTTGCCGGGCTTGTTCAATGGGAAAACCTTTCTTATCGGCCAGATACTCATCGATACTAATGGTTGTATCGGTCACCAGTTCCGGATTCAACTGAAAACTCTTCCATTCCAGTTCTACATCATCTTTACCTGCAAACTGTGCCAGTGCATTTTCAAATTTGTGTTTGCCCAAATAACAAAACGGACACATCACATCGCTCCATACTTCTACATTAATTTTCATACTGATTCTTTACATTGTTTGTTAATGGTATAAACAACCCCTTCTATTCAAAGTTCAGAATGATTGAAAAACGGAATAAAAAAACCACCCAAGCATTTGACTCAGGTGGTTGTTTTTTTATTAATGATCATTAGTTCATTTTCAGTTTGCTTATCAGTTTATCCTGTATTCCCGAAAGAAATAAAACCATGCAAATTGCCCCAATGGCAGCAAATAACATATCAGATTGTGTATCCCAGACATCTCCCTGTGTGCCCAAAAATGCTTCTGAAGACTGACCTGAAACTACTGCAACAAACCATTCAAAAAACTCATACAAAGCACTAATACTCATGCAAACACAAACAGTAAGAAACGGAAGCCACTTGCCATTATTAACAACTTTCAAGCGAACAAACAATTCCCGTATTATCATTGCCGGAACAAATCCCTGTGCAAAATGACCGACCTTATCGTAATTGTTACGAGTTTGATGGAATACTTCCTTTATCCAGTCGAAAAGCGGAAACTGTGCATAGGTATAGTGTCCTCCGACAAACAAAATATAGCAATGAATAAGAATAAAGATATAGGTTAGATATGAAAACCTGAATCTTTTAAAGGTTATCGTTAATATTAGAAAGCCCATTATACCGGGAAATACCTCCAATATCCATGTAAAATAATCATGTGGTTGGATTCCTGACAGAACTAATCCTGCAAAAAACAAAATAATTAAGATTATGTATTTCTTCATTTTTAATGTATTCTTTCTAATGCCTTATCTGCTTTGATAGAGAGTTACGGCAGCAGCTTTATTTGTTCATTATTTTATACTGACGACCTTTTAGATTATCATACCGGATAATGCCATTTTGTAATGAATAATAAATGGTGCAGGGTATTGAATCAGACAAATTCCGATCTGAAAAGACACGCACAGTAGGGTAGATAATTCCATGAATATTGACATTGGTTTTTATGGAATCATTCTGATCTGTTGAGAAAAAGATTCTTTTCCTGACATCAGTAACCGAGACATTCAACAGACTATTAGACCACTGCAAAATAGCAATACTATTAAAAGAGGCGCTTTTATTTATTATCTTATAATTAATATGAATGTTTTCATCATACGTGTTGCCATTTGAAACTGTATAATCATCCGAAAGAGTTACACAAAAGGTGTCGATACGATTCTTTACACTATCAAGGAAGCAGATCGTATCGTTATTTACAAGCAAAGGCTTCATATCTTCCGGTATAGTATTGTGCGTTTCCTTAGCACAGGATAAAAGAAAAAATGCCACTGTTAGTAGAATAATTAGCTTTTTCATTAGTATATTTATTTTGTATTTTAATGTTGTATGGTTCTTCCTTATAAATATTGATTCAATAACTGCACAAAGCATGAGAATTTTGTGGGAGTTTATACTAATTACCCAACTATAAATCTATAGCCTTTGCCATGAATATTAATTAACATAATTGATTTGTCTTGTTGCAGGTGCTTTTTGATTTTACAAATATAAACATCCATGTTTCTTGAATTTAGAAAAGTATCTTCTCCCCAAATAGCCTTTAATGCATATTCTCTGGTTACTACAACTCTTTGATTGGCTGCAAACAAAGCAAGTAAATACATTTCTGTTTTTGTAAGTTTGATATTGTTTTCTCCTTCAGTTAGTTCTCTGGTTGATGTATTCAGATTATATATTCCAATCTGATAGTTTTCCACTTTTAGAATATCTTTCAGAATATCTGAGGTCACCGTAGTTAATTCTTTTGTCTCCATTTGTACATTACTGATTTTATTTTCTGATTCTTTAGAAATTCCTTTTTAGTATTTCTTCCATAATCAGAATTTATTGGTTAATAAACTATTTTATTCGTATTCTTATTTTGTAAATATTGATTCAGACAATTATGCAATCGTCTTTTATTTTTAACCCTTATTTTCTGTTTTTTTGCCCGAAATATAAAAAATAAAACCGAGAAAGGGAATTCCAATTAAATTTATCATATATCCGAAATACAGGAAAACTGCTGCTCCTGTAACACATTTTGAATTACTGCCTTTCAATGCCATTAATAACCCTTTAATCGAAACATCAGTAGCAATCCAGGGTACAATTAAACCAAACAGGAATAAGACTATTCCTACAATCAGAACTTTTTGTCTGATGTTTGTTTTTATGTTTAACCTGTATATAGTGAATAATGTACACGGTAATACAATTATTAAAAAAGGTAATATCAGCGAATAAAAGGTTGTCATTATATATTTCTTTTTCTTTATGTTTGGCACGAAATACAACTCCGCATCAGTAGGGTTATTTGAATAAATTATTTGTCTGATTGACATCATACTCAAACCCTTTCGGTATTTTTAAATCACCTTTAATTTCTTCATCGAAATATAACTTCAATGTATCAGTTGTTCCTTTTGGTACTACTACATACAAGTCAAGAAAAATACCTCCCAAACTCGTTGGAATTCCAAATCGTAAAGGAATAGATTTCTTTTTTCTGGGTTGATCTAAAGGTTTCTCAACAGTTGCATGCAGAATCAATTGTAAAGGTCTTTTGTTATAACTTAATTTTGATAAAAAATTAAATGATAAGTCTGCATTTTTTTGCCAATCATTGTACAGACCAATTAAAATTGGGTTTCCTGCAGTATAACCATATGTATCATTGTCTGAGGTTTCTAGTGTAGTAATCACAACTTTTGTACTTGCACAACTAATTAAAAATAGGATAAAAATCAGTAATAACTTTTTCATTAATGATATTTTTTCTTTGTGTTTGGTACGATTATAATTCTGCAACAACGAGGTAAATCCTCAAATACTTTCACTTGTATACAAAACCTTTGTCCTCGTTATTTTATTCAATAGCTCTGTTTTTTCAATTATCATTTTCTTCTTATTTTTCTTGAATCTTTCAAAATTCCATCTTGCAGTAAGGAATGCAATTAAAGTAAAAAACAAATAGAATGCTGCCTTATAGTAATGATATATTTCTTTCTCAAAGATTGGTTTTTGATTCGTAATCAACAGGATAATCAGAACAACTATTCCAATTCCATACATAATCTGATCTCTAAAATATTTTGACTTACGAAATTCAAGATTTTCAAAATCTTCAATTTCTATTTTCAATTCTTCAATTTTCCTCTTATGAATGTCTTCTATTTTCTGAAAATCATAATCTCTGTTTTTTAATTCTAATCCTGCAAATATTTCAGCTTCAAAATTCAATTGTGATTTCCCACTATAAATTTCAATCAACTCTTTCTCAGTTTTATTTTTAAAAATAGCTTCCCAATTATATCCTGCCATATTTTATTTATTTCCTCTTATGTTATTTTTTATCAACTAGATCATGCTGGCGCGGATTTGTAATCCGTGCCAACATGATCTAATATAATTCAATACCTTTTTCTCTTGCCATTAATAATCAATCTAAAAATATATTGAATGCTTATTCCTGTTTTTTTGGCACGGATTACAAATCCGCGCCAGCGGGGTTCAGATTTATGATTTTTCACTTTTCATTAAAATATCTATAATTTCTCCAAATACATTATTCTTGTCTAGTTCTTTTGCCTTTTCATAATACTTATTTCCCAATTCTATTTTCTTGCGAAAAATCTTTAGGAAATTAGCGTATCCAATTACAGCTTCTAAATTATCTTGACTAACAGCTATTAGAAAATGTTCTTCTGCTTTGTCAAGATTGAAATAACTTTTGAGTTTATAAATGTTCGCTAAATTATTATGTGCTTTGGGGTTATTTTCATCAAATTTCAAAATGGCTTCATATTGTTCTTTTGCACCAACTACATCTTTGAATTTCTCTTTTAAAAGAATCCCTAAGTTCAATCTAGGAATATCTAAATTAGGATTAATTTCTATGGCTTTTTCATATGCATATTTTGCTTTAGTGAAGTTATTAAACCCCAAATTGTAAATTTCACCTAAATTATTCCATGAAGCGTAATTATATTTATCCAATTCTAATGATTTATCATAATATTTTTTAGCCTGTTTATACTTTTTCATATCCTTATAACAAGATGCCAAGATTGCATAAATATATGAGTTTTCAATAGTATTTTGATTAATAAATTCATTTACAGCAATAAGTCGTTTTTGAGGATCAACAATATACGATATAGGTATTAACTGTAGCATTTTTCTGAAATCAGGCTCTATTCCGATTTTGTCAGTTAAAGGGCGATAGTATTTGTCAAACAGTTCTTTTGGAGTAGTATATAATTCGTTTTTCAAACCAGTAAGAAACCCATCTATATTTTGGGTAATAATCTTATATGATTTAAGTTCTTCGTATATTGACGTAGCATTTATAGGATCAAGATTTTTTAATGCAATTTCGATAGATTGAGCCTTGTCTTGCCAATAATTTACATATTTTATTCTCTTTTCTATTTCAAAAATATTAGTATTATCACAAATAACGGGTAAAATTTTTTTCCAGATATTTTCATCTTTTTGAAGTTCTAAAACTTCTGTCATACAGTTTATTGACTTCAAATAACTGTCACAAATTATTAATATAGCATAATCAGAACTTCTTATACCTTTCATAAACTCAGAAAGTTTATCGGTATATTTCAATTTATGATCATCTTTTATAATGTTAAATCCTATAAAAGATAAATCATGAAAAATCTTATCAGCAATAGTTTTACTATTCCATGAGTAAGACAAAAATATTTCTATTTGTTTGTTCATTCTTTGATTAATCGTTTATATATTTTAAAAATTATGGGCAACGTATATGATTTCTATATTTTTTCCCCGCCTCAAAAATACAAAACCTAATTAACAACGCAATCGATTTTGCTAAAAAGTTTTAAACAACCGAAAAGAAAGTGGTATTTAATCAAAAAACCCCGGCACAGAGTCCGGGGTTTTCTGATAGAGTGGGAGTGTAGGTGCTTTTACATTACGAAACTGATAATTTCGTCGCTCCACACACGGCGTGGGTCTGAACCTGCTGCAGCTACCTGTATGGCGTATGCTTTGCCTCGTGTAAGTCCATCAATAACAATCTTACGTTTCGTGTTCGACGTTTGAATCCATTTACTGTCGTCGCTGCTTGGAGCTTCGGTGTATTTGAGTTCATAAATATACGCATTCGGTACCACTTCCCACGTTACCTCTAACGTACCACGACTTGAACCCGGATTTGCTTTAACTTTTTCAGGACATTCCAGTTCGCCTACCGGAATGGGTTTCCGTTTTACATCAAATCCTGTAGTGTTGATAAGTAGTTCTTCACCACCACTAAGATCCTGTACTTTAACTGCTGTAGAACCTAACAGGTTTTCCAGCGAAATTCTGGCATCTTTCTTTTCGAGTGTCACTTGTTTGCTGCCTTCGGCCATGCGTGCCAGCAACGATCGAAAGTTGTCATTCACCGCTTTAATTTCAGTAGCCTTGGAGGCCAGGGTTGGAAATGCCGGATTATCCGTAAGTCCCGTCACTACGGTATCGGCTTTATTGCTCAATTCAATGTCCGAATACCGGTTGGTGGAATAATCCACAATTACTTTTGCTTTTGCCATAAATTACATCCTTTAAAATGAATACTAATTGAAAAGAAAATTGAAAGAATAATTATACTGTTGATAATTAATTAAATGGATACCCGTCTGTTTCTACCGTATTGCCTTTTTCTGTGTCAGTAAAATGATTTTCTGTATCATTAAATTGACTTTCTGTGTCAGGAAAATGATTTTCTGTATCATTAAATTGACTTTCTGTGTCAGGAAAAGAACTTTCTGTATCAGGAAATTGAGTTTTTGTGTAAGGAAAAAGATTTTCTGTGTCATTAAATTGACTTTCTTTATAATGAAAATGATTTTCTGTGTCAGTAAAATGATTTTCTGTGTCATTAAAATGATTTTTTGAGTATAGAAATAGTCATTCATTCCCTTTTTGCCCCGATTGTAAACAACGTTTTGTTTGACGGTGTAAATTAAAGGCATAAAAAGACATAAAAAAATAAGCAAAATGCCGTATTTTTTATGTTTTTTCTATTAATATTTGGAATTTGTTATTTCTGTATTTATCTTTGTGAAAATATCAGATAGCTGATACTGTGATCTTTCTTTATTTTATTGTGGCTATTAATCCGCATTAAACCGCGGATTTATATTTTCAGACTATTTTGCCGGCAATTGTATTGTTTATTTACTTTTAAAAGCCAAATGCTATGGAAAATCAAAAAGAGACTTCAGCTTTGCTGGAAGAAATGAAAGAACTTTTCACGAATCAACAGAATTCACTGACTCCGGAACTTACCGCTGAAACGGAAAGTCTATCGCACTCGCAGCATCTGCAGACCAAAATAGACGGTCACAGCACCGCTTATATCGATGCGTATAGCGGGATGGTTTTTTCGCACGATTCCATCTTCCCGGCTCACTTTGATCCATTGCCGGTTCGGGTGCAACAACCTATTTTTCCGGCACCATGGATACAACTTACCGATCCCAATCATCTGGCTTTTATTCTTCTGATAACCGGTGCAGCTTATAAGTTTTTACACTTACTTCCTGTCAACCGTGTGCATGAATTTGGTTTCACCTATCAACATCTCCTCCGGAATAAAAACAACGGGTATGATTGTCATTTACTTACCTATCAGGTAGCTCTGTGCAATAAGGAGGGTAAACCGTGTTTGTTGCGGTTACAGTCGGAATTGTGTGAACTGGTTCCTCCTAAAAATGACGACCGTTACAAGATTATATCCATCGAACCATACAACCTGTTTAAAAAGTACAAACTGGTACCTCACGATAAATATATTGCATTTACACCTACCGAACAGGAGATTATAAAACAGGTAAACACCGGGTTAAAGGCAGAAGAAATTGCTGAAATCCGTCATCGCAGTTACAAAACGGTTCGGAAACATTTCGATAACATCGATTTGAAAGCCGGCATCAAGTCTATTAGTCAGTCTTGTTTGTTTGCCCAACATCTGGGTGTAATCAGGCTGATTCCGATGATTGTTTTTTTATTGAATGGTGAGTGGTGTATGGTGGAATAGGGGAGGAAGGGATTGGAAATAAGTGTCAGATTAAAAGAATATTTCTACTTTTTCAAATAAATATTTGATAATTTTATTAAATATATACGTTGAAATTTAAAAATTACTATATTTGCAGTTCATTAATGTTGTTCCATTCATAGGGATAAATTTTCCTAAGTTAAGGTTTAGATTATATGGAGAGCAGACCGGTTCGTGAGAATCGGTCTGCTATTTTTTTATCACTCTTTTATTTGGCTTAGGAATATTATTGTCAACGGCTTGAAAGTTTTACATGTTCAAAAAATCTTACCTACCTTAATAATCAGGGGATCTTTCAGGATAATGGCACTTTCGGGGCACATTTCCTGGCAGCAGTAGCATTTAATACACTTAGAGTAATCGTATACGGGAGCTTTGGTTTTATCCCCGTTCAGCCAGTTCACAGCTTTTCCTTCTACCGGGCAACTTTGAACACAGGTTCCGCATTGAGTGCATTTTTCTTCAATAATAAACGGTTTCGAAACCAGTTGTTTGTTTAGAAACTGAATCATTCTGCCTTTTTTAATGGATTTCACAGGCGTGCGTTCCACGTTAAAGTCCATGCAAATAAAGTCTTTCAACGCATCCCCCACGATTTCAATTTCATCTTCAATAAACGTACCCGCACCTGTTTCGCCACCTACCAGTGTGGTAGGAACATAGATTGGATTCAGGTTAATCATCCGGCTGGCCGTGGCATCGAGGGCAATCGGGTCGGTGGAAAAGAGCAAAACATTCATTTGTCGGGGAGTTCCGCCGCGTGGTCCGTTACCTTCCATGGCCATGATACCGTCCATAACGTAAAGACGTGGCTTTACATACGAGTTCAGGTCAACAAGCATACGTGCAAAATCAGTAGCATCGGGTAACTTCACATGAAATTCTCCTTTACGCATACCTACCACGCATCCGAACTGATTTTTGACAGCGCCCGTAAAACGTTCCAACGCATGTGTCTTCATTTTCGGCAAACTGATAAGTCCATCGGCATCAAGTACCCCGTTAGCCAGAAAGAACTTCTTATTCTGGTTTCCTTCACCGAAAAAAACTTCTCGTCCTTCTTTAAAATCGGCGGATTGCAGCTTCAATTCGTCGGCTACATCCGTAATTCCGGCCTTTTTGGCAGCAGAGCCTGAAGTTCCGAATCCGGGAGAGTCTCCATAACTGAGTATTGCACCGGCTGCATGAATCTGTTCGGCCACAGCCCTAAACACAGCAGGGTGGGTGGTTACACATTTTTCGGGTACTTCACCTACCAGCAGGTTTACTTTCAACAGGATTTTTTCTCCCTGTTTTACAAAGGTTTGTGCACCTCCCAAAAGATCCAATCCCCGTGTAACGGCTTTTTTTACCTCTTCCGGTTCATATGAACTGCACCGTACTATCGCTACTTTACTTTTCATGCTCTGATTTTTGATTTATAGTTGTATTATATAATTGTATACCTGAATAATAGCAAGTGAAACGTCACAAAATATTTAGTTCTCAAATGTAAACATATTAATTTAAAAGTCCAAATTTTTCAGATGTTATCTACGGGATTGAAAAGCAATTGAATTGTTTAATATTTATCCGATCAGAATCTTTTTATCCTTTTATATTTGGGTATCTAAGCTTTTAGTGTTAGTTTTACACACTTAAGTAATATGTAATGATATATAATCGTTTTGACCCCCCAACCCCCAAGTGGGGGCTTAAGAGTGATTTTATGAAAAGAATATCATTATAGAAAATTTTATATACTTCGTCTTAAAGCCCCCATTTGGGGGTTGGGGGTCATAAAAGACAAAGAAATTAAAACATTTATCAAATAGCCAATACCAATCTTATGAAAAAAATAATCTCTTTTTTCCTGTTTTTCCTGTTTATCCAGATATCCGTATTTGCACAGGGTTATTTGCATCGCAGTGGAACCACCATTGTGGATGGAACTAACAAAGAAGTACTTCTGCATGGCATCGGCATTGGCGGATGGTTGGTACAGGAAGGATATATGTTTGGAAACAGCGGAACTTCGTATTCCCAACACGGACTAAAGGCGAAACTTGCCGCTTTAATCGGAAATACCGAGACCGAAAAGTTTTATACCAACTGGCGAAATAATTTTGTTCAGAAAAAAGATATTGATTCAATAGCTGCCTGGGGATATAATTCCATACGCGTTCCAATGCATTATAACCTGTTCCGGCGTTGTTTTGCCACCGACCCGCAGAACGATGAAGGATTCCGGCTGATTGACAGTCTGGTTACATGGGCAACTCCCAAAAACATTTATCTGATACTCGATATGCACGCCACTCCCGGCGGACAGGGAGATGATACCGGTATTGCTGACCGTGATGCCACAAAACCGTATTTATGGACCAGCACAGCCAATCAGGATACCTTGGTACAAATATGGAAAAACATAGCAACGCGCTATGCAACCCAACCTTTTATAGGCGGGTATGACCTGATAAACGAAACCAATTATACACCTATGCAGCCTGCCAACCAACTACTGCATGATGTATTCGTTCGAATCACCAATGCCATCCGCACAGTGGATACAAATCATATTATCTATATCGAAGGCAACAGTTGGGCCGGTGATTTTACAGGACTCACGCCTGCATGGGACGAAAATATGGCGTACAGCTTTCATAAGTACTGGAGTCCTACCGATCAGAATTCCATTCAGGGAATGGTTGATATGCGTACATCCACAAACCGGCCGCTGTGGCTGGGAGAAACGGGTGAAAATGGCAACGCGTGGTTTACTTCACTGGTAAAACTGGCGGAAGCAAATAAAATAGGCTATTCCAACTGGCCATATAAAACGTATGACCGCATTCAGTGTCCTGTTACCGTAAAACCCTTTGCCAACTGGCAGAAGGTGCTCAATTACGTGAATAATAGTGCGGCACTTTCGGCTGCCGATTGCATTACCTACCTGAAACAAATGACAGATGGCTTGCTACTCGACAATTGCCGGGTGAATAAAGACGAGATTGATGCATGGACGCGTCAGCCTTTTGACAATACCACAAAACCGTATGCCAAAAATGCCATTCCCGGAATTATATTTGCTGCCAACTACGACCTAGGAACGCAGGGTGTTGCTTACAACGACAATGTTTATCAGACGCTGAGCCAATCGGGTGCAGCATGGAACAGCGGGAATGCCTATCGCAACGATGGGGTGGATGTTGAAGTTTCTTCGGACAAC
>Ga0302215_10002672_pt1 | contig 12196 bp, 12 predicted proteins | sample II_Fen_N3_1_FD_194580 | JGI IMG/M metagenome (GOLD analysis project Ga0302215, IMG submission 194580) | Peat permafrost microbial communities from Stordalen Mire near Abisko, Sweden - II_Fen_N3_1 | ecosystem: Environmental > Terrestrial > Soil > Wetlands > Permafrost | place: Sweden: Abisko... | reverse complement strand
ACTTACCCAACCGTAAAGTCCTGTACTGATGCTGTCCATATCAATAGAAGGTTTTTTACCGACCAAAAATCTTTTGTTGTTTTCTGCTTTCTTGTAGACATAAACCATTTGACCGTTCGGAATTTTCACATTCGCCTGCTCAATCAGACTTGGCGAATTAAAAACCATGATAGAATCGTTTTTGTAATATCTTTCAGCACTTTTTATCACTTCGGGGCTGTTTGGAACAACGGCAACACGTACCGGATAACCTGTTTTTTCGCTTTTTAATGAATTGCTCCAAAGCAAAAGATCAGATTCGGGAATCCAGCCATAGGTTTTTATCGATTTTGAAGATACTTTTTTCATTAAAGCATCAGGAATATATTCTGCTACTTTTACCATTCCGTCTCTGTTTTTTAAAACCATTAAAGGCTCTAAAAATTTCACTTCTTTGTATGATTTTTCATCACTTTTATCCAGGTAAGCCGTGTTTCTAGATCTGTCGGAAATAGCAATCCAAGGCACAGATTTTTTAGGAAAACCATCATTAACGGCAGCATTGTCAATCTGACCATATTGCTTGGGTTCCGGAGTTTTCTTTGATGGCAATTTTACCTGACAGCTCGTAAGCAAGACAGATAAACCTATATAGAAAGCCGCTAGAGGAAATTTATTTTTCATCTTAATTTTCTTTATAATTTGGTGTAGTTTCCGAAAAAATCCGGATCATAATTTATTTACTTTGGTTGATGTCTACCTTGGTAACACAGTTTTGAGCATCGTCATAATTGAGTTTTACGGTCTGAATCACATTGTTTTTATCAAACTGTAAACCAGCGCAATAGAGATAAAAATTATTAACCTTGCTATCGCTTACCTGTACGATAGAATTCTCATTATTGCACAAATATTTGTTTAATAAATAGTTATAATGCATATTGAAACTGTTTCCGTTGGCAATCTGCTGAAGATGATATTTGAAATCATTATCTCTTTGCTCATAAAAATCATCCACGGCTACTTCTTCCTCAACCTCATTGTATTCGGCAACAATTTTTATTCTGTGTAAAATCGGCTCTGTATCTACATCTGTGTACAACGTCACAATGTAATCTCCCGGTTTTTTATAAGAATACGTTGCTAATTTGTCTTTTGAATCGATTCCTGTTGTTTCGCCAAACTTCCACGTAAAGAGTGTACCGTCTGATAATGCTCTGAAGTTTACATTTTCAAACTGCATTGCCTGAATCGGGGCATCAATTGTGGTGGTCATTTTCAAACTATCCTTTGCCTCTACACGTCTTGAAGATACCACGATAGGATAAGTTTTGGTGTATTTATCATCAATAATCAATGTTACGCTATAATAACCCGGCTTGTTGAAAAAATGGTAGCCTTTATTTTTATCTGAGCTGTTTCCATCTGCAAAATTCCATTTTCTTTGTTTTGCGAAAGGTGTTTTGTCTTCGAAATGGAGTGTGTCTCCTACAGTAAGTGACAACGGATAAACGGCTCCTACAATGTCATCGGATGAATGAATGACCTTTTTTTGAAGCCACAATGCAACGAGGGCAGCAACCAACAAAGTAGCGACGACACCAATGATGATGTTTTTCCTGTTCTTTTGAAAATAGTTCATATTTAATTTTTGTGATGTGGTTTGTGATGTGTGGTTTGGTTTCGTTATCTGGTTTTAAGAGCGATATCTCTTTCAAAAAGTCTTTGTTCGTTATTCTTATAGCCCATTTCGCAGTTTTTGACGGTTACTTCGAGTCTTTTGACATCGTCTGTCATATTTTTCACCATATTTTTATCTTCCATATACATTTCATAGAACTCTGCAATAAGAGGATACCCATCAACTCTTTCGTCGGGAGTAATGAATCTTTTCTTTTCAGAAGAAATGAAATCCGTATTTTTTTCAATCTCGTGAATGGTCATCGCTTCCGGATTCTCGGCATTAAGATGTGTTATTTTAACAAAAGTGCTGTCAACAATCTTCTGAATGTTCTGTTGCTCAATATCGAATTTTGATTTTTGCTCCAATCTTTTTAAAGTAATCACATCTGATGAATCAAAAGGCGATTCAAATCTGTTCAGGAAAAGAATTCCCAACAAAAGCATTGCTGCCGAAAGCATTAGAATAAGATATAAAAACTGGAATCGTTTTTCCTTTTTTGATAGTGTAATTTGTCCCTGCATAATGTAAAATTTAAATCAATTACCTTCTTCTTCCCGCAAATTTTCTTGTAGGATCTACTCTTAGTTCTTTCACAACACCCGCATTTTTCCCCTGACATCTCATCAGTTGGCTTCTGAAATATTCCTTTTGACCAGCAACACTGATGATTTTTGTTTTGAGATCCAGCATCGGACCAATATGATTGAGTAAAACTGCGTAATGCTTCAGATTGTCTACACTGTCTTTTCCCATGACGCTTTTTGCATAGTAGAGTTCTTCAGTAATTTGTTTTCTGAGCTGGATATCATTCTGTACTTTATTGATATCCAAAAGTGTCATCAAATAATGAATGCTGTCAACTTTGATATTCATGACGTTGCTGCGACCGCGAAGTTCTGAATATTTATCAGCTTCTTCTTCCATACCTTTTCGTTGGGTATGGTAACTTTTAAAAAAGAAAAAAATGGCGCAAAAAGAAATTAAGGATAAAACGATGAACGATAGGATAAATTTCCAAATACCCATCCTGACATCGGATTTGTTCAATTTTTTATCTCTATTTATAGACATAGTTGTGATTTGGTTTGGAATGTGAAAATAGAAAAAATATATTTATTTACAAAATTAAATATGAAGTTTGCAACATATTTACAATTATTTAATATGAAGTTTAATTTTGAGATCCGAAAGATTTTCATACTTTAGTGAACCAAATTTTATTTTATCTCTACCAAATCACAAAAATAAAATGACTAAAATACTGACCAATACGGTTCGGTTTTCGATAGCAGACAGCGATTTTTATTTCAAAAAAATAATGATCAAAATGCTGTTGGAAAACCCATTCAATATGCTTCTCAATGACTGCAACAATGGTCATGAGCTTATTAGCAGAATTTACAGAAAACAGGAAGATGTTTTCATTGTAGAACTATTCATGCCGGTTTTGAGCGGTTTGGAAGCTATTAAATTTATCCGCAAAAACAATCATGAAACTCCTATCATCACTTATTCCGGAACTTATCAGGAAGATATGGCCGAGATTTTGGAAAAAATTCCAAATATTTATTATTGTCAAAAAAACAGCAATATTATTAAAGATATTATCAAAGGTCAGATTTCTTCAAAGGATTTTGATTACCAAGCCTATTCCGAGAGCTGGAAACAGCAACCTTTAGCCGTTCAGGAATACATGAACCGTCAAAAACACAGTCAGGAAGAACTTTCCCCAACAGAAATTCAATTGATGAAATTCTGCTATGAAGGTCTAAGTAACAAAGAGATAGGAGAACAACTCAATCTTAGCACGAGAACAATTGATACCTATATCAACAGACTTACCGAAAAGCTGGGTTTAAAAACAAAACTGCACCTCATCCGCTTCTGTGTAGAAAACGGATACTATAATTCGAGTATGTAAAAGCACTTTCTGCGCCGTAATACTAGACTAAATATAAAATTGTCAGTCTCTTAAGTAAAATATTTTCTCTACTAATTTGCTTCTATTCAATTTTTTTAACTAAATTTGCACACCTAAAATTTAAAATTAAAAAAGGAAATGACAAAGGCAGAATTGGTAAACACCATCTCAAATAAATTGGGAACAGAAAAGAATGAAACACAGAAAGTTGTAGAAGCTTTTATGCAGGAGATCAGAACTTCTATGTATAATGGAGACAATGTTTACTTAAGAGGTTTTGGTTCTTTCATCGTTAAAACTAGAGCAGCTAAAACGGGAAGAAACATTTCTAAGAACACTGCAATAGAGATTCCTGCACATAATATTCCTGCTTTCAAGCCATCAAAATCTTTTGTGGAGAAATTAAAAACTATAGTTGAAGTAAAATAAGAATAACAATTGAATATTAACTAGTTACAAAAAAAAATTAACATTATGCCAAGCGGAAAGAAAAGAAAAAGACACAAGGTTGCAACACACAAAAGAAAGAAAAGAAGAAGAGCGAACAGACATAAGAAAAAATAATCTCAACTAGAGATTTTGTAATATAATAATATAGTTGGTGTTTATATTTTTTAATATTCGCCAACTATATTTTTTGTTTGTTACCATGTGATTTTAGAACGTGTGTAAAGTTGATCAGATTATTAAAATTTCAATAAATTATCTTTATAATTATTAAATTTAAAATCACGAAAAACACAGCGTATCTTTAATCAATAAAATAATTATCTTATAACAAAATGAAGAAAGAACTTATAATTTCGCACGAAGATGAGCTTACAAAAATTGCTTTGTTGGAAGACGGAAGATTATGTGAACTTCATGAGGAAGAAGACAAAAATGATTTTGTAGTCGGAGATTTGTTCATAGGAAAAGTAAAAAAACTGGCTCCCAATCTGAATGCAGCGTTTGTAAACATCGGGTACGATAAAGACGCATTTTTGCATTACCAAGATCTTGGGCCACAATATCTTACTTATAAAAAATTTTTAAAAGACACTGTTTCTAAAAAGCAGAATGCCTCTAGTTTGAAAAATTTCGAAATACAACCCGAAATTGATAAAAACGGAATGGTAGACAAAATCATCGCAAAAGATGACGTCGTTCTTTTACAAATTACCAAAGAGCCGATTTCTACAAAAGGACCGAGAATCTCTACACAGATTTCTCTCACGGGACGTTTTTTGGTTTTGATACCGTTTGATAATAAAGTTTCTATCTCGAAAAAAATCGGTAGTTCCGAGGAAAAAGTGAGACTGAGAACTTTGATCGACAGTATAAAACCGGAAGGTTTTGGTGTAATAATCAGAACGGTTGCCGAAGGGAAGAAAGTAGCTGATCTTCACAATGATATGAATCAACTGATTCAAAAATGGGAAAATACTTTTAAGAATATTCAAAAGAATAAAGTCCCGTCGAAAGTATTGAGTGAAGATGATAAAGCTTCATCTATTTTAAGAGATAACTTCAATCAGGATTTCGTAAATGTCTTTTGTGACGACGAACAAATGGTTGAAGAAATGAAAAATTATGTGGAAGTTATCGCTCCGGAACGAAAAAATATCGTTCAGTTTTATGACTCTCATATTCCTCTCCTCGAATATTATAACGTTGAAAAGCAGCTTAAACAAAGCTTCGGAAAACACGTAAATATTCCAAGTTCAAAGGGTGCATATCTTGTGATAGAACACACAGAAGCACTGCACGTAATCGACGTAAATTCCGGAAATAACATTACAGCCGGAAATTCTGCCAATAAAGAACATGCGCTGCATGTGAATAAAATGGCGGCAACAGAAATAGCAAGACAGCTTCGTCTTAGAGATATGGGTGGCATCATTGTCGTAGATTTTATCGATATGACCAACCCTGATCACAGAAGAGATTTGTTTGAACATCTGAAAACAGAAATGAGCCGTGACAAAGCGCGCCACAAGATTCTGCCTCCAAGTAAATTTGGGCTAATACAGATTACCAGACAGAGAAACCGTCCGGAAAAACAAATCGACACAAAAGAAGAAAACCCCAACAAAGACGGAGAAATCGTAGCACCGATCGTCATTGTTGAGAAAATGGAAGACACCATAAGAACTATTATGCAAAAAGGTGATAAAGGAAAACTTTATCTTCACGTACATCCTTTCGTAGAAGCATTCCTTACCAAAGGATTCAAAAGCATAAGGGTAGAATGGTTTCTGAAATACAAAAAGTGGGTAACCATTATCCCAAGGGATTCTTTTAAATATTTAGAATACAAAATCTATAATTCGAAAAAAGAAGAATTAAACGGATATTCTAATTAAACAACTCATTAAAAACCTTCAGATCTTCTGGAGGTTTTTTCTTTTTTTGTTGGAACACAATTTTATTTCTTGTTAATTAAAATTCATACAAAATTCTCAGTTATTTTCAGATTTGGTCAAAAAATTATTAATCTCTACCTGCATAGCGTATTTCATTTTAAAATATTCCGAAAGTCTACTAATAAAGGGTTTAATTACATCACAATAGATAAAAAAATCAAACAAATCACTTATTATTGATTTTAAGATATAAAAATTGTAAAAAAAATAAAATATTATCAATTATCTTGCGTTTTTGAGTAAAAATTTACGTTTTTTCACCATATTAAACGTATTTTATCGTATATTTATATACTGAAAACTAGAAACAGATGAAACCAAATTTAGCAATTCTTGACGAGCCTCTTCTGTATACCGAAGGTCTCTCTAAATTACTTATACAAGACAAAATTTTTAGTTCCGTAAAAGCTTTTACTACTTGCGAAGATTTGTATAGTCACATTGAAAACTATTCTCCAGAATTTTTAATGATCAGTACAAATATTTTATTGTTGAGCGATCTTTACAAATGTTTAGAAACTATTATTTCGCAAGACAGTAAAGTAAGAATCATCGTAATTGGTAATTCTTATGATGTGATCGTAATCCGAAAATTATTCAACAAAGGCATCAAAAGTTATCTGGATAAAAACAGCAACTATGATGAATTTATAAAATCTGTGAAGGCATTGAGTTTAGATGAAGTTTATATTTGTGAACATGCAAAAAAAATGATGATCAATTTCATCAGCAGCGAGCAGGAAAAACAAAGCCCCGACATAAAAGAACCACTTACAAGGAGAGAATTAGAAATTCTCCGATTAATCTGCGATGGTCTCAGCAGTAAAGATATTGGAGAAAAACTTTTCATCAGCATCAACACAGTAGAAACTCACAGAAAAAGAATTTTGATGAAACTCAACGTAAAAAATTCTGTAGGTGTTGTAAAATATGCAATGGAAAATAATATCTTCAGCTAAGAAACATACTTCCTAAAAACAGAAAAATCAAAACCCAAATTTGGGTTTTGATTTTTTTTTTTGCATTAAACATTTATTAATTTTATTCGTAATCAGGCATTTCACCATTTGAAAATAAAATAGCTCTTATGAAATCTACTCCGGTGTTATTCAGGTCTATTGTCAATATATTTTTCTGAGAAACATTATCATTACTGGTGTTCATCATGATAATCTGAGAATTATTTGGCGAAAATCTAGGGTCAAGATCATTGGTTCCGCTAGGTTTATCACTTTCTGCAGAAGCATCAATGATTGTATTATTGATAAGATTATAAATAAATACATGCGAATCCAGCTGTCGATAGTTGGAATCCTGATAACCCGAAACATCATGTGTGTAAAGAAGTTTTTGACCATCAACTGAAAAATTCAGTCCACCAGTTGCACCCGTTGTTGCTGAAAAAACATTTTGCAGAACGTTACCCAACATATCAATGATGAAAATTTTGGTATTGTACCCGCTGAAATTATTGGTCTTTATAGCAACTTTGGTATTGTCATAACTCCAATCTACTTCAGAAATCAAACTTCCATCGGGAGTGGTGTAAACTAACTGTTGACCTGTTCCATCTTTATTGATTTTATACAGCTTGTCGAAATTTGAATATAAGAAAGCGCTTCCTGTGGTGTTCCATGAAAAATCTAATTCGCTCTGATTAAATCCCGCAACAGGAACCTGAGTTACCTTAAAAACATTAGATCCATCGGGATTTGATGTAAAAATATGACTCCCACCTGCGTCGTTTCTTAAAAACGCAATTAATCCCGCATTATTATTTTTTCTTGGTCGCCAACTGCTGTTTGAAACATTGGTTAATTGAAAACTATTTCCCAGAGCGTCGCTTGACATGATTACAAGATTTCCGTTTAGCTTTCTCACATAGTGATAGCGATTTGCTGGAGTTGCGCTTGTAGTAAATTTAAATACAGGACTCAAAACATCAGGATGAATTCCGTCTGAAACAGAGATTTGCCAAAAGTAATTTACCCCAAACAGTAGATTGGATAAAGTATAGGTTTTCACTTTTAAATCATTTACCTGAATGACATCAGTATTGAGGTTATTTTTTACCGTAAGCTTGTAAGTAAGACTATCCGTTTTGTCCGGATCTGTTGCACCCCAACTCAGCTGTACGTTTAGTGGTTGATTTACAGCATTATCGACAGGACTCAATAATTGCGGCGTTGCAGGAGGTGAGTTCAAAGATTCATCATCATCCATCTCAAAAACAATAGTTACTACCTGATTTTCAGTTTGAATAATAACTGCCTGAAAATTGGAAACGTAGCCTGATAATTCGGCTTTTACAGAATAGTTGCCGGCAGGAATATTTTTTATTTCAAACATTCCGTCTTTATCACTGAAAGTAGTCTGTGTACTTGGGGTAGTAAAAACTTTAGCATTTGCGATGGGTTCGTTTGTACCTTTTTTCACTACTCTTCCGCGCAAAATCCCGGTTTTCGCCTGATCTACCAATTCTTCGCTACAAGATGTGAGCGAGAAAAGAGAAATCAAAAGAAGTAATATATTAATGTAAGCTTTCATAGTTTTAATTTTTATTTGCCTAAATATAAATTGAGACCCAAACCAAATCTCAGCGCATGGTCGGTTCTTTTCCCATTAATTAAAAGATCCCAATCATCACTGAATCCCAAATCGTACTGAGAAGATATTCTCACCCCAAGTTTTTTGAATGCTAAATATTCAAAGCCGCCTCCAAACTGAGATTTGTATTTCACAGGTTCTCTGGAAAACATAGCGCCTACTCCTGCATATATAAATGGTGAAAATTTATATTTTGGCAGCATAAAGTATTCTAAATTGAGTTCCGGAGAAATGAATGTTCGTTTTAAAATATTTTCATTTTCAAATCTGTAGGCTGCAGCACTAAGTTCTATGTTGAAATTTTTATCAAAAAAATATTTGACTCCTCCTTTCAAACCAAATTGAGCAACAGGATTTTTGTAGTCGTTTCTCACCTGATTGGTTTCTACCTGCCCGAATATGGATAGTTTTGATCTTTCGGCAGTTGTATATACATTACCAATTTGTCTGTCTGTATTTTTTTTAGCTTCAAAATCATAATCATCTACAAGTTTTTGATAATCTGCAAGGTCACCCAGTGATTTGCCCCAGATTTTATCTTTGATTCCTTCAATAATTAAAGATTTCACGGCTTTTTCTATGGCATCCGTCACAGCGAGTTGAATCGGTTCGTTTTGCGTAAAACCTACCTCAGCTTCCATCAATCTTTCTGTATCAATATATTTAAAGAAACTCCCGTTGATACTTGTAGACAAAATGGTTTTTGATACGTAAACTGTTTTCAAAATTTCACCATTTAACGTAGAAACGGCACGAAGGTAAATGGTAATTCTGTCTTGTCTGTACTGCGAAGAGGCACCAATCCCGAAATATCTTGCACCAATTCCACCAGTCATAACGTTGCTGTCGTATGAGATTACTCCGCCTTCCAGAAGCATTCCTGCATACAATAATGGCGGTAAAGCCTGGCTGTTTTTATCTACGTCTTTTAAATATTCCTGACGAGTAGACCGGATGATCTGTCTTTCGTTGAGAAGATTGGCTATATTTTCTCTTTCAATCGGTGTAAACCATCTACTGTCTTCTAATGCTTTAATAAGAATCGTCGTTGTACCTTGCGGCACTGCGGTACTCCAGTTGGCTCCGTTTTCAGAAGGTTTATATTGCCCTGTCTGATCTCTGAATTTATACACACCGACTACCACTTTTTCTTTTGGCAGAGGCAAATTTCTCAATTCCGTAGTATGCGATGTAATTTCTCCCATCGTAGATACTTCTTTATTGGAGACAAAACTCATTGCTGTACCACAGGACTGCAATACGTACGCAAAAAGTATCCAGAAAAAAATTCTGATAGTAGTAATAAATCTCATGTTTAGTTATAATTTTTAGTTTCTATTTCGGCACTACAATCTCAGATTGCTCTCCTGTATTGGTATCTAAAATACTGATCATCATTCCCTGACCTGTATTGGTAATCTGAAGATAAAGTGAGCCAAACATATAATTTCCTGCCTGTACTCCACCTGTACCAAACTGATCCTGAAACAATTTCCTCGAAAGCTCACTCAAAACCTGCCGGTTTAAACTGTCTGTGAAATTGCTAAGTGAACCAGAACTTCCTGTAAAATTGCTACCGTCTTTGTTATCAAACTGATTTTGAGCATTTGCAGAACTTAGCAGCCATTGATAATTGAATGTATCGCCACCAAAAGCAGGATTGATAGGTTTGTAGACGAGTTGCTGAGATTTTGCCTGAAAAAATCCTAAAAAAAAGATGGCTGTTATTAAAAGAGTCTTCATGGTAATTAGTTTTAGTAAATGAATTCGTTTTTAATAAGATTTTTTCGGGCGTTAAAATCTTTAATATATCTGAGTGTAAAATCTAACTGTTCTTTCAGATAATCTTCACTGGGATTGGTCATAAAGCTGTAAACCACTTTGTCATCAATCTGAATATTGATCTGACCGCTTGTTCCCCTTGCAGGAAGTTCTGTAATCGTGATCGCAGAATGACTCTTATCCGGAATCTGATTATACTGAATGTAAAACAGATCATAGAAATCTTTCCCCACTTTACTTTTTGTATCGTCAATCGTCAATCCGCTGAGTTCGAAAGCTTCTTCTTTTTCTACTGCACTTACTGTTTTCTTAAAAAAATCCTGATTGATTTCTAAACTGTCTTTAGCAATGAGTTTTTTTGTTTCCTCATCCCGAATGTAGAGGAAAGCTTTTAATGCATCTCCTTTTTCCAGATTCACGCTCATTTCAGATAAAGATTTGCTTTCGCTGGGATTTATTGAAAATTTTCCGCTCTGTTTATTATTAGAAAGATTTCCGCCAGATCCTTTTTTAATAGAAATAAGAAGATAATTCAGTTCCTGATAAGTAGAAGTACTATTGGTGACTAATGCTTTAATTTTTAACTGCTTTTCGATGACGTCTTTCTCAATTTTTGCAACTATTTTTTTGTCTTCCTGCCCATATATGAAAACGGCTAAAAAAACAAAAAGAAAGTGGTACAATATGAAGTTGAAGTTTTTCATGATTGTCAGTTTAATAGTTTCGCATAAATACTGCCATATTTTCACCCTGTACATTCAGATGCATTTTGTCTGAAATACTGTTGCTACCCGTGATATCTACAATATTATTATTTCCTTGAGTGGTAATTGCCGTTTTGGCTTCTTTCGATGAAAACGCATTATTAAAATAAATACTGTTTTGATCGCCAAATTGCTGTATCATAATATTGGTTTTAGAATTCACTAAAAGTTCTGCCTGGTTGGCATCTCCTACCTGCAAAACAATTGAAGATGAAATATTGGGATCCAAATTCTGCTGAGAAATCATATTAACAACAGTATTGCTGTTGATCTGATTCCAGTCTATCTGTTGCGATTTTGCAAAGAAAAATGCAAAAAGCGCAATGGTGCATATAAGTTTTGTGATGGTTCTCATTTTTTTTTTAAAGGTATGGTATTACAGCGCCCTGCAAAACATGCCTATCCGTGACTGTATCAAAATCACTGTTTTCTGGTATTTCATATGTGGTTTATACTGTAGGAATGTTTTAAAGCAAAAAAAAGGAGAAACCGAAGTTTCTCCTTTCCTAACTAAATGATCTAAAATTAATTAGATTGGTTTACTACTAAAGAGTTTGAGTTACCGTTTTGCATACCTACATGACTGTGAGAACTACCTTCTTGGTTAATATTCGCATAGTTACCGTCACCTAACTGAGTGTTCATTGCAGAGTTGTTATTACCATCTTGAGTTTGAAGCAAGAGGTTATTGTCACCTATCTGTAATCCTTCACTTTCGTTACCAGAACCATACTGAAGAGAAAGAGCACTGTTGTTGTCACCACCTTGAGCATGTAAAGCACTGTTACCGTTACCCCACTGTCCTTGTCCGATGTAGTTATCTGAACCTTGTTGTATAGCAGAAGCAACGTTATCATCACCTGCCTGTAATTGCTCGATACTGTTATCGTTTCCTAACTGTTGTGCAGAAGCAACGTTATCATTTCCTCCTTGGTATTGCCAAACATCATTGCTAACGCCATACTGCCAAGTTGAGGCTGTATTACCATCACCTACTTGTTCAGTCTCGTTCATGTTATCAATTCCTGTTTGTTCAACATCAATAGAATTGTTG
>Ga0302215_10002667_pt1 | contig 12204 bp, 13 predicted proteins | sample II_Fen_N3_1_FD_194580 | JGI IMG/M metagenome (GOLD analysis project Ga0302215, IMG submission 194580) | Peat permafrost microbial communities from Stordalen Mire near Abisko, Sweden - II_Fen_N3_1 | ecosystem: Environmental > Terrestrial > Soil > Wetlands > Permafrost | place: Sweden: Abisko... | reverse complement strand
GTCGTATTATATTTACAAAAAAGTATTACATAATTTAATTAAAAACTTGCATAATTCACACCTTAAAAAAAGTGTTTAGTTTCATTGATAAATCGTTCTGCTTTTTTTAATTCAATACAACATTTTTATTTTTTATTATTCTGCAGAATAATTTCTAATGTCTTCAAAAAATGGTGTTCTTTTATCTTCTACACATTTTGCAGCATAGATATAAAGTGCTGCGCTCCATGTTTGCCAGTCTTGTCCCATGGGTTTTCCATCCTGTGCTTTGATCCATTCATTAAATCCAAATTCAACATTTTCTGTTCGGGATATTTTAATAAAATGAGTTAACACTTCAAGTTTTTCCTGTGCCAGAGTAAACCTTTTGGCTGCGACCAATGCCGCGATATATATTCCGCTTACAAATGGCCAGATGCCTCCATTATGATAATCTCCGGGTTTATTATATTCAGCATATCGTTCATTCCATTCAGGATCTTCAGATTTTACAAAAGGAAAGAAATTTGGGGGTAAATCAACGACCAAATCACCCTTTTCACGCATAGATGCACATTCCTCTTCTATCCATGAAATCATTTCATTTGCCCGGGTAGGAGATGCAATACCTGAAAGTATTGCCAGGCTATTACCAAGTAAATCGAACCGTTCACTGCTAAGAATTTTATAGGACCAGAATGCATAATATGGTTTATGTTTCACAACCAAACCTTCGTGAACATGATGATGACCGGTTCCGGCTGAAACAGTGAACTTACTCATTTCCTGGCGGACATTATCAGCTCTGTCATTCAACCCCAAAAGTCGGAGATAACTATAAACTATCGTATTTACAAACAATCCATATCCTAATACCCATTGTTCGTCCCGCCAGTCACTGGTGGGTTGTTGTGCCACCAGAAAACGATCAGAAGGACTTTGATATTCCATCCATATGAGTGCTTTTTCAACTGCATCATGAAGGTATTCCGATTCTCCTGTTACTTTTCTGAAAATACCGACACCTAATAAAAACAATGGCGTAGTATCACTTGCTCCACGATCTATACTATCATGAACCAATGAAGGAATATGACCATGTTCAGTTTGATTTTTTGCCAAAGTATCCAATACTTTTCGAATGCTTTCCAACAGTTTTAAATTCCCTGAAACAGCTATTCCAAAAATGGAAAACATTAAGTCACGGGTGTAAGGTTCGGGATAACCCCAACCTGCAGTCCGTGGTAGTCCCATAAAAGGTCCGTGGGCATTATGAAGCAAAACTTCGAGTGCAGCTTTCTTTGCTTCCTGAATTTCCTGCAATTCAACTTGTTTCATTATTGTTTATTTATTTTTTCTTTTTTGCCATGCTAAAAGCGATAGCAATTGCTTGTTTCTGAGCTTTCTTATTCGTGGCAGGAATTGATGTTCCTATCGATCCTTTGTTGTGATAACTGTGCATTATCTCTTTTATATTGTCAGCAATCACCTTTTTCGACTTTCCTTTTTTTAATGGCATTTTTCTAATATTGAATGTTATTTGTCGAAAACTTTATAATTTTTACATTAGTAAATTCCCAGTTTATCATTCATGATTTGAACGAATTTTTTAGCAACTACACGATAGTCAAAATTCGCTACAACCCTTTCACGACCGGCTTTACCCATTTTATCTCGTAAAGATTCATCGTTCATAAGTGTCAGCATATATTTGGCAATATCCTGAACGTCGGCACGATAATCAACAGTTCGTGGAGTGTTGAACACAACTTTATGATGTTCTTCAAATCCTGATTCAGTTCCTAGCATTACTTCATTCACTACAATTTTTTTTGCTACTTCAGCAAGAAATGCCGTCTCACCATGAATAAGGGTATCCAGCATACCCATTGCCTTAATACTAAGAACCGGTTTTCCACAGGCTCCGGCTTCAACTTGTGGCATTCCGAAACCTTCTAATCTGGATGGCGCTGTATAAATATCACAAGCACCTATTAAATAAGGCATAAAGGTTCTTGAAATTGTATTGGTAGCGTAGGTAACATTCTTTTCAATACCGAGGTGATTTGCTAATTCAAGATCTGACAAATTCTGTAACTTGGTACGAGGCTGTGGCCATACTTTACATATATATTTCCAATTTGGTGCTTTTGTATGGATAATAGCAAGTGCCTGCATAACTTCCTGAGCACCTTTTGAGGCAGCATCGCCTCCAACTGTCAGTATCATTAACTGATCAGGAGATACACCCAGTGCTTCACGTACTGCAATAATTTTAGGATCGTCTTTACTATAGGGTCTAAAAGAATCTGTATCACAACCAACAGGTAAAACTTCGATTTTATCACCGCTAATTCCATCACGTACATACATTTCTTTTACCCAATTGGAAGTAACCAAAATAAGTGGAAGGGCATTTAGTACCTCCTGATAATTTGCAATATATCCATCAGCAACCAACCATGGAACAGGTTGAATGCCATAGCGTAGCGGATGAAGAATCAAATGCGGAGTATATCCCCAATATCCAACTCCGACTACTACGTCCGGTTTAAACCAACGATAATACCATTCCTTTTCCTGAGCCGATTCATAATGAACGGCATGTACGTCAATGCCCATTTCCTGCAGTCCTTTATATAAAAGATCTCCCTGAGTTGCCAATCCTCCCGGTGTAGGCGGATATTCATACATTACCAATACTTTCATGTTTTGTTTTTTAATTTTACTTTAATATCAAATGGAACTTAATTCTTCATTTAGAAGTTGAGAACCTCCAATAAATTTTCCAGTTCCAGTATATAATAATTTTAAATTTTCTATACTTGGCATATTGAAAATCTTTAATTCATACTCTATTTTGTCAAGAGTTTTTTTTGTTCTTAAATTCTTATTTAAATGACTGAAAGTTTTTTTAATTTCTGGTGTGAAAACACCCCAACTATTTTTATTAAAAACATATCCTATACTTTTAGCATAGAGTAATTTCAATAGATCTATGCTAGGATTTTTGAAAATATATAATTCTTTTCCAAATCGAATAAACGTTTTTTTTGCATACCGTAAATTGTCGTACTGTGAAAAAGTATCTTTTAAATTATTAACTTCAAATTCCCAACACTCTTTATTAAAAAGATTTCCAGTTCTATTATAGTATAATGATTTTAAGACTTCTATACTTGGAGTATTAAAAATTCTCAATTCATTTTCAAAATAACGGAGTGTTTTTTTGGTATTATCAGCATCTTTAAATTGTCTGAAAGTATTTATTAAAAGCATTTTTTCTTTTTCCCAATTAATTTTATCATTGACAAAATCTTTACTTTTAGAATACATTGATTTCAACGAATCAAGATTAGGTGTTTTAAATATATTCAACTCATTTTCTGTTTTCAAGATCGATTTTTTAGCATAATCTGCATCTTTAAATTGCCAGAAAGCTTCTGCAAGTGGTGTTGTTTCTGCTTCCCAACTATGTTTTTCAAAACCATAGGTTTCAGTAATTATTTTATATTTTTTCAACCAAATATTTTCAGGTAAAGCTTCATAGATATTTGCTTTATCAATAGCTCTTGGAAAATACTTTTTGTTTCCATCTTCATAAGCAAAAGTCCAAAGTTCGTTTGCTGAGATATTCCCATCGTGCCATAGTGAAATGACGGCTTTATTTACTTCTTCATGCCGTAAATGACGTGTATATTCACCCGTAGAATTATGTGTAATAATCAGGTCAAAATGTCTTGAAGGCAGCAATTTGAGGATATAATCTTCCAGTTCTTTTTCGTTTAAAGGTTCCTGAGTAGGTCCATCATCCAAATCTCCCATAATACCTTCAGAATTCAACAGCTTTAATGTATTATTAAACTTAACTGATCGGTCCTTATCACTTGCACGACAAAGACAAACAATAAACCATTTATTTGACGGATGACTTAATATGGTCCCCCCTGCCCATAATGTTTCATCATCAGGGTGAGCAACAATTACTGCGATTGATTTTGATATATTACTTTTCATCTTTATATTTTTCTATCGTTAAACGTGCCATTAAGTAGCTTACTGTTGATTCAGCTCCCTGATTAAGATTTACATGTGATTCTTCCAACCCGTCATAGCATCCTCCTGTACAAGGATTATAGATGATTTGATGCAATCTGTTTTTTCCCAAAAACCAATTAAATGCCGTTACCATTTTCTGACGATAATCTTCGACCATAAATACATCATAAAACTTTGCTAAAGTCATGATAGTATAGGCAACATCAATCGGTTGTTCCCCAAAACGACCGGCTTCATGCCCTTTTTGCAACCAGGTTTTGTTTGAAATAACTTCTATTCCTTTTTCGTTAAAGATATGTTCCAACAGAAAATTCAGAGATGTTCGGGCAATATCTTTGTAAATTGATTCCTTAGTGATCAACCAGGCGTATAGCATAGCCTCAGGTAAAATGCTGTTGGCATAAGTGAGATAGCTTTCAAACCACTCCCAGTCATCACTGGCTTCATGTTGAAATAACTTTACTAACCGGTCCGCTAATATTATTATTAATTCCAGATTTTCCGGTGACTTTATTATTTTTTGTCGATAATATAACCCTTTAATAGCAAATGCCATTGCTCTTGGTGAATTAATATTTACAATATTTATTAAGGTTTTTTCAAGAATAGATTCTGCTTCAGCTATGATATCTTTTGGTAACAAGCCTTTTAATAAAAGTACATAACCTAAAGCCCAAACAGCTCTACCATTTGAATCTTCTAAATTTACTTTTTTATTCTGGTCGGTAAAATTTTTATTCTGATCAACATAATTCAAAAAATCACCTGAAGGCAGTTGACAAAATTTTATAAAATCCAGGTATTTTCGAATTTCAACTATCCTCTGTTTTGAACTTTCTAATTTAAAAATCATACAAGTTGCAACTAATGCACGGGCATTATCATCAAGTGTATAACCGGTACTAATATCCGGTTGATTAATTTTCGAAAACTGTATTATTCCAACATCGGTAGTCATTTCTTTTAAATGATTTAAGTTTATAACCGGTAAGTTATATTCGATTTGAATTTTATCTCCGGCTATTTTTTGGAATAATATTGCATGAGCTACAGCAGAATTTTCCCATGCTGTTGAAACAATTTTTTGCAACGTATTTACAACAATACTTTTACGCAACGTATTATCTTGCAACAGTCTGATTACATCTTTACTCAATTGAGTGGAATCATTAAAATCGAAAATTAGTCCTGTATCTTTGGATAGTACTTCCAATGCATGGGGTATTGGTGTTGAAATAATAGGACAACCACAACTCATAGCATAGACAAAAGTGCCACTTACAGCCTGATTCGGATCATTTGAAGTGAAAAGATAAATATCTGTTAGTTGCAGATATTCTAATAATTCTGGTAAAGCCACATATTTATCAATAAATTTCACATAATCCTGAAGTTGAAGCTCGTTCACTCTTTTTATCAGACTTTCTCTGTACACTTCACCATCATTTTTCACTACTTCCGGATGAGTTTTACCGATGATTAAAAAGAGAACTTCCGGACATACTTTTACTATTTCGGGTAAAGCTATGATGGTGGTTTCTAAACTTTTTCCTGAACTTAATAAACCGAAAGTAGTAAGGATTTTCCTTCCCGGAAATTTATATTTTTCCTTAAGTAATCTTTCATTTAAATGAGTAACTAAATGTGTCCCATGAGGGATGACTGTAATTTTTTGTTTAGAAACACCATAATCAAACAGAAGTATATTGGCAGAAGTGTTTGTCATTACAATTATTGACTTACAAGCAGCAATAATTTTTTTAACTTCATTTCTTAAATGCAAATCCGGTTTAGGCAGTACAGTGTGAAAAACCAACACGATAGGTTTTGCCAATTCATATAAGAATTGAAGAAAAGCCATTTCCTGCTCTTTATATAATCCAAACTCATGCTGAATCAGAACAAGTTGAATGTTTTCGTCATCGTTAATAGATTGTGCTAAATTTTTATATGAATTGACTTGAGAAGTATCCAGAATGAATTTTACTTCATCAGGATAATCATAATCCTGATTATTTGTTTTTAAAGCACATATTTTAATAGATAATGATTTACTGAATTTATTATTAATTGCTTTAATCAAATCCTGTGAGTAAGTCGCTATTCCACATTCCCTTGGTGGGTATGAAGTTATAACAATTATTTCAGCAAGGTCAATTTGTTGTTCATGAAAAGAATTTATTTTACTCTTTTTTTCTGCAACTTTCAGATTCGTATTATCTTCAACCCCATAAAGGCCTTTTTGACTAATCTGATTTTCTTTGTGATTGGATAATATATTAGTTTTCATTTTGTTTGATTTTAGTTTTTTCAAATGCAATCCTACTTATTCTACATTGATTACAATTAATTCTTTTTGAAAATTGGTTTAATTTTAATCATTGAAGGCATTGAATCTCCCAATAAAAAACCCCAGGGTTTTAATGATTCAATATGATCAAAAATAACTTTGACTATGGCTAAGAGCGGAATTGAAAGAAACATTCCCGGGATTCCCCATAATTGATTTCCTACTAATACAATAATTATTGAAAAAAGTGCATTTATTTTTACTTTAGAAGCAACAATTTTTGGTACAATGTAATTATTGTCAATAAATTGAATGAAAATATGGATACAAAAAACGTAGATTGCAAACCATGCAGTCGATTTAGTAACCAGGGCAACCATCATAAAAAGACCAACTGCAATAATTCCACCAACATAAGGTATTACGTTTAACAAAGCTCCCAGAACACCTAGCAATATGGCGTATTGAATTCCAAGTAATAAAAGACCGACTGCATTAAGTGATCCTACAATGATTCCTTCAATAATTAGTCCGACTAAATAATGCTGTATAACTGATTTAGTTTGAATGACTATTTCGCTCACTTTATTTTGATGAATTCTTTTAAATAGTCTATGGATAAAATCAATTAAAAGTGGTTGATAATAGAGAATCACAAAAATGTAAACCGGAACTAAAAACAATGTTGCTAAGGTGCTTCCAACACTTACAATTGTATTTCCTATTAACGTACCGTCAATAGTAATAAGTTCATGTTGTGATTTTGTAATCCATGCATGTATTAATGATGGTCTGATATTTAGATATTGTGAAGCAGAACTTATGGAATCGTTTAGTAAAAGAGTAAATTTATCTACTAAAACCGGCCATGAATCACTAAAGCTTACAGCTTGAGAATAAATAAGAGCAAAAAAACCGGCAATCAATAAGACAGTTAATAATAGTGTCATCATAATGGCAATCACTCTGTTTATTTTAATGCGAACAAGAAATTTCACAATAGGATGAAGCAATATAGCAATTATAAATGCAAAAATAAGAGGAACAATAATGCCCTGAGCAATATATAAAATTGACAACAGGGCAACTAATCCAACAAAGAAAATGCCAGCTTTCGCGTAAAATGGTAATATTGAATTATTTGTCATCACGATTTTTCAATATTATTAATATTTTTATGAAATACTTTATCCATGATGAAGTTTCCGATTGATTTAAGAATATCCGAATGTTGAGCTACGACATTGGTTACACCAAATTGAAGTAAAGAACCTGCAATTTTTCTTATAAGACTATGGGAAGTGCCAACAGCAATTTTTTTTGATACAAAACCACTCACCATACCCATGATGGCACCCAACATGTTATCAAGCAAATAAGGCGATGAAGTTATTTCATGTAAAGTACTTTTAATCAGATTAACCGGTTTCAGACTCTCGAAAGTTACAAAAAATTGTTCTTTCAATAATTGTCCCTGAACTTCATGTTCAAATTCTAAATTCTGAATGGCTATTTTAAGTTCTGCTGCACAAGTTATCTTTTCCATTATAGTTGAATTCAATATTTTATATTCGTTCGAATTTTTAAATAGTAATTAATGAATTAATGTAATACTTTTAACACCAACGATTTATACTATTTATCAAATTCTACATTATTATTATTTCCAAAATCTCTTATTTGATAATTATCATTTAAGTAAGTGTTTTACGATATAATCGTAAAATACTCTTTTAATCCATTTACGCATAAAGAAATACATCACAAATGACAATATTGCGTAAAAAGCTGCTACAATAAAGAACCCATAGAAAAATTCTCCAAAGATTTTGCCAAGCCAAAATGCCATTCCCAAATTAAAAAACAGCAATACTGTACCAATAACCTTTAATACAACTGTATTTGGTAAAAAAGATGAAATCCCATCTGATGTTTTATCAACGACCTTCAGTTTAACTAATTCATAGCTGGTATTTCCGTATTCAGCAGCTCTTTCAAGCAATGATTCAATTAGATTCGTATTATCTTCCATAATATTGGTAAGTTATAAATATCTGCAAACTTCATTAGAATTTTATTTATGCTCATTATGAAATCTTAATTGTCTATAATTGAGTCTACTCCGAAAATCCAAAGGCACAATATTTTAGTTGGAAATCACTTTCAGAAGTAGACTCAATGATGTAAACAGACTTGCAACTACTTATTTTTTAGATGGTTTCGAGTCTTTTTCTACTTCTTCAACTTTGACTTTAACTTCTTCAACAAGATCGTTTACGTCATTTTTTGTTTTTTCAAATTTCTCAGTAATGCTGTCGACAAAATCATTGAATTTATCTTTCAAAGCATCAACTTCACTTTCTCCTTTTCTATAAATGGTTCTACGTGTAACTGCACCTTTGGCAGGAGCATATAATACACCTAATAAAGCACCGACTGCTGCACCGGCTACTACTCCTAAAACTACTTTTCCTGTACTCATAATGTTGTTTCTTTTTTTAAAGTTTAAATACTTAATTGAATTATACAAATGTACATCTTTAAATAAAAGTGTTAGTTACATAATTTTTTTTTAGAATTACACAATTCACACTTTTATTTATTCAACAACAACAAATTAATGCTTTAGAATGTTTTTGAGAAACAATACATTAAAGGTGACTTTTTATTCAAAAAAGGACTAAGCATAAGATCTATTATTAGAGAAATATATAAATGACCCAAGGCCTTTTGATGATCTATAAGAACACAAATTAATAACACACAAATCTCAAATTTGAGCCTTTATAATCAGAGGATAGTAAAATACTATAGAAAGAAGGGAATTATAAAAAAGAGTAAGGACAAATGATACAATAAAGACAACTGAAACTATTCAAGTTTCTTTGGCTAACTATACTATCAACAAGAGGTATATCAATTTTAGCTGATATACCTGTTTGAATATCTCTGGAAGTTAGATTCATTCACAATAAACACAATTAACCATAGTAGGCTTACGACATTTAAAATATCTGTTAGCTATCGGACTTGAAATGGGAAGCTCAACAATAAGATGTATTTCTAATCGTTTCATTTCATTATGCCTACTGTTTAAGAGTTCTTATCCTTCGAGTATGTGTGCAAAAAGATCGAAACTCTTGTTCTTTTCTAAACCTTGAAAAGTCTTATCAAATGAGACTTCATCTTCAGAATCGTTTGGATTCGAATGATTTTTTTTCAAAATCATAGAGTTTGAAAGATAATCTCTGACATCAACTAAGAATGGGAATTTTGGTTTTTCAATTTCTGAATTTTTCATTTTGGTCTGTATTATGAATTAATAAATCGGGATATGAAATATCAAAATATATTTGAGAATTAAAAGATTGTACTTCCTTTTTCTAATTATGATTCTCAACGTTCATTGATCTACAAAAATAAGATTATTAAAACCCTTGAGCGTTATATAACTTTCGAAATTAGTATTGTAATTCACACATTTACCATTTAGATGACAGGATTTTTGTAAATATTTAAAAATATGTGACCTTTGTTGTTTAATAATTTAGTTCCTGACACTAAATATTGACTCTGGAACATGTCAATAATTATAGGATAGTATAAAAAAATAGCCCTTAATATTTGTCTGATGACTTGTAAAAAGGGTTATTTTTTTTTTGTTCGTTTAAAATGATTCAATAACATAAACTTTATACAACAATGTTATCGTTGATTTTTTGGTCCTTTAAATTAATCCGTTTGATTATGTTATTGTTTCAGATTATAATCTATCCGAATAAAGCAGCGAAATTACAAACTATCTGTTTTTCCCTTTTCTAAACGTTTGGATGCCTTTTCGGCACGTTTTTCTTTGAGGTTCTTGATTGGAGCCTTTTTGTCTGATTTTTCTTTACCTTCTTTTTCTTTCGACATGATCTTTAATATTTATTGATAATTTATTTAAGCTATTTTTATTACAATACGAATCATTAATTAATTCAATGGTTCATTACCCATATCAATTAATCTGTTGATTCAATGCCTTAAAAATAATCTTATTAATAATTGTGGTTCAAATTTTACAAAATATATAAAAGGAAACTTTTATTTATTACTACTAATTAATTCACTAAAATTCTACAATTCTGATCATTAATCTTCCAAATATCGAAAACAATTTACATTATTATATCAAGAATTATTTATTTACGGTTTGAAATGAAGCATTGTTATATAATAATGAAGCATTGTTATATATTAATGAAGCATTGTTATATTATAATGAAGTATTGTTATATTACAATGAAGCAATGTAATATTACAATGAAGCATTGTTATATTACAATGAAGAAATGTAATATTACAATGAAGCATTGTTATATATGAATGAAGCATTGTAATATTATAATGAAGCATTGTTATATGAGAATAAAGCATTGTAATATTATAATGAAGCATTGTTATATATGAATGAAGCATTATAATATATGAATTTTGTATTTACAGTTGATAAAGAAGCATTAGCATGTGTAGGAGATATATTAAATTTGAATTAAAACGATTTTCTTACTTCTTATGACAGTAATTATTTTTAAATCTTATTAGCTGACAAAATAAATCAGCTAATAAGATTTTTTTTTATCCTTCAATGATATGAGAAAATGGTTCGAAAGGCAGTGTTTTTACTGATCCCTTATCTCCTCTTATATAGGTCAGGATAGTTATATTTGCACTAAATTTCTTAGTAAACGCTTTCATTGTATCCGTGTTTCGGATAGTAGTTGGATCATTGGAAGTTACACGAACTTTTATTTTTCCTATCTCATTTTTTTTCATATCTGAATTTGTTAATATTGCATCAATGAATGGCTAAACCAATCGTTGAAACACCTGTTGAAAGATCCAGGAATATCCCTAAATTTCTTGATAAACGATATTCTGTTCCAAGATGTAAATCAAGGTATAAAGGATCAGTTGAATGATAATACGTTCTGTCACCATAATAATCAGCATTCCAGGTAGTACTTACTAAAGCAACTCCTAATGAACCGGCAACATAAAAGTTCCAGTTTCTTCCTGCATGAAGTAATTGATCCAAATAAAGTGAACCTTTTACTCCAATTGGAGTAACATAAGTAGTATAGTTAGGATCAGAATAAGAATACAAAGTCACAAATGGTGCTAAAGTAAAATTCCTTGCTACACCAAATTCATAGTTGATATTAAAAACAGGCAATGTATGACCAATGTATCCATAATATCCAGAGTACCCTCCTATTCCCAAACCGATATTTAAAGTATGACCGTATGTGTCATTATACGAGTTTTTCTGAGCAGATAAATTTGTGCCTAATGTTAATAGTACAAATGCAATAGTTAATTTTAATACTTTCATTTTGTTAATTTATTTTTAAGTTAATTGTTTACTGATGAGACTTTGTTGGTTGAATGCATGAAAGGAATTCTTATTTTCTATTTCCTTCGTCACGTCCGTCTTTTTTATCATTACCTCTTGATTTTCCTCTATCATTTCCCTGATCACGCCCTTTATCATTTCCACGAACCTGAACTTGATTATTGATTCTTACGGGCGGTCTGTCATTGCCTTTATTAACAACTCTACCGCGCTGATCCGCATCATGTCCTCTATCGTTTCTGTCATGCCTTTCTCCAATATTTCGTTGTTCATGTCCCCGGTATCCTTTGGCATATTTCATTCTATTTTCCCTGAAATGAATATAGGGTGTATTGCCACGATAGTCATTCAAAACCACTTTATAACCATTGTATAAGTCATAATCCCTGTAACGTGCAGGTAAATTTCTGCTATGAATCCATCTGTTACCCGAATAATAAATAAACATAGATGAATTTACATCATAATAACTTTCAAT
>Ga0302215_10002666_pt1 | contig 12208 bp, 12 predicted proteins | sample II_Fen_N3_1_FD_194580 | JGI IMG/M metagenome (GOLD analysis project Ga0302215, IMG submission 194580) | Peat permafrost microbial communities from Stordalen Mire near Abisko, Sweden - II_Fen_N3_1 | ecosystem: Environmental > Terrestrial > Soil > Wetlands > Permafrost | place: Sweden: Abisko... | reverse complement strand
ATCGAAAGTGTATAGTTATTTTAACTATGCGAAATAATAAATTGGTAAAGCGATAATATTCAAGTGTTTTGAATCTGAAAGACTGAAATTAAGAATGAATTCTTAATACTACCCACATCTAAATCCTATTTTTTTAACCTTTAATTAATATTAACTTAATATTATAATTAAGACAGATTAAAATACTTTTATCAGCAAAATCTGCCAGTTTTGGACAAGCCATTAAAGCGAATTATTATAGCCGACGACCATGCAGTTGTGCGCACAGGATTGCAGCTCATTCTCGACGAAACCACCGATATGAGCATCTGCGACGAAGCAGCGAATGGAGATGAACTGATCGAAAAACTCAGGCGTGATCGGTACGACCTGGTTCTACTTGACATTTCGATGCCGGGGAAAGATGCCATGGATGTACTCAAAGAGATTAAAACTACATGGGAAAGAACTCCTGTCGTAATTTTCTCGATGAACCCCGACGAGATATATGCAGTGCGCATGATTCGTAATGGTGCCTCTGCCTATATCAACAAGGAAACTGCTCCAAAACGAATTATTGAAATATTGAGAATTGTTCTCTCCGGGAAAAAATATTTCACCCAGCAACAAGGCTCCTTGCTTGCGGAGTGGATTATTGAGCCTGAAAGGAATGTAGATTCATTGTTGCACGAAACATTGTCAGATCGCGAATTTCAAATCTTTTTTATGATAGTTTCGGGCATGAAGAAATCGGAGATAGCCGAGAAACTTGCAATTAGCAAACATACAATCGGAAACCACCGAAGCAATATTATGCGCAAAATGAATCTTACAACGAATTCGGATTTAACCTGCTATGCTATTCGAAACGGAATTATCAAATAAATGAAAATAGCTGCTCATCCTTTAAATTTGATGTTGAGTCTGATTTTGTTAACCGCAATTTTCGCGTGCCACGAGTCACCTAATAATTCGAAGGAAACCAAGGCTCTGGTCGAAATTGACAGGTTGCTTCACAATACTTTTGTTCCAGGATACGTATCGTTGAGTTCTTCGTTTGAATCCGCAGAAAAAGCGCTTAAACTGTCTCAAATCGCTGGAAACGATACGATGATCATCAAATCGTGGCTTATATTAGGATCAAATCTTAGGCTTCAGGGTAAAAATGATGATGCACTTACACTGTTTCTGGAAGCATTGAAATTATCGAAGAAAATTAGTTGTAAATCAGGTGAATGCCAGTCGCTAATTGAAACCGGAACCATTTTTTATATCAGGGGAGAATATGAAAAATCGGGTGATTTTTTTAAAGAGGCACTTTCAATCGCACAACAAAAACAATTTTCAGATCTTGAAGCTACTGCACTTAACTATATTGGCAAATATTACCACACGACCGGAAATTTTGAGGAATCAGTCTTGTATTACAAACGTGCCATCGAGATTTACAAAAGCAGGGGAAATATGTTGCAATCGGCCTCTGTACTCCTAAGTCTTGGTAAAACCTACAACAACGATGGCAATCTGTACATGGCCCTCAAATGTTACCTGGATGCTTACGATGCATGTGAGAAAACGAACGATTATATCAATTTGGCCGATGTTTGCAACCATTTAGGAACCATTTATCTGGCGCTCAAACAACCCGACCGGTCAATGGAATATCACCGCAAAGCGCTTGCTTATCGTGTATCGCTCAATACGCCCGAAGGCATGGCTAACTCTTTCAATAACATTGGGAAAGTTTTTCTCGTAAAAAATAATCCAGACAGCGCCCGCCTTTACTTCTTGAAAGCGCTCAGAAACTGTGAACAAATTTCTTATACAAAAGGAAAAGTAAAGGCATTAACAAACCTTGGAAAGACATATAATCTCCAGAACGGTTATCCGAAAGCCAAAGATTACTTGCTTCAGTCACTTGGCATTGCTCAGAAAGCTGGCTATGATGCCGGCATCGCTGAATCTTCGCTTGAACTTGGAAATACTTTTTTGGGTCTGAATCAGCCAGATTCTGCGAGGGTATCGTTCGAACTTTGTCTGACGAAAGCCAAATCTGCAAACCTGACCGAGCTTAATCATGACGGAAATTGGGGATTATACAAATGCTACCTTGCGAATAAAGATTTTGAAAAATCTTTAAAATTTTATACCCTTTTTGCACATGCAGAGAAAAAATTGATGCAAGCCGAGAATAATCACCGGCTGAGTGAATTGCGCATCACTTTCGAGTCCGAAAGACAAGAAAAAGACAATGAGGTTTTACGCAAAGACAATGAATTGAAAAAGATGACAATCCTTCGTAAGGATGCATTTATCTGGATTTTTATTATTGCATTTGTATTTACGGCAGTATTTACAATTATGCTTTATACACGATTTGAAAGCAAAAAAAGAGCCAATCAGGGACTCGAAAAGCTCAACAATAAGATCGTAAAACAAAACAAAGAACTTGAAAAACTAAACAAAGAACTCGAAAATGCAAACTGCGAGAAAGATAAAATCTTTTCAATCATTACGCACGAACTAAGGAATCCGCTCTATTGGTTTCAAAACTTAACTGAAATGTTGTCATTACGGTACACTAAAATGCCGCCTGAAAAAGTACAGAAAACATTAGGCGCGTTAGACGAATCGGCAAAAAATGCATTTCATCTGATGGATAATTTATTGCATTGGTCGCGATCACGCCTCAACCGTATTACGCCTGTTATCACCGACCATTCATTGGAGAAACTGATACACGAATCGTCACGTATGTATGAGACGATTTTGAGACAAAAAAACATTCAGCTCATTATTGATCTGCCAATTGATTCATTCGTCAAGGCCGATGCTGATTTATTTATGTGTGTAGTCCGAAACCTTGTGTCGAATGCAATCAAGTACACACCCGAACATGGCATCATCGAAATCACTTCCACGCTAAAAAAACAGAATTACATCATTTCGGTAACCGATTCGGGAATTGGAATTGATCAGAAACTAAAAAAATCAATCTTTAATCCGGATAAAGAATCTTCTTCTGCTGGTTTGATGAACGAAAAAGGATCGGGGTTTGGCTTAAAACTTTGTAAAGAATTTGTGGAGATGAATAGGGGCAAGATTTGGGTGGAGGACAATACGGAAAGCGGTACCTGTTTTTGCTTTACGGTTCCTTTTGTCTGCATAACAGCGGTTGAATATGACGCGATTTTACGAAATCAAACGAACCAGGCTTTCAATTAAATTTAATCTATTGGGGAGAATGCACGTCTGCTTCATCTGTCCAAAATTAAAGATCTGCTTGTCATTTTCAGAACAACTGTTGAGCAATACCGAAAAAGTGAGTAATGAAGATTATTGTCATATTTTTTTTAACTATGCAAGAATTAAGAGCACTTAAATTACTAAAAAATGGAAGAATTAGAACTTGATTTAGTTGATGTTGAAACAGCTGCAAAATTAGTTGAAAGAGGTTGTTATCTTAAATCTAAAAAATTTATTTTTAAAGATGATAAAACCGAAATAAACGATCTTCACGATAATATAAAGCTACTTGTTAGTAATAATGAAATATTTGCTGAAAGTGATGGAGTATGCAAAGAAGTCTATACTTTACCGGAACTCGAACTTGTTTCAAAATGGCTAATGGAAAGAAAAGATATTAACATTACTATTTGCTTATTGAGAAGAGAATTTAGCAGTTCATGGTATTATAATATTGATAATATCAATGTTGACAAAATTATTCATAGGTGGCATCCAAAAGAACCTACCTATTCTAAATATGAGGAGTCATTATTAGAAGCCATTAAATATTCTCTCAGCTTAATCCCTAAAATTGATTTTCTCCCACATTAACACCAGAATTTTATTCAGACATATAAGGGATATTGAAACGCTTATTCATGCAACAATGACAGTGATATGGGAGAAGGAATACTGAAATTTACAGAGGCCTCAATTCCATAATGATCGGAAAGATCTGAATCGATATCTCTTATGCAGCCTTTTAATACAGAGACCTGCCGTTCAATATCCATTACTTTCTCAAGATTTCGTACCAAAACATAATCTATCAATTGCTTTTCGCCGTTCTCTTTGTGTGCAAGTTTATTATTCACCTCATCAAATGAAGTCTGCAAATTGCCTTTTAGACTTCCGTTTTCAGCATCGAGAATTTTCAGCATTTTACCATAGTTCACACTTTTAGCAAATTCGATGTTAAAATCACCACAGACGATTTGAGGGGTATCCGATTTTGTGTATTTTTTTAAAAGCTTTTCTGCAATTTCGTGGCATTGCCCATACCGAACACTATCCGGACTGTCATTTTGAAGATGTGTTCCTAATAATTGAAAAGGTTGACCCTGCCATTCTCCTTCGAATAAAACAGCTCCTTTTCGGGCCAGTGCGTCGATGCCAAAGCGATTTTCAAATTCTATCTGCTCCAGTTGCCGAAGTGGAATCTTGCTTAGAAACCACAACCCGCTGTTTGTCCTTAATGAAAATGCTGATTTATTGGCCGGACCATACATAAATGGGTAATAATCTTTTAGATGATTCCGGATTATATTCCGAGCCTTGTGATCGAATGCTTCTTCAAATACGATAATATCATAAGCATATCCCGGAATTTCCTGAGCGATAGCCATGGCCCGTTTACAATTTTTGTGAATTTTTGAGCAGAAAGGAAGCATGTAGATGTTCCACGTAAGAATTTTCAATTTGCGTTTGTTTGCCACCGATTCAGTTAATCCGGGTACTGGTTCGTACGCTTTCAACTGGTTATGCATCATAACCATTAAAACAAAAATCAAGATGGATCTGGTTATAATATTAATTTCCATTTAATTGATTTTCAGTAATGTTTTATTGGACCATTCAGATTAAATACTTTCTCGTGCAGCAGCCGTATCTCATTTAATTTAACAACTTTATTAAGATGCAAACCTGCAGATTGATGTCACCTGTGTCAACGGGTAAATATTTGTGAAAACTTATTATGCATTGGATACAATTCAGTAACATTATAGTTACAATTTTAAATAAAGGAAAGGCTTAATTAGAAACCTAAATTCCTCAAGGGAGATTTTTAGGAAGTTAGGAATCGGGTATGATTTGACTATTTTAGTTCGCAACCTCAACTATTTTGATGCCCAAAGGTAAAGCCTCATTGCAATAAATGTGTAAACAAGATTGGGAAGCCAGACCGCAAAAAGGACATTAAAACCTGCTTTAATAGCAAAAATAGTAGAAACCTGCATAAACATGATATAAGAGAAACTTAACAATAAGCCAAGTACCAGTTGAATTCCCATTCCACCCCTCATTCGTCGGGAAGCCAACGAAACCCCAATAATTGCCAGAATAAAAGCACTTGCCGGTTGAGCAGTACGTTTGTATTTCTCCTGTTCATAACGGGCGACATTGTCAACTCCCCTTAGCTTAAGATCTTTGATAAATGCATTAATTTTCCAGTAATCCATTGTCTCTTCTTTACTGTTTTGCTGACCGAAGTCAGCGGGTAACATCCTCAAAGTCGTGTCAATGGCTGTTCCTGTCCTGATAGTCTCCTTTGGTCCTTGCATATTACGGACATAGTAATTCTGGATTACCCATTTTTTTTTATCTCTGTCCCATTTTATGCTCTCTGCCATCAATTTAGATACCAATCGCCTACCTTCAAATTGATCGATCGAGAACCGATAACCTAAATCCAGTTTATTGTTATAACTCTGCATAAACACATACATTCCCGGTTCCAGCTGACGATGAATGTTCTTATCACTATTTACAAAATCATTACTGATATAAGTGTTTCTGAAATTTACCCGGGATGCAGTAGCAGAAGGAATTACAAAATTCCCTAATGTCCATGACATTAATGCGATAACTCCTGAGGCGATTAAATATGGTCGCATCAACCGGTTGTAAGAAACACCACTTGCCAAAATGGCAGTAATCTCGGAGTTGTAAGCCATTTTACTGGTAAAAAATATCACCGCTATGAAGGTAAAAAGAGCGCTGAAAAGATTCGCGTAATAGGGGATGAAGTTTAAATAGTAGTCGAAAACGATTGCCTTTAAAGGGGCCTTTTTAGTGATAAAATCATCAATATTCTCAGAAATATCAAAAATAATTGATATGCTGATAATCAATAAAATAGCAAGGAAAAAAGTCCCCAAATACTTTTTAATGATATACTGGTCAATCCGTTTAATATACTTCATTCCTATTCAATTGCAACTATTCGTAGAATCATAACGTAGATTGTTTCATGAAAATTCTATTTGTAAAAACGATATTACTGTCTAACCACGAATTCTTTAATTGTCTGCTAAAACAATAGCATACTAATGTAACAGATACTCCGACAAAGGCACCCGCAACGACATCTGCGGGGAAATGAGCAGAGAGATAAATTCTTGAATAACCCACCAAAAAAGCAATGAGAAATAAAAGCAATTTTACAACGCTGGTTTTAGAATAAATAGACAAATACAAACAGACACTAAATATAGTTGCCGTGTGTCCTGAAGGAAATGTGCCTAAATTTGGAGGTTTATAACCCGGAACCAGGTGCAAGAATTTAGTTGTTCCAAAATACTGTACCGGACGCACAAATTCTGAAAAGATAAAATTTTTCAATAAACTAATGATTATTGTTATTAATAGGGTTATTATTAAAAAAGTAATCGCATCCCGGAACGAAACCCGGAGTAAACTCACGATTAGCAAGAAAGCAACGATCCCATCGCCTAAATAGGTGATGTATAAAAACACAAAATCAACAAATTCCGAGTGATTTTCGTTTACAAGGAGAAATAAAAAGGAATTTCCATAGATTCCTAAAATAATCAAAATGAAGAGTGTAAAAATTAGGTAGGGAATTATGAAATTTGTATTCCCATAAATTATCCTACCTAAAACAGATTTCTGGTTAAAATTCCGTTCCATAACAAAATTAATATAGTCCAAAAATAGAACGTCATTATTATGAATAGGTTTAAAATTTGTTACATTTCAATTAAACTTTTATCAACCTATATCATTGATTTTCGATGAGTATATTTTAAATTGCATTATTATATTATGATTTCATTTCGATCTTATGTCGTTTCATTTATAGATCGATCAGGCATAATCAATGGGGCCATTTTCCTTCGGGTTATTTAATATAGAATAATCCTCATAAAATAGTTGATTTATTTGATTTTGATTTATAAAGGAATAAACCAAAACCGAGGTTTAAAGGAACAACTTGTTTCTTTATTAGAGTCGTCTTTAATGCGGGATATGTGTCTGCATGGATAGGCTGAAAATAGTTAATGTAAATACATATGATATATTAAGCAGGAAAAATTGAATTTTGCCACCTGTCGATTTTTCTATTTTTAAACAGATAACACCTGCTTAATTTCCAAATATTTTTATTGATAAATAGAAATATAAATGATTAATCTAAATTTGTAAACTGCTTAGACAAGCTATTGGTCGGATCTTCTAAAATAATGAACAACATCAGTGTGAATGATGACAGTATCTAATTTATTTTTCCTGAAATTTATCAAATTCTCTGCGGTCGGCTTTTCCGGGATGATCCTCGACTTTGGAACAACCTGGATTTTAAAGGAAAAGTTAAAGGTAAACAAATATATTTCCAATTCATTAGGATTTATCCTTGCCGCTACTTCTAATTACATTCTGAACAGGTACTGGACTTTTCATAGCGGGAATAGGCAGGTCGCAACCGAATATCTGTCATTCATGATTATCGCGCTTGCAGGTTTGGGAATTAATAATTTTGTGATTTTTCTGTTTCATGATAAGTTGAAATTGAATTTTTACATCGCCAAAGTATTAGCCGTCGGAGTTGTTACCCTGTGGAATTTTGGAATGAACTACCTCTTTACATTCAAATATGAGTGACAAAAAACCTAGTCTCTTCGGAAATATTAGATTAACAGAAAAACAATTTCTTTTTTTTATTGTTTTTATTAATTTGATTATAAAGGTGTTACCTGCAACGCTTATTGAGCTTGGAAATGATGAGGTCTATTACTGGACGTACGCTCTCTTCCCAGACTTGAGTCATTTTGATCATCCTCCGATGGTTGGTCTGACAATACAGCTATTTACCATGAATCTAACACTTCAGTCTGAATTTTTTATCAGGCTGGGATCTTTGGTATTATCCTCTTTCAACATCATACTGCTTTTCCAACTTGTTAAAAAGATTTATTCGGTCGAAGCGGCCAATATTTCATCACTTCTTTTTACTGCATCCATCTATTTCAATGTTATCTGCGGATTGTTTATTCTACCCGACACACCGCAAATATTCTTTATAATGCTTGCCCTTTATTACGGACTCCCGGCAATCACTGCTGCCAATCACAGGAAAGGAGATTCTTTAAAAATAATTCTCTTTGGACTTTTTACAGGTCTGGCCTTTCTAAGCAAATATCATTCGCTCTTTTTATGGTTTGGATTCGGCCTTTATATTTTATTTCATGACAGAAGCTGGCTAAAAAAAACCTCCTTATACATCAGTATTTTAGTCACTTTAATTGTAATGATACCTGTCATTTACTGGAATATAAACAATAACTTCATAAGTTTCACTTTTCACGAATCCAGGGTAGGATTATTTAACAGCCCGATCAGACCCGAATCATTTTTTCCGTTTATTCTTGGTCAGTTCTTTTATCAGAACCCAGTTTTGTCTATTATTTACCTACTAACACTGTTTTCACTATACCAGAAGGGAAGGGGCCGATTATCAGCCACAGACAAGTTGCTGCTCTATTTATCATTACCACTAATCCTTATTTTTACTGTATCATCGTTATTTAACGACACATTTCCTCACTGGACCGGACCTGCTTTTATTGGCTTAATCATATTGAGCAGCGGATGGCTGAATGAGAAACTGGCAACAAACCGAAAAAAAGTAATAAATACACTTTTGGGAGCTAATGCACTTGTTATTCTGTCAATACTGTTAGGAATCGCCCAGATAAATTATGGTCTTTTCTTTTCTCCGGAGAAGGGTCAGGATCCCAGAGAACTCGGAACAAATGATGTTTCGCTTGATATGTACGGATGGCACCAGGCAAGCATTCAATTTCAGCAATTTTTAAAGAAAGAGGGGATCGAGCAAAAGGATTATGATAAAGTAAAAATCATCACAAACAACTGGTTCCCGGCAGCACACATCGATTTTTATATGGCCCATCCACTAAATATTGACCTGTTTGTATCCGGTACTCTGGGAGAAACTCATAAATACTTCTGGATTAACCAGGCAAGAAAAATTGATACGGCCGACAAAATTTTCTACATCACTTCAAGTCAGTTTTTTAAAGACCCAGCGATTCTTGCTGGTAAGTATGACAAGTTTGTTCCGAGGGATACGATACAAATTAAAAGAAACGGGCAAACCGTAAAAACCCTGTTTATTTATGAAATGAGCATGGTTGATAAATAACAAAACGAAAAAATATTAAACTTCATGCGAATCGGAGATCAACGAAGTTAATTCCATCTGGCCTTTAAAAAACAAATTATATTCACATGATATTATAGATTCATAGGTCATCAAAAGCAGATTTAACAAGCATGATGATCGGGGTTTTAAAAATATGTAACAGATTAGTAACGGTTAATACTCCAATTTGTAACACTATATGGAGACTTTTGTGACGTTAAAAATTCTAAAATATCATTTAAAGATCTACGTATGTTTAAAAAAATCACCAGTCGAATTCGTAAACAGACAATTTCCGTAGCAGGAATAAGTATTTTTTCATTGTTAATACTTCTGTCCGTTAGTTGCAAAAAGGATTCCACAGTTGAAACCCCGACTTCATCTGTAATTCAGTTTGTTTACAGTTCTGATGCCCATTTTGGTATCACCAGGCCCACTTTTCAGGGTGCTATCAACGTAAATTCCAGCGTTGTAAATGCAAAACTGGTTGAGAAAATCAATTCACTGCCAGCCTTAACCATTCCGGCAGACAATGGTGTTAATGCAGGAAAAGTAGTAAGTGGTATTGACTACTTTATTAACACTGGTGACTTTTCAAATCGAGAGGAAAGCTCATCGTCAATTCAAAGTGCTACAATCTCCTGGGGGCAATTTAGCTCAACTTACATCAACGGGTTAACACTCAAAAATAGCAGTAATGTAAAAACACCTGTTTTACTTATTGCAGGAAATCACGATATAACAAATACTGTTGGATTTTACAAAGCAATGTTACCATTAACTGATAATGGTGCGATGGTAGGCTCATACAATTATATGTTTCCGTCAACACCAACGACAACTGCAACTTATAACTATGCAACCAATAAAATTCACTATTCAAAAGATATTTCAGGTGTACATTTGGTTTTTGTAAATATGTGGCCTGACGAGACTGAGCGCGCATGGATAACAACCAATTTGAATAGCGTTAGCTCTTCAACGCCTGTAATTCTATTTGCGCACGACCAGCCAAATGTTGAAACCAAGCATTTTACAAACCCAAATGGAACCGGTACAATAAACTCAACCGACAAGTTTGAGAACCTGATTCCTGAAGTTTTTAAAGATGGAGCTAAAACAATCAGTGATCCAAGCACTTTAGAACAACGCTCTTTTGTTGCATTTTTAAAAGCGCATACCAATATCATAGCCTATTTTCATGGCAATGACAATGAGAATAAATATTATAACTATAAAGGGCCAGATGGCGATGTAACACTGAAAACATTTCAGGTCGATTCGCCAATGAAAGGTAATATTTCGGGTACTGATGAGACTAAATTGTCATTCCAGTTAATTTCTATCGACACAAAAACAAAAACGATGACAGTTCGTGAATGTCTTTGGAATTCTATTCCTACGAACCCTTCAGCACCAATTGTATGGGGAGCAACGATAACGGTTTCGTTATAGTCGTTACTTTTAAATAAAATAAATACATGATAGTCTGACTTATTCAATTTGAAAAAGTCAGACTATTAGTTAAAGTGATCACACTGAGTTCAGATTACATTCCCTTGACTTTGGGTTAATCATTATCATCCTCTTCCTCTATTTCATCTTCATTATCTTCTTCTAAATCATCATCATAATTATCATCGCCCAGTTCCTTCCTTTCGTCATCATCTTCTTCTTCTTCATCTCCTAATTCTTCCCAGTCGTCGTCATTACCGCCTTTATTATAAATGTACCCTTTTAACACGTCCATTTGCAATTCATCATCTGCGGTATTCATTGTTTTTTTGAGTACTCTTTCTTTTAACATGGTTGATTATCTAAGTTGAATAATTGTTTTTTAACTTTCATTTATAACCGAAAAATTACAACTCATCATCATCTGATTCAAGCTTTTTTTCGGTGGTAATCTCTTCATTAAAAAATTTCGTCACATCTTCTTTATCTTTCAAATTTCGCCTGACTAAATAAACAATTAAAATAATCGCGCATATTACAACAATACCTATAACCGTCCAATTTACTTCCATTGTTTTAATTTTTAAAAAAGTTAAGGTGAATACTTATTCCCTTTTAGCCTTTGGCAAAGTCCGCGCCCAATTTTTCAATCTTATTCAACCATTTATTTCTGAATTCAATTTTTGAATTTCTAATTGGCTGAATATACGTGACTTTTACAGGTTTTACGCCACAAAATTCCAAAACAGTTTTCCTCAACTGATTCACACTTGGTCGTCCGAATGCGAACCAATAGTACAAACCAGGCTGATCGAGTGTTGTGATAATATGTGCCGTCCTACCGGTTAGAAGTTTATCCCACCAGACAGAATTTTCTCTGTATTGAAAAACAATGCCAGGTAAAAAGAGTCTGTCAATAAAGCCTTTTGTAATTGCGGGAAGACCGCCCCACCATACAGGATGAACCCATACCAAATGGTCAGCCCATTTTATTTTTTCCCATGCTGCCAATAAATCAGGCTCTAACGCGGTTCTTTTCTCATAACCAAACTCAAGATTTGGGTTAAATTTCAAATCCCGAATAATTATTTCTTTTACTTCAGCACCCGCACCAGAAGCCCCTTCCTTATAAGCTTTTGCAATTCCAAAACAAAAACTGTTTTTGTTGGGATGACCGTTTATGATAAGTATTTTTTTCATTTCAGACTACTTTTCTTATTCATTTAGCCAAAGTAAAAACATCTTTATTAGAATTCATACTCAAAACGATTACGATTTTATTACATCTTTATTTATGAAGGC
>Ga0302215_10002664_pt1 | contig 12220 bp, 11 predicted proteins | sample II_Fen_N3_1_FD_194580 | JGI IMG/M metagenome (GOLD analysis project Ga0302215, IMG submission 194580) | Peat permafrost microbial communities from Stordalen Mire near Abisko, Sweden - II_Fen_N3_1 | ecosystem: Environmental > Terrestrial > Soil > Wetlands > Permafrost | place: Sweden: Abisko... | reverse complement strand
ACATGAAGCAAATTATTTGAAACTGGATTGTTCGAAAGCAAAAACAGAGTTAGGATGGTATCCACGTTGGAATATTGATTCAACTCTGCAAGCAATAGTTGAATGGAATAAATCCTATATTTCAGGAGAAAATATTCGAAATGTTTCAATTAAACAAATAAATAAATATTTCAATTTGACTGATTAACTCGAGTTCTAAAATATTATTTTGCACAAGTCAAAATATGAAATGTTTTATAATTTTATTTTTTCAATTAAATTGTTTGTTAGATATTCATTAATTCATGTATAAACAGATTAAAACCATTTTGTTGACTGGTGGTACCGGATATTTAGGAATCCGTTTGCTGGAGAGATTGTTAAATGCAAACTATAAAGTTTGTATTATTAAAAGGACAAATTCATCGTTACTTCAAATTGCAAATTTTGTTCAAAATTACACTTTGTATGATAACGACCCGGAAAGTATTCATCGGGCTTTTATGGAGAATAAAATTGATTTAATTATTCATACAGCAACATTATATGGTAGAAAGGGAGAATCTACAATGCAGATAAAAGACGCAAATCTAGACTTTCCTCTTTTGATTTTAGATAATGCGATTGAACATAATGTTAAATATTTCATAAATACTGGAACTTCTCTTCCCATCTTTACAAATCAATATGCATTGTTTAAGAATCAATTTTCTGAATGCTTGGAGTTTATGTCATCTAAAATAAATACAATTAATATTTTATTGGAACATTTTTATGGGGCAGGAGATGATGAATCAAAGTTTATAACAGGAATGATTCGTAAGCTAAAACAGAATACTCCAACTATTGAATTAACAACAGGTATTCAAATCAGAGATTTTATTCATATTGACGATGTGTTAGATGCCTATTTTGTACTAATTGAAAATTTGCATAAGTTTAAAGGTTATAATATTCTACCTTTAGGATCTGGTGCAGGATATACCATCAGGGAAATTGTTGAATTAATGAAGGATTTTTGTAACAGTACATCAGAATTAAAGTTTGGTGCTGTACCAATGCGTGAAAACGAACTCATGAAATCAGATGCTGACATTTCAATATTAAAGGATTTAGGCTGGAAACCAAAAATTGATATTGAATTTGGTTTGAAATTAACTATTGATTCTATTAAAATATAAATCTAATATGTTATGAGTATCTCAACAAAAATAGAAATTATTGAACGAAAACGGATTGAAGATTATAGAGGTTGGTTTTTGAAAGCAATAACAGGTAAAGAAGAAAATTTACCCCAATATACAGGAGAGGTATATATTACAAGTGCAATTCCAAATGAGTCAAAGGGTGGACATTATCATAATCTTGCAAATGAATGGTTTACCTTGATAACAGGACAATGTGAAGTTAAATTATTTGATATGACAAATGGTGAGAGATTTAATATTCAACTTTCAGCACTCACACCAAAAACAATCTATATACCTTCTAAGATTGCTCATATATTTGTAAATATTGGTGAAAATGATTTTATATTGCTAGCTTATACAGATCGATTGTATGATCCAACAGATACTATTTCATTTACTGAATTTTGATTATAAATACTTTTAAAAATGAAAATATCGTTTTGCGTACCGAGCTTAAATAGACCAGAATATCTTTGTCAAACTATTAAATCTATATGTTCAAATATTAAATTTAGCTCTGAATTTGAAGTTTGTGTTTATAATAATTTTTCAAATGTTTCATATGATATTGTGGAAGAAACTATTGAGGGTTTATCTTTAAATTACAATATTAATTACAGAGTTGGTACTTCAAGATTAGATATTGATAGAAGTATGTTTGAGGCAATGCATGTTGCAAAAGGTGAATATCGATTTCTAATTGGAGATGATGATTTTCTTTTTGAAGATGGTATAGATACTCTTTTTGAATTAATAAGTAATACAAGCTTTGATATGGCTGTATTTAACGCTATATTGATTAACGACAGCAGAAATACAAAAAATGAATTAATTGGTTTTTCTGGACGAACATATGATCGACTTGATTTAGCACTGATTGATCTTAGGGTTTATTGTGCTTATAGTAATCTGTTAATTAAAAGTAAATACTTCATTGAAAGTGATTTCAGGTTTTTAATAGGTTCTTCTCATGCTTATGGTTCTTATTGGTTAGCATTTTTCAGGGAATTTGAAAAGGATATAAATCCTATAATTATTGTCCCAAATGAACATGTCGTTTGCATGAGAGTTGTTGAAAAGAATTATAAAATTCTTGAAGTAATGTACAAAGACATAGACCTGGAATTCAAATTATATTATAGTACAATCGGATATAAATCAAAAGAAATACTCAGAGTTTTTGAACATAATTATTGGAAACAAAACTCCTCATTGAAACAATTAGTGTATTATTCTTATTATAAGAATGATCTTAGAACTATTAAGCAACTAAATTATTCTTTTTACAAAAAGCACTTCATTAAAATTCAACTTTCCATGTTAATAGCAGCCTTAATTGTTCCTGTATTTAAACCTTTTAGAGATTTGATAAGAGGAAAACATATAATAAACTAAATCTAATCTTACAGCTATATTCCATTTTGAACTGTCATTAAGTATAGATTTTCAATTCACATTTAATTTAATCAAGATAATAAAATTTAGAATTAAAAGATTCCAATTATATATTTATCAGATATTTAAATTTAGATATTTTTAATTTGATACTTTAAAATTTAAGTTTGAACAATTTTTAAAAATAGAGCTATCGTAAGTTAATTTTTGATTTTTATAGAATGGGTTTGATTTAATTATACTTAAAATATGCAATCTGTATTTTGAAAATATGAATTGTAAGAAAATGAAATAAATAAGACATGTTCAGCTTCAATACAATATATAAATCGAATAAATCATCATTCAAGAATTTTTCGTTATATCTTTTTGCAAATGTAGTACAGGTAGTAGTTGCTTTAATAATGAATCCATTATGGGCTTCAAATCTATCCCATAAAGATTATGCAATAATGGGGTATTTTGATTCATTTGGATTATTTATTTTGCCACTTATTGGATTTTCGTTTCTTTCATATTATGCAAAAGAATATTTTAATTTGGATGAGATTGCCAGAAAGAATGTTTTATCATCTATTTTACTTTTCCAGCTTGGATTTGGGTTTATTTCTATGCTAATTTTATTGGGAAGCTTTAAACTCTACTTTGAATATAACAATATTTCTTTTCCATTTTATCCATATGCATTATTATCTTTTTTAAGAGTGTTTATATTTAATATATATTCATTCTATATGTTAAATCTAAGATTAGAGAAAAGAGCATTAAGTTTTTTTAAAGTAAATGTTTTGTACGTTTTATTCAATACTTTACTTATTTTTATATTTGTTGTTTTTCTTCATAAAGGTGCTCTTGGCAATATGTTAGCTATTTTGATAAGTGCATCGGGATTTAGTATATATGCCCTTTTTAAGCATGTCAAAAAAATAAAGATTGATTTTGTAGTAATAAAAGATGCCGTTAATTTTTGCTGGCCATTGATTTTCTCAGCTATATTAACTTATTTTTTTACTGGATTTGATAAATTACTACTGGAAAAAGTCGACAATGTGTATGTTTTCGGTTTATATAATGTGGGTTTCAAATTTGCATCGTACTTTACAATATTTACATTAACTGTTAATTCAACGTTTGAACCTGATTTTTATCAAGCAATTGCAACTAAAGATAAAAAGAAATTAATCAAAATAATTGTTTTAATAAATTCAATTATAATCATACCGATTGTGTTTTTTTTATTTTCGTCGAATTTAGTGATTGGTTTTTTGACCAATTATAGATATACAGAAGCTGCTTCTTATGCAAGAATCTTGGTTTTGTCAAACATTACCCAATCAATAAGTTTTACACTATCTACTATTATTATTGCTTTGGGTTTTTCAAAAGTTTCTTTGTTCGAAAAATTAATTGGCTCTATATTTACTGTATTTATGTATATCTATTTAATTAAACATTTTGGATTTATTGGTGCTGCTTGGGGCAATGTCTTGTGTTATTTTATAATGTCTTTAATTAGCGGATTAATTCTTTTATATTTGTACAGAAGAAGACATTCACTATACTTTAATGCTTAAGTTTTATTTGTAATTTCTTTAACAGCACACACAATATTAAATTGATCAGTTAAATTTAAAACCAATTTATGAATGTATTATTTGATCATCAAATTTTTTCATGGCAGAAATATGGAGGTATTTCCAGGTATTTTTACGAATTAATGAAAAATTTTTCAGATGATATAAATGTAATGAATTCTACTGTATTTTCGGATAATCATTATATAGCAAAAAATGAGATAGTAAAGCATACGAGTATTTTAGCATCAAGAGAATTAGTATGGAAAAAACAGCTTTATTTAAAAACGAATAAATTAAATAGTATTCTGTCATTAAAAACTTCAAACTACGATCTTTTTCATCCTACATATTATGATCCATATTTCTTAAAATATTTAGGAAAAACACCGTATGTTTTGACAGTTCATGATATGATAAATGAAAAATTTCCTAATCTGTTCGATAAATATGATAAAACTATAAGTTACAAACGAACTGTAATTCTAAATGCAAACAAGATAATTGCTGTTAGTGAAAATACAAAAAATGATATTTTGGAATTTATTGATTTAAAACCTTCTATGATTGAAGTTATACCTCATGGTTTCGAATTACTTGGTAATAATTCAATTGTTGAAAAATTAGATTTTTTACCTTTGCGTTATGTACTTTTTGTAGGTGAAAGAGGTCACTATAAAAATTTTTTAAATTTTAGCAAAGCTCTGTCAGTTTTAATGAAAGAAGATAAAGAATTGTATTTGGTTTGTACCGGCAAAAGTTTTAACGAAGATGAGATAACTTCTTTAACTAAATTGAAAATATTTGATAGAGTTAGACAATATCAAGTTGTTGATAACGAACTTAAATGTCTATATAGTAAATCTTTAGCATTTGTATTTCCATCCTATTATGAAGGGTTTGGAATTCCAATTTTAGAAGCTTTTTCAAATAACTGTCCTGTAATTTTAAGTGATGCAAGTTCTTTTCCTGAAGTTGCCGGAGATGCCGGATTTTATTTTGATCCATTTGATATTGATTCAATTATTTATTCTATTAAAACTGTGATATATAATGATGAAATCAGAAGTAAACTTATTGAAAAAGGGAATACACGATTTAAACTTTTTTCATGGGAGACAACTGCCAAAAAGACAGAATCAATTTATTTAAATTTATAGGAAAGAAATATGCCAAGTTTATATATTTAGTTTTACTTAATTTATTTTGCAAAATGATTAAATTTAAACCATGTAATAAAATACAATTTCCAACCAACCTATAATTTCACTGCATAAAAATGACTAATATAATGGAAAATGAAGGTGGTTTGCGAACCATAGGTTTGAAGAAAGAAACTACAAGTAATTTAAAATTAATTACCATAGTAACGGTAGTTTATAATAATGTTTTTTCAATTGAGGAAACAATTAAAAGTATAATAAATCAAACGTATAAAAATTTCGAGTATATCATAATTGATGGAGGAAGTACTGATGGAACTGTTGATATAATAAAGAAGTATAGAGCCAAAATAGATTATTGGATAAGTGAGAAGGATTCCGGTCTTTATTATGCAATGAATAAAGGGTTGGAATTAGCCAACGGTGACTGGATTAATTTTATGAATAGTGGAGATTGTTTTAGTACAAATACAATAATTGAAGATATATTTACAAACAAGTTTGAATCAGGCGTTATTTACGGTGATGTTAATTTTAGTTTTGATGGTAAACATGAAGTTTATGTTAAAGCACAATCACTTAAATATATGTGGAAAGGAATGCAGTTTGTTCATCAGACAGCTTTTGTTTCAACTAATATAATGAGAAAATTTCCATTTGATACAAAATATCGACTTATAGCTGATTACAACTCAATCTATCAAATTTATTTATCAGGTGCAGAATTTCACTATGCTAATTATCCGGTCTGCAACTTTTTAGCCGGTGGATTATCTGACAATAACCCGAAATCAATCTTAGAATGTCAAAAAATGATTTTTGCTATTCATAAACAAGTACATATACGACTCTATTATTATTATAGATTTGTTCAATGTACATTTAGGTATAATTTAGCTAAAATTCTTGGACAATCTAATTATGCAATCCTAAGAAGAATAAAAAATAGATTGATAATGGGCTTTTCAATGCACAATTAGAATTATGCAGTATTATGAATTTTTTATTTTGTTTTCTGATAATATATGTTTGTATCTTATCAGTCTGTTAATTGTAGCTTTACCTTCAATATATATTGGTGGAAAATACACAAGAGGATGGATTGATCCGTTACGATATGTTTTGATATTTGTAACCTTCGCTAATGCTGTTCCTTTATTCTTGTTTTGGATTGATGAAATACCCGCCATTTTTTTTTATTATTTTGCATTTTCTGAGACGTTGTTTTGGTTTGGATTTGTCTTATTAGCTAAAAAGGAAATAACATTATCTAAAATTATAATAATAGATGAAAAAAGGATATCTTTAATTTTATATTATACCATTTTTTTCTTGTATACTGCTTTTACTCTTTTTACATATTTGAAATTCGGAATTCCAATATTTTCGGAAAGTCGTTTGACAACTTTGGAAGGTTCCGGTGGCTTTGGTATATTAGCCAGATTTAATAATTATTTCATTATATATATATTAATGTATAGCTATTATAGATTTGATCAAAGAGTATCTATTTTAAAAAACATTTTACCTTTAATCTCATTCCTGACAATTGCAATAACTGGTGTCTTATCTGGGAGTCGAGGCAGTTTTTTGATTTTTATATATGCATATTTTGGATATCAATATTTTTTTAAAGAGAAAGTTCCTTCTTTAAAAAAAATAACTAGGTATATCCCAATTATTATCGGAGGTGCAATAATGGTGCTTTTACTAAATCAATCAGGTAGTAAAAGTTTATTAACTGCTTTTTTAGATCTTGGATATCGTTTTATTGGTACCGGTGATGTATATTGGATGGCTTATCCCAATGATGTAATGAGTAATGTCCATTTAGGAAATAGTTTTGAGTATTTGTTCTCAGGAATACTTGGACCTTTAAGGTTAATTGATAACACCCAGATTTCTCCACCAGTTGGTGCACAACTAAATTGGTATTTAAATCCGAGCATATATGGGGTAATGATCGGTCCAAATGCAAGGCCACCTGTTCTAGGTTATGTTTTATTCGGTTGGTTCGGATTATTGTTCTCATTTATTTTAGGTTTATTTGTTTCATTTTCTTTATTTAGATTACCTGGAATTTTTCCAAAAGGATTTATTACATCAACTTTTGTTTTATACATATATCTAGCTGTTCAAAATTTTATTGGTGATCCACCTTTGGGAATGACTTATTTATTTGATGTTTCAATAAACTTCGTTTTTTTAGTTGTTTTAGTATTTGTATTGCAAACATTTAAAAACAAATTTGATTTATTGAAAAGATAGAATTTCATAAAAAGGTCATCAAATATATTTTTATTTGTATCTAATTATTTTATAATATAGCTTGGAATTTGTTAATAGAATTTTTCTAATTTGATAATAATTGATAATGAAAATAATTTTTGACAATATAATTTTTTCACTTCAAAAATCAGGAGGTGGTTCAGTATATTGGTATGAGTTAATTAAACGTTTTCTAAAGACAAATAATGAAATAATGTTTTTAAAAGAAGACCATAAATCTAACAATATATTTAGAGAAAATCTTGAAATAAAAAGATATAAATCGAGTTCAATTTTATCGCATAGAATAAGCCGTTTCTTACCGGTTTTTAAAAAGTTAGATGATAAAACTATATTTCACTCAAGTTATTATAGAATATTACTTTCTAAAAAGGTGATTAATGTTACAACTATTCATGACTTCACTCCTGAGTATTTTTATCATGGACTTTCAAAGAAAATTAACTATATCCAAAAAGAATATGCTATTAGAAATTCTGATGGCATAATTTGTATCTCAGAAAACACGAAAAAAGATTTACTTAAGTTCCATCCAAAATCAAATACTAAAAATATTAAAGTTATTTACAACGGAGTAAGTGATTCTTTTTTCAAAATAGAAAACATTTCTACACTTATTCATAAAGAAGATGATGATGAAATAAGAACTATTTTGGAAAAGAAATTTATATTATATGTCGGTCATAGAACTAGCTATAAAAATTTCAATATTGCAGTTGAAACTATGCAATCTTTTAAGGATAAATACCATTTTGTAATTGTTGGTGAACCTTTGAATAAAAATGAAAAAAGAATTATGCTTGGATATCTTTCAGAAAATGATTTTACAGTCTTATCACGAAAAAATAATGTGATTTTGAATATGCTTTACAATAAAGCATACTGTCTATTATATCCTTCCAGTTATGAGGGATTTGGAATTCCTATCCTTGAAGCTATGAAAGCCGGATGTCCAGTAGTTACTACGAATAAATCGTCTATTCCTGAAGTAGCCGGTAATGCAGCAATTATGATTGAAAATATTTCAGCGGCAAATTTTAGTATTGGAATTGAAAGTCTGTCAGATAATGATTTTAGAAATAACCATATTCAGGAAGGTTATTTTCAAGCCAATAAATTCTCGTGGGATAAATCGTTTAGTGAAGTAATGAAATTTTATCAGGATCTTTATGATAAGAAGTAAAATTAATCAATATGGAGTTATTGGATTGTTGAAACTTTCAACAGAATTAATTCGTACTAAATTGTTGTTTTCAAAAGCAAGAATTGTTAGATTTCCAATAGATATAAGAGGAAGAAAATTTATAAAGGTGTCAAATGGCTTTACTTCAGGACGGAACTGTAGACTCGAGGCTTATCCAACAGACAATAGAAGTGTTGTTATTTCATTTGGTGAAAATGTACAAATAAATGATTTTGTACATATCACAGCAATGGAAAATGTATCAATTGGAAATAATGTTTTAATGGCTTGTAAAATTTATATTTCTGATTGTTCACATGGTTCATATGATGGTGATGCAAACGATAGCTATCCTGAATTACCACCAATGGAAAGAAAATATAGAACAAGGCCTGTATTTATTGAAGATAATGTATGGATAGGAGAGTCGGTATCTGTTTTGCCTGGAGTGAGAATAGGTAAAAATTCAATAATTGGTGCCAACTCGGTTGTAACAAAGAATATACCTGAAAATTCAATTGCAGTAGGAAATCCGGCAAGAGTAATCAAAAAATATAATTTTGAAACTAGTTTTTGGGAAAAAATATCTGAATGAAATAAAATTAATGAGATGAAGAATATATTGATTACTGGTGGTGCTGGTTTTATAGGCAGTAATTTGGCTTTGAAATTAGTATCAAAAGGATATAAAATTACAGTTTTAGATAATTTATCCAAACAAATACACGGTGAAAATCCGATAGAAACATCTCCATTGTATCGATCAATAAAGGACAAAGTTAACTTTTTAAATGGTACGGTAATATCCCAAAAAGATTGGGAAGAAGCAATAAAGAATCAGGATGCAATAATTCATTTAGCTGCCGAAACAGGTACTGGACAATCGATGTATAATATTCAAAATTATGTAAATATAAACATTGGTGGTACAGCATTAATGTGGGATGTTTTGACAAACAGCAAACATCATGTGAAAAGGGTTATTGTTGCTGCTTCCAGGGCAATATATGGAGAAGGAAAATACACCTGTCCCAAACATGGAATAGTTTATCCATTATCTCGGAGTAATGAAAATATGAGTATAGGAGATTTTAATGTAAAATGCCCTATATGCTTAGAGAATGTGGATCTTTTAGCTACATCTGAAGATTCGGCAATCCATCCAACTTCAGTTTATGGATTTACAAAACAAGCTCAGGAAGAGTTGAGTATGATAGCTGGTAAATCATTAGATATCCCCGTTGTAGCTTATCGATATCAAAATGTTTATGGTCCAGGCCAGTCTTTATCAAATCCATATACCGGTATTTTATCTATATTTTCTACAAGAATTAAGAATGGGAATGAGATTTCTATTTTCGAAGATGGAGAAGAAAGCCGTGATTTTGTTTTTATTGATGATGTTGTGGATGCAACAATTCGAGGTTTAGAAAGTAAGGAAGTTAATTTTGAAAGTTTTAATGTTGGTACAGGAGTATGCACAAATGTATTAACCGTAGCAAAGACTCTTATAAAATATCTAAATATTCCCACAGAAATAAAAGTTACAGGCAATTACAGGTTAGGTGATATTCGTTCTAATTATGCTGATATATCTAAAATAAATTCAATACTTGGTTTTAATCCAAGAGTGACATTTGATGAAGGTATTTCTCTTTTTGTTGATTGGGTAAATAAGCAAGATATCATGGAAGATAATTATCAGCAATCTATTAATGAATTAAAAGATAGGGGACTATTTAAATAATGGCACTGAAAAATAAAAAAATTCTATTTTTTGCACCTTCATTTTTTGGTTATGAATTTGCTATAAAAAATAAATTAAAAGAACTTGGAGCATCTGTTGATTTATATGATGAACGTCCATCTTCCAATTCATTTATTAAAGCTTTAATTCGTTCACATAACCGTTTCCTTACATTTTTAATCTTACCACTTATTCATCGTTATTTCAATAAAATCATTAATGAAAATATTGATAAAAATTATGATTATATTTTCATTATTAAAGGTGAAGTTTTTAATCCTGAAATAGTTTTAACACTTAAAGAAAATTATCCAAATGCAAAATTAATTTTGTATTTATGGGACTCAATAGCTATCTACAAATCTATTCAAGATAGTCTTCATATTTTTGATAGTGCATTCACATTTGATTCTATTGACTCTTTAAAATATACCAAATTAAACTTTAGGCCTCTGTTCTTTATAGATAAATATTCTGATTTAACAGATCAACAAGGATTTAAATTAGATTATAAATCTGATATTCTATTTATTGGTACAGTACATAGTGATAGATGGATTTTTCTAAATAAATTTAAAGAACAGGCAATACAAAAGAAATTGAAAGTTGATTTTTACTTATATATTCAAAGTCCTCTGGTATTTCTAGCTAGAAAATTATTTGATAAAAGGCTGTATGGATTGTCTTTAAAAGATGTACATTTTAAATCAATATCTCAGGAAGAAATTATAAGACGAACATTTTATTCAAAATCTGTATTAGATATTCAACATCCTAAGCAAACAGGAATGACAATGAGAACTATTGAGGTTTTAGGAGCTCAAAGAAAGCTAATAACAACAAACCAGAACATTAGTGAGTATGATTTTTATAATCCTGAGAATATTTTGATAATTGATAGATTAAATCCAGTTATAACTGAAGAGTTTTTTGAGGGAAAATATATTATTCCAGAAGATGCTATAAAAAATAAATATTCTTTGTCAGGATGGATTAATGACGTTTTTGATCTTTAATTACTATATTTTTACAGGTTGAAATGAGAATGAAAGATAATCAATTTGTCTATACTTATATAAAATTGATTAAAAAAACCATTTAAATTAATCAAATTTATTTTTGTCAGTAACTAATTTACAAAAACAATACAAAGTATCAAATAAATGACTTACCTATTCCTTCTGATAGCACTTTTTGCAGTTGAATTACTATATTTTAAGCTTGCCAGGCATTTTAATATAATTGATAAGCCGAATGAACGCAGCTCTCACTCACGTGTTACCTTGCGTGGAGGAGGTGTGATATTTTATATTGGAGTTTTATTCAACTTTATTCTGGAAGGTTTTCAGAATCCATGGTTTTTTATTGGTTTAACGTTGATTACGATTATAAGCTTTGCTGATGACATACGTCCTCAGTCAAAGAAACTTCGCTTAACAATACATTTTGTTGCAATGGGGTTGATGTTTTATCAATGGGGATTGTACTCAGAGCAGTGGTATTTTACCTTAATAGCCTTGGTCGTTTGCACAGGTATTTTAAATGCATATAATTTCATGGATGGCATTAATGGCATTACCGGAATATATAGTCTGGTTGTGATAGGTGCTTTGTGGTATATAAATACCTATCAGGTACATTTTGTTGAAAACAATGTTGTTTATGCAGTGATATTAGCTCTAATCGTATTCAATTTCTTT
>Ga0302215_10002660_pt1 | contig 12231 bp, 6 predicted proteins | sample II_Fen_N3_1_FD_194580 | JGI IMG/M metagenome (GOLD analysis project Ga0302215, IMG submission 194580) | Peat permafrost microbial communities from Stordalen Mire near Abisko, Sweden - II_Fen_N3_1 | ecosystem: Environmental > Terrestrial > Soil > Wetlands > Permafrost | place: Sweden: Abisko... | reverse complement strand
TTGCAGATCCTCCCTACGAACTGGTACAACTGGCACAGATACCCGATCTGATCTTCGCGAAGAAACTCTTAAAGGAAGATGGACTCTTTGTGTTGGAACATTCTTCCAAGAATAACTTCGACCAGCACCCTCACTTTGTGGACCACCGGAATTATGGGAATGTAAACTTTAGCTTTTTCCAATAACCGAATTTCTTTATATTTGAACGCTGACTGGTTTAAACACATAGTCAGCGTTTTCTTATTTAATAATGGACCTATCAGGAAGGACGGGAGATTTTGACTCTTAGACATAATTGCAATTTTTAATGATGAATAAATTAACTGATTATTTCTGTCTTCCGGCGAACGACGTCTTTTCCCCCTTTGACGCAACAAAGATATAGTGCGTTTTCATGCAAAACAATACTTTTTAAATAGCTAAAATACAGGTTATGTGAGTTTTGCACCTACCTGCACTTCCTTGCATCTCCTTGCATAACCAGCCCTGAAAGTTTAACGGGTCTTAACTGTAATATTTGTATTATTTAACTTGTTTTTCTGTTTCAAGGGCACTTATTCTTCCTGAATCGGATAGTTTGAGCTGTTACAACAAAAATAGTGAGGACTTCACCGAAATGAAATCCTCACTTTTATTATTTTGTAACATCCTATACCCTGCACTGTTTTACAAATTTAATGAATTGTAAAAGGACACTAATCGCTGGTTCGCAGCTTAAGGTTAATCATTTTTTATTTGATAAAGAACAGATCCAGCGCTTATTAATCTTCCGACCACTCCTGATTGCATCCCGATAGCTATCGGGACCCAGCCACAGGCATTACTCTTTCCATATTTAATGAAGGGTATATCCGGGAGGACAGGGAAACTTTTTAGGCTCGTTGAAGTTTCCTTTATTGAAATAGAAAAGTCCTGCAATTGCAGGGCTTTTCTATTTCTGTCAGTCTATTAGTATATTAACTATTTCTTATCTTGATTATCCGATTTTGATACTTTCTCATTATGTTCTTTTTCCATTTTTTCTCGTTCTTTAATTCGCTTACGTGCTGATTCGATATCCTTCTCCTTCTGTTTATTACCTTCTTCAATCAGAAGCGTCGTGAAGATACCTACTACTAATGAAACAATTGCAATATTTGGTAAAATTGTTATAATTTGCCTCCAAGAGTACGGTTCATTATATGCTGTAGTGAATCTATTGACAAATCCTGTATATTTAACAACTAAGAGAATTGTACTAAAATACAATATAAATGAGATTATAAATGTTTTAAAGTGTTTGAATTTCATTTTAATGATTATTTGGTAAATTATTCATAAATATAGTTGTAATTGAGTTAAAAAAGTCGGATGAAGTTTGATATAAAGGGGTATTATTCAAATATGGGATAGTTACTTCAGGTGGAGTATTTGAAACACCTTTAAATATTCCTTCAATAGCACCTGCTGCAACATTTGATACTACACTACTTTCAATAACATTTGTTGCAGTTATAGCAGTTGTATTAAGTGTTAAATAAGCCTTATTAGCAGTTGAAACAATTGCTTCGGGTCCAGCCAAAATTGCAATAGAGCTTAATTGTAAAGTTGGGTCTGTTAGACATTGTTTTTTAATTGGATCATTCATTGCTTCGTTATGCATTTCTTTAAATTTTTCCTGATTTGCATCTTTAATTTCTCCTTTTGGTTGACTTTGTGCTTTTTTTGCTGCAGCTTGCAAAGGAGTAACCGGTTTTATCGGTATTGGTTCTATTTTCTGAGGAACTTTATTTGCTGTGTTATCTATTGCTGTAGTTTGATCTGTTGCTGGTTTTGGATCCGTTGCATCCATTCCATTTGGATCTATTGCATTTACCGGATTTCCTTTGCAATACGCATACGGTGAAATAGAGTAATACTTCTCTGCGTGTGGATCCACACTCGTAAACCTCCCAATAGCCGGATAATACCCTCTTGCACCATAATCATACGTATCATACCCATGCATCTCCACAAACTCCTTGCCATTGAATTTACGCTCTTGTGAACCAAGCGGGTTATCCCCTGCATTATAGGCCCACGGCAATCCACTTGGATAATACTGCGTGCGTTGCACAGTAACATTGGTATTTGCACACCACACTTCCCGGTTATTGCCCAGATGATCCCTGCGGTAATAGTAATAATTGGGAATTGGAAAAGTAACATCCTCGGTATACCCTTCTGCATTGTATACCCTCTTTAGAACAGTTAATGCAGGGTTGCCATTAAGGGTGTTATATTCTTTATTATCAATATACACCGTGCCTTTCTGACTCACCACACCAGGCATATAACTCTGATTGATTATTTGTCCATCGGAAAGAGGGTCAATCAACGACTGTTGTGTGAAATACTCCGTTCCTAACTTCCGCCCGCTGGCATCATACGTATTTTTTATCTGGTTGCCGTTTTTAAACTGAATAATGTCCGGCAAATTTAATATATTATATTTAATTGTGGCTATATTCCGGTCAAAATCTGATATTACATTACCATTGTTATCATAAGTAAATTCCTGCCCCTGATTTTCCTGGTCAGGGCTCTTATCATTATATTCTTTGGTATTATAGAGACCATAACTTCCAGCATCATCATAAACAGACTTTATCTGATTACCATTATATTCTATATTTAGGTTGTCCATATCACCGCCATTGCCCATCCGTGCCAGACTCTTGATGTTTCCATGCTTGTCATAAACAAAACTTTCCCAATGATTATCATCAATTGTCTGTGAATAAAGTATACTATTAGCCAAAGACAACCTATTTAAATCATCGTATTTGTAAACATATCCGTCAAGTACTCCTTTATATTTCCAAGAACTTGCAGCGATATTACCATTGTAACAAGCAAATCCTCCCGATGGAATATCTTTGTTGTAATATAAATTCTCTTCAAACGTTCCACTTTTTAACATAGTTAGCCAGTTCCTGATATTATATGCATTACTTTCCAGATCGGTTTGTGTATGTCTTGCTTTTGTACTAAGCCTGCCTAGTTCGTCGTACGAATTCGATGCAATCATAACGGCCGGTTTATGGTTAAGTTCATAAGCTGTGTTTATTAACCGTCCGGCATGATCATATGTGCTTGCATATACTTCCGGGATAACTACATTACCTGAAGTGTTGTGCTCTTTGAGTGTAGTTAATATTTTTCCTGTAAAATTATAATGATTATAGGATACATCATATCCACCCAACTGGTTCGTTGAATGGGTTTGTACCACCCGTCCATGGTGATCATAATACATCGTGGTAATGATTTCACCCGATCCATCAAGATATTTCACCCTTGTTCCAACCAATAATCCTTTTTCTGAAGCAATTACGGAAATACTGTTTATATAACGTTTGTCAAATCCGTCTTTATTCGTATAATCCAACTGTGTACGTGGAATCCCGTTTTGACTCAACAATTGTTCTGAATTGTCGTAATAGTTAACAGTTAAAACCCCCAGGTATGTTATCTGGGGTAGACTATTCCAGGTATACCCATAATATGAGCTGGTACTTTTTTCAGTAATAACATTATTTTTACACTGATTTTTCATATTATCAATGTCTGTTGTTATGGTTCCCCTATCTGTTGTTGTATATTTTCCCGTAATAATTACGCGTCCCAGTACGTCATATTTAGTAAACATCCACTCGTAACGTAGCCGCTGGTTTCCATCCTGCGAAAGGACTAACCTGTCGGCTTTATCATAAACCATGTAAATTGGGTCACAGCCAGGCAGACGTTTATAGATGCAATTACCCCGTTCATCATATTTGTAAAGGTAACAGTACTGTTTCAGGACAATATTTCCGTCACTTAGATCCGAAGTAAGTAGATCTACCGCCAAGGGAGGTATCACATAACATAGTTGCCCAAGGTCGTTATACACATAATAAGTATCCACATCACTGCTGTTCCTCTTCATGACCACTTGTCCCTGTTTATCTTTATATTCAGTGGTAGTTTTGCCGTCTTCATCAATAGTCACCGTTTTGTACAGGGAGCCAGTTGCATAGCTTATTCCTTTTTGCAATGTATTGTTATTGTCCGCATAGAAATACAATACAACAGTTGTATTGGTTTGGTATAAAATACTATCATTCTTTTGGGCTGTATACCAGCTATCACCCGCACCATATTTCCCGGTTACACGGTTTAATGATGATGGTTCATTATTAGTCGTTGTATACGGTCTTGAATCAGCCCCATATAATGATGTAGTATTGTTGATAAATGTCGTTGGATTGAGGTAAGCTCCATTGCCGCTGCCGTTTATGGGTAACCATAGTCTGTGCTCGTTTCCAACAGCATCATATTCGGTAAGTGTCACTAAATCTTTACTGGTTGGTGTAATAGCTCTTTGCACGGTTTCCACAGGGCGACCAAGTCCATCGAAATATTGAATGGTGGTAAGTTCATCCCTGGCTCCTAAGGTGGAAGTTGTTTTTTCAACCAGTGGCACCGATGTGATAATATAATTTTGACCGGTCATTTGATTCAGATCCATAGCGGGTGCTACCGGTGGAATAAATGGTGTCGTATTATTTGCAACGGCATTACCTCCGGCTGATGGGGTAGCCATGGCATAAGTCATATCATCATTACCTATTGTTGAAACCAGGCCGTTTTTATAACTCACCTGGGTGCGATGAAGCGACATTAATTGATTATAAGGTTTTCCAATTCCATTGTGAGCAAATAATACGTGGGTACTGCTTTTAATAGCCAGATATCCATATCCAATGGCATCTACCAGGTTGGCGAAGGCATCGTATAAGCTCACCATCTCACCTTTGTTATACAGGATAATTGCTGACTGATTGATTACTTTTATTGAATTACTTAGTTGATAAAAGGATGAAAAATTAAAAGTACTATTCGATGTATAGGCTATTAACAGGATTCCTTGTGCCGGAATATTAGTCCCAACCGGAAAAGCAAATTGTTCTCTCTGCTCTGTTCCTTTTATAATCCAACCTGATATATCCACTGTTTGATTCGTGGGGTTGAAGAGCTTGATATATTCCCCGTTATTATGATCGGTCGGAGAATTTGCTTTATCCTCTGCCAGCGGGGAATCATACATAATCTCACTGATATAAATATTGGGTACCTGTGCCAATACGGGACTAATTTTGAAAAATGCAATAAGTAAAATACTAAAAAAAAGATAAACCTTTTTCATATGTATATGTCTAGCAAATTATTATATTATTATTAAGAAGCAAAGGGGGGATTTGTGAATTTATGCAATCCTTTTTTTTACAAAACCATTATTCGGTTCAATTCGCTTTATACGGTTTAGAATATCCTGTTCTGCAGTGCTATTATTTTTCTTCTTATACAAGTCGGCCATAGCATAGTAAATATCAAACAGAGATTCTTTTCTAACCCCATAGCCCGGTACTTCCTTTGCCTGTCCGGTTGGTTGTACAAGCAGTTTATGCGATATTTTCAAGTGTTTGTAAATAGGGTCGTTGTTTATGATTGTTGATTCGGATCCTGTGGTAAGGGTTTTATAAGCATTTTCCGCCAAATCCAGCTTTCCTTCATTTACCCAGCTTTTAATGTATACAAGCACAAATGGTAGCAAGGATAAAGGGAAAGGTTCCAATGCCTTTAAAGTTGTTGACCGTAACTCGGCATATTTTTTCTGTTGTAACAGGCAGTCCAGATGTCCTCCATGCACGCAAAGATACTCCCTGGAGGGTAGTTTGGAATCTGTAACCAGAACTTTATACAAATCCATGGCTGTAGAGCATAAATCCGGACGTGATTCTTTTTTTGCCTGCAAACGGAGAGCCTGGGCGTAGGATATAGTATTCCAGAAAGTTGGATTATTAGTGTGTTGTTCTTTTTGAAATTGGACTAATTTATCGTACTCTTTTTGTTTCCGGTAATGATGAATTAGACGACCCTTTACATTTTTATCTTCCAGGTCAAACGATAATATTTTTTGTTGGAATTTTTCTGCATCTGATGTGGATTTATTCCTAATCGCTTGCCTAAACAGCGGGTAGTAGAGTCGCTTGTTACCACGGTTTTGTTCCAGTATACGGCTTACTTTTTCAGTATCGAATTGTAGAATCCGCCTTTTTTTCTTGAGATTTTTTGTTTCCCGGAGCAAGGCTTCCGGTTCCCCTTTAACATGGTAATCTTTCTTTTTCTTTTTTTTGCGGGTTGTTTCCCACTTGTCGCGTTGTGTTTGTGAAGACAGGGTTATTTTGTCCTGCAAGGAGGAAGAAAAGGAAAGAGCTTGAGTGCCTGTAAATTTGCGTGATTTATTACACTTTTCCATCGTTCGTTGTACATCAAGCAGTCCTAATGCCAGATAGGCCTTGGGTTTTGCTTTCGTATAGTCAATTGCATCTATATACAGATGGGCTGCCATTTCCAGCAATTCTGATTGTCCTATCCTAAAACAAAACTCTTTTTCCTGCTTCCGATTCCCAGCTACAAGACGTTTCATAGCTCTTGCCAGGCGGTCGCAAAATATAGGGTTTTGTTTTTGTTCGAGCCAACCCTGCCTGTACGCTTCTGCTGCTGCCAATGATTTATTCTGGGCATAAAGCGTTTTTGCAAGCCCATCATAGGCGGCAATATAAACAGGCGACAGGAAGATTAATTGTCGGTAAGTTTGTTCCGCTTTTACATACTCTTTGCGGTAAAAATAATCTTTTGCTTTTTGTTGAAGTTTCCGGGTGTCTGTTTGGTCATCGTTAACACCGGTTGCAGTAGTTTTGGTGTTCGATGCAATCAGTTTTTCTATCGGAGTCAACGAAATGAAGAATGCTGTAGATGCCACTAATCCTGATTTGAGAAATTCCCTGCGGTTATAACCTTTCATATGAAATAAGTTAAAGGGAAGATCGAAAAAGGCAGGTAGAAAAGAGAAAGGATTCCGATAGGGCTTGAACCTATATCCTAGAGCGGGATGCATTTTGCTTTAATCTTAAGCTACGGAATCCAATACTGCAAATATACTACTTTTTTTTAGATCTTCTATTTGTTTGTGAATATTTTAGTTGTTTAATTAAAAAAATAATTTATTGTCCTTGTAAATGATATCGATGTTGCTGAATAATATTTTGATTAATATCTTTTACATCATTTAATCTGTTAGAATCATCGTAACTATAAGTGGTAGTAACTCCCCGAGGATCAGTTGATGTTAGTATACCTACCAATAGTTTATATGTGTAGGTTGTAATCAACGCTTCTTTATTATTAAAGTAGGTTGTCAGACTATTCCTAATGGTAGTCACATCGGGAGCAATGTTATTAGCAAGGCTCACAATTTGAGTGTCATCGTATCCCAAAGCTGTTTTTACATCTGCATACGTTGCATTCTTAATCTCCGCAATAGGGTATTGATGACCATAGCTCCAGAGATAGGTTGTGCTGGTATTATTTTTACTCCAGATTTCTTGTGGATTGTTATTGCTATCGTAAGATATTACTTTCTGTTCGGGAACTGTTGAATAGCGTGCATCCATATTTGTAAGTGAAAAGCCGGCAAATGAAGTATTTACATGAGGCATTTCACCAATATTGTTTCGGTTGGAGAACTTAAAGGAAGATATTGCAATGGGGACCTGAGTATATAATTTATAAATGCTTTCAATCTGTCCGGCATGGATACCCGTTTTGTAAGTATAAATTTCACCACCTACCACATACAAATTTCCTGTGGTTTTATCTTTAACATAAGTCACTTTTTCAATGGGTTTATTCAGAATATGTCCGGTTTTCATTTCCCCGATAAAATCACCGGCACCCGTATTGGAATAATCGTACGAATAAAGAGTATAGGTATATTTCTCCCCTGTATTATCTACTTTTGTGCGGGTAACCTGTGCATGAACAGGATTGTCATAATAGTAGCTTTTGGTGGTTGTTATGCCATCTACCTGTTCGGTGGTCGATTCCAATGGAATCCATTCGCTGAGTATTGTACCGTACCATAAGGGATTAAACGTATTACTTTCCAAGATTAAATCTTTATGCTTATAATCCACTAAAAATATCCCACCTATTCCATTTTTATTTTCAGGTCTGGAAAAATTATAATTATAATCTATAGAATGACTTCCTTCTGTTAGATTTTTAAATTGAACTTCTTTTGTTAATAAGCCCCTTTTATAAGACTTGCTTATATTCGATGCATTTCTTGGAAATACAATATCTTGTGCTGATGAAAAGTAGGATGTGCTTTTTATATTATTGGAGTTATAAACTGACACTTCGGGATAATAAATATGGGTTCCATTACTGGTTATTGGCCTCAAACTATTACTCGTACGCACTATATAAAGAAGATCAGGAAGAAGAATCGTGGTTCCAGTAACAAGTAATTGTGGATTCATTTGGTGATATTCATATTCATAATCAGGTAGAAAGGCTAATCGGCCACTGGTTTGACTGGGATCGGTTGAAAGTGAATAATCAATCGTCTGCACAACATTGTTATTACCTGCATTTCTAGTTATTTGATGAATACGACTTCCAGCAGTTTCTTTATTTTGATAACTATATACAGGATTATTATTTGCATCCAATTTTTGCGTTTGATAACTGATGTTTATGCCTGCTTGTTGAATCCCATTAGTTGATGCTGATGCAGATGCTTCAAGATAATATGTTCCGGGAGATAGAGTTAGAGTTGAAGTTCCGCTTGCACCATAATTACTTGTTGTCATATAGAAAAGATCATTAGCAGCTGATTCCAGGTTCGTTGAAATCCGCACATACGGAGCTTCGTCAGTACCCAATGCAGGGACCGTACCGTCAGCTGATTTTTGATAATACACAAGTGTATATCCGATTGTCACTGTTCTTCTTTCAGTTAAAACTAAAGTATTAACCGCAATATTTACATTTTTTTTTACACCTGCTGCAACTATTACTTGGACGTTATCGTAAACTAATTCTTTCAAATTATATGTATTAGGCTCATATTCATAAATTACATTCCCTTTTGTTGGTAATCTGATATTTGTAAGCAACCCAATCCTTGAATAAATCTTATTGGGTTCTCTGTCACCACCAACACCATATTCTAAAAAGAGGTCATTATATCGGCTGTTAACAATGGATTTTGGAATTAGTGTTTCGTTAGATACCCCATTATAATAACCCCAATGGTCTATTGATTTTGTGTCATAGGGAGGAATGTCAGTACTACGAATATAGGTGAAGCCGTACGAGGATTTATGATTTGAAGGAATGACCCCAAAATCTGCAATTGAATCAAGCATTAACCGACAAGTTGAATAATTATTCGTATTACCCATATAAGAATAGTAAAATGACCATCCTTTTACTGTTTTATTATTTACATCTTCAATTTCAATTCCATTGAGTCGATAAGAATCAGATGAATTCAAATCATTTCGTAAAGTTTCGGAATGAAAATAAATCTTTTCGAATGGAGTCTCTATTGAACTTAACCGACAAAATGAATGATAAGTCTGGGTGTTAACGTATTGAAGCATTTGACTTTTTAAGGTTCCAGACCCGACAGTAAAAGTGCCACCAAGCATATTAAAAATATATTTTGTCTCCGTATCCGCAGGTTCATACCACACATTTTCATAAACATAATTAAAAACTATATTCTCACCTGTCACTAATTGAATTTTTCTGAGAACATATGAATTTACTTCTTGATGAGAATCGTTTGAATCTCCATCCATACCTACGGCAATATTTGTGCTGCTTTTCTCTATTCCATTAGTGTCGTCTTGGGTTAGTTTCCCAAAATAGTATGTATTTCCTGATTCATCAGTTACTCTATATTGATCGCTTGCCGGATTTGTAATTTGAATGGGTCTGAATGGAATTGTTGCGTAACTCCCATCCTTTAGCCGAATAAAATCAGAACTGATATTGTTTGTTGACAGCATCATTGCATCAGGTGCTGCATCCCATTTGCCATCAGCAAACATTGTTAGTTTATTATTATCCAGGTTTGAAATGAATAAATTAAAATTAGATGCATCTTTTATCGGGTCAGGTATATTTAAATTATGGGAAATATTATAAAAACCATTGGAGTCATCATCATACTTACCATTTATTTTAGAAGATATAGAACCTCCAACGCGTAAATTCCAACCGAGTCCAACCCATGATGCATTTTCTGCAGGTTTAAGACCATTATAGTTATGACTTAATGTAATTGGGAGTGAGAATTGCTTCACTTTAATTTCATATAAGGTAATATTGTCATCTACTGTTCCATTATAAAGATTAGGTTTGTCAATGTCACTGTTTTCAAACTTATTTGCAGTTAAATTTGGAGGAACAATTATTTCATTCTGAATAACCTGGCCAAATAAATCCAACTTTATTAAAACTATAAATAGAACCAAAAATAATTTTATGCGCATGCTGATAGTATTTTAATTTGTAAATTTATATGCTTTTTAATTCCCTTTTTTTTGAACCGATTGATTTATATGTTTTTTATTCATCTATTTCTTTACCACATTCATTTTCATCACCATATCATCCACATGCACATACAATGAATATACCCCGGTTATCAAGCTTCCCATGGGTACGTTGGTACTGTTATACCCTTCACTTAGATTTTCAGGGGAAGTTTGGCATAGTGGAATACCAGTATTATTATGTACGGTAAACCATACTTTAGCTACACGGGTCAGTTTGAATGCAATAGACAGGTTATCTACTACCGGGTTAGGCATTAATTGAGCCTCGGTAAATACAGCTGCTGCACCCAGGAGTGCATCATTGGTTGTTGTAGGTATCGGGTTAGTCTGCACCTGGGAGGTTTGTTTTTCAGGTGGGTAGTAAAAGGAAGTGGTAAAAACAGTGGTATCGTTCATGCTTTCTCCCTTTTCATCTTTCTTATCACCTTTTTTGCTCAGGGTTGTCTTGATGCTTTCAAATACAGGGTAACGGATTCCTGATGCATACCAGGAATAGGTATCGAGTGTCATTTCCAGGCTATCTTTACCCGTTTCGGTATAATGGCGCAAGGTACGTACACGCAGTGCTTTCTTTACTGTTTCAAAATCCGGGAGTTTTAGTTCTCCTTCAGCGTCAGCTATTATGCGGGTATATCCTTTTACTGCCAATGGTAAACGGTGGCAATATTCCCCAACACCTTCGAAATTACTAAATAAAGTATCGCCATAAACAAATGGGAAATGCATCCGTAATTCGGGCACCTTATATTCCATAAAAGTGGTTGAGTTTTCAAAGCCTACAGCCTGCAGACTGTCCTTTTGCTGTCGGTAATAGTATCGGGTATTGTGTTCCCTGCCGCAGATACGGATGGAATCATTCTTCTTTGGTAAAAAGTACTTAAGGGAATACTCCTCGTTAATGGGTTGTATTGAGCTGAAGTCCCAGATCAGGTCTTTCCCAGAGCTGCCAGGGTCCTTGAATTCAATTTGTTGCTTCACGATATTGTCCGCTGCCCGGTAAGCATTGCATCCTGTTGTAAGTTTTTGAGAGGTTTGTGCCATGGCGAGTATGCCGGCACAACAAACTAATATGAAGAAGGTAATTTTTCTCATGATTTAAAAATTGCTATTTACAAATTAAAGTATTCTGATTAAATAGATTTAATATTAAATAAATAAACGATAATTCAGGAAGCTAAGTTACCACTTACAAGTTAAACTATAGTTATTTTAATAAATTATTTTTTGGACAAGCACTTTTTTAATCGTCTGAATATAAGTACTTATAAAATGGACAGTGATATATATTTTGGACATGTCTAATTTAGCTATCAAAAAAGCATAAATAACATGCTGTTTTAAGCAAAGTGAATTTATAAATAGATAATAACATTAATCATAATATTAACTACATTTAATTAAATATTAAACGAGCAGGGTGTTCCTTTTTAACTATTTCCAGAGTGTATTTAGTTAGCAGCATATAGTCCGTTAATTTTAGGCTAAAGAATTCAACCTTCCTAAAGATGATAATGGCATGATGTTTACTAATTTAATTTTCATATTTTGTAATATTTTACTGCCAATCTTTCGTTTATATCTCTCCATGATCTCTGTTACGTTATTTCTTCATTATTCTATCGATATTTCTTCCTTATCCCATACATATCCCACCTCTTATATGATATGGGATATAGGTGGGATATCTATGGGATATCTATGGGATATCTAAGGGATAACCTAAATAAGATGATGGACAGATGTAGAATGC
>Ga0302215_10002659_pt1 | contig 12233 bp, 23 predicted proteins | sample II_Fen_N3_1_FD_194580 | JGI IMG/M metagenome (GOLD analysis project Ga0302215, IMG submission 194580) | Peat permafrost microbial communities from Stordalen Mire near Abisko, Sweden - II_Fen_N3_1 | ecosystem: Environmental > Terrestrial > Soil > Wetlands > Permafrost | place: Sweden: Abisko... | reverse complement strand
ATTTTTTAAAAACTTACAACTATGGTAGAATATTATAACAACACATATGCAGTACCGGCACAGTGGCTTGTAAAAGAGGACATTTTGACGAAATCAAATTATGATAATCTTGTAATACGCAAGAAAATAAACGTTGTTCGACGCGGATGTATGAATACGCCGGCACTCGTTGCTTATGATAGCCTTCCTAAACGATTCAGGGATGCCATAGAATTGAAATTTGGCGATGTAACAAAACAATCGGCACATAATGAGTTCGAGGATCATATCATTCAGGACACGGCGGCAATCGAGTTTTACAGCACATTTCAACTGGCCAATGGTAATCAACTGCCTTCTGAGAAAATAACCGAATACTACAATAACGCGATAATTTTGAACGCGATTCACGAGGTTCAGAATAACCGCGTAGCCTTGCGAAAAGCATTGCAGGGAAAAACAACCGGGCTTTGGAAAATTATGTCTAAAACGATAAATAGCCTGGACCGATCCAAATACCCTCACACCTTGCCTTCTAACGAATCACGCTTACATACCCGATACAACCTATACGACGAATCAGGCTACAAAGGTCTTATACATAAGAATTTTTGCAATGATAATTCGAGAAAAGTAGATGCCGCCCTGGAGAACCTGATATTATCTATCTATTGCATGACAAACAAACCCTATAGTTCGTGGGTGCAGGAAGATTATTTGCGCTTCATAGCCGGCGACCTGGAGATTGTAAACATGGATGGCGGGTTGCTGTTCAACCGTCAGGATTTTTACGATGAAAAGAAAGGCAATTACATTTCTATATCTGAAGCAACCTGTTGGAACTACGTGAACAACCCAAAGAACCGTGTGATTGTTGACCGCCTCCGGAGTACCGGACATGTGTTCCTGAGTAAAATCAGACCTCACCACCACCGTCATGCACCTATTTATTCACTCAGTAAGATTTCCCTTGATGACCGTGACTTACCTCGTAAATTGGCTGACGGTAATCGTGTAAAGGCTTATTACGCATACGATGTTGCTTCAGGTGTTTTGTTAGGAGCTTCTTACAGCCTCAAAAAAGACATTCCTTTATTTATTGACTGTCTACGTGACATGTTTCGATTTATTGATGCCCGTGAATGGGGAATGCCGTTGGAAATGGAAGTTGAACACCATTTGGTTGGTAATTTCAAGGATGATCTTTTCAAAGCAGGTTTTGTATTTCCATTTGTGAGATGGTGCGCACCAAGTAATAGCCAGGAGAAACATGCTGAACAATTGAACCGTCAGAAAAAATATGGTTACGAAAAACGCTATCAGGATGGTATAGGCAGATGGTATTTGAAAGATGAAGCCAATGTAACCGGAGGCGAACGTGTGTATGATGACGAAAGTTCCAAATACATTGTGAAGGAACGCACTTACGACTACGACGCTTTAGTTGCAGATGATTTGAAATCAATTGAAAGATATAATAACGGTAAACACCGCGATCAGAAACTTTATCCGGGAAAAACACGCATGCAGGTCATGTTGGAAAACCTTAATCCTAACCTGGCTAAAATAAACCGTCCACACCTGATCAGGTATATCGGTGACAACCGCCAGACAACAATTCAACGGAACATGTATTGTCAAATTCAATATGCCGACTACATGTTACCTGATCCTGAAATTCTGGCTAAACTGGCACCTAACAATTATACAGTAATGGCCTACTTTTTACCGGGTGACGAAATTAAGTCTGTTTATCTGTATCAAAATGATGATTATATCTGTGAAGCGAAACGAATAACGAAATACAACACTTCCACAGCAGAACGTACGGTAGTAGATGAAGCTGCAATCGTTGAACAGGCGAAATACATTGCTAAGTTTGACAGCATGGCTAAGAAGGGTAAGAATGAATTGGCTAAGATAGTGTTAATTGAAAATGCTTCTCAATATGATGCTGTTGAAGCGGAAATAATTACTGCAACCCCTATTGAAGAAAAGGATACTGAGAATTTCGATAATTACGACGAAAAATATCAAAAAGAATGGGCTTTAAATAGTCTTTAAATAGAATTTCAACAACTTTTAAAACACCACAATATGAACACGGAATTTAAAAACAGAATCATTGCAGCGATAGTACTTGATCGCAACCAATACCAGTCGGCAGCAAAGCAAGCCGTAACATTAGATATCAACAGCGCGCAATTGAGCCGCGTGATCAATGGTGATAATGAAAATGTACTGAGTGAAGCAAAATGGTATTCCATTGCACGCAGGTTGGATGTACAACTTTGTGAAGAGTCTAAATGGATAACGGCTAAAACCCCGGCATATGATTTTATATATCCACAGTTGAACGCTTGTCAACAAAGAAGCATGAGTAGTCTACTTTGCGATATCGCTGACCTGGGTAAGACTTACACGGCTCGTTGTTATGTTAAAGAAAACAAGTTTGCTATTTATATTGATTGCAGCCAGGTGAAAAGTAAACAGAAACTTGTTCGCGGCATATCGAAAGAACTGGGGTTGGGAAACACAGGCAAGTACGCTGAGGTGTATGCAGATTTGGTGTTTTATCTGCGTTCGATTCCCAACCCCTTAATTATACTGGATGAGGCGGGTGATTTGGATTACCCCGCCTTCCTGGAACTAAAGGCTCTATGGAATGCTACTGAGGGCGTATGTGGTTGGTACATGATGGGTGCTGATGGGTTGAAACAAAAGATTGAACGTGCCCTGAGTGCTAAGAAAGTGGGTTATGCTGAATTGTTTTCGCGTTTTGGTAGCCGTTATCAAAGAATTACACCGGACGGTTCTGAGGCTTCCAACGAGTTTAACCGAAAACAAGTGGCTATGATTGCAAAGGCTAATAATCCGGATGTTGATGTGAAGGCAATTATCGCAAAGGTGAACGGATCACTTCGCAGAGTGAAAATTGAGTTGCAGAAATTGAAATAAAGAACCCCAACCCTAAAGGAGCATTAAGACGCAGTTGTTAAAAAATAAATGAAATAGAAATGGCGATTAAACGAGCGTTGACAGTACAAAATATACTTGATAAAGAATATAAGCTTTTTGAATTTGATGGTGCATGGGAAGATGCCTTTTCCCACCCCGAAACGTCGGGAGTTTGGTTTGTTTGGGGAAATAGCGGGAATGGTAAGACAAGTTTTATTTTGCAACTTATAAAGTACCTCACACAGTTTGACAAAGTTCTACTAGACAGCATGGAGGAAGGAACCACACATACGCTTCAGGAAAGTTTTACACGACTAAACATGCAGGAATCACAACGAAAACTGATGATCGTAAAAGAAAACGCTGAAGAACTGGAGAAACGGCTATTATGCAAAAAGAGTCCGAACATCATTATCATTGACTCTTTTCAATATTTTCAATTGACCTACGTGCAGTATTTGAAGTTCAAAGAGAAGTTTCCTAAGAAACTATTAATCTTTATCTCTCACGCAGATGGAAAGTTTCCTGCCGGAAGATCGGCAAAAAGTGTAATGTACGATGCAACCCTGAAGATATATGTTGAAGGGTACCGCGCATTTTCAAAAGGAAGGTACATTGGCAAAGAAGGAAATTTTACAGTGTGGCCTGAAAAGGCAAAAGCATACTGGGGATAATAAAATTAACTATTTAAGATATTAACTATTTACTTTTTAAACATACACAGACATGGCAACAACTTTTATGGATAAACAGAAAAATGCCTTGATAAAAAAGTATCACACTTTATTGAGAAAAGGCAATGTAAGTGACACGGACAAAAAAGCGATACTGGCGCAATGGGGTGTAACTACTTCAGTAGATTTGACACTAAAGCAATTGATTGAGGTATGTGATTTATTGGACCGCACCACTAACCCCGAATCTGACGAACTGGATAAACGCAGGAAGCGGTTGATAGCGGTCATATTTGCCTGGCGTGAAGCAATGGGGTGTGTAACCGATATGAATGAAGTGAAGGGCATTGCCTGTAACGCTTCGGGTAAGGTTTGCAGTTTTAATGATATCCCGAAAGAACAATTACAATCATTATACTATGCCTTTAGGAACCAAACAAAAGATTTGAATAATGTGGCTGTAATGACTGAAGAACTGGTTGGAAAAATGATAACGTTAAACTAATCATTATAGAAATGGAAAAAGAAAAACAAGAAATTGATGAGTTGACCGAATGGCTCGAAACTCATGAAATTGATGATCCGGATTACGCGGATAAGTTTGCAGAATTCAAAAGAATGGAGGAAGATTATGACTGATCAGATATTTACATATGTACCGGTCATTATTGTGGTAATATTATTAGGACTCTATATTTTAAAACATTTCAAAGAGAAAAATTGAAAAACATAAATCAAATTATTAAAATGAATTCTTATGGCTAAAATTAATCACAATATCGGAGATCGGTTCACACATGAAGAACATACTTATGAGGTTATTGAACCAATAAATAAAATGGCTAATTGTCACGGTTGCACATTTAACCGTCCCGAAACAAATTCGCTGCATTCAGAGTGTCATATCCCTGCCGGTTTATCCGGTTTAGGGTGCTCATTCCCTGATCGCATTTTCAAAGAAATAAATATTTAAATAATAGAAGTATGAAACAAACAGGTAAACAAGAAAAATGGATTGATGAATCTAAAATGGAAGTGCCATATAAACGCATTTCAAAGGCCGAGCGATTGATGGAAGGTAAATCGTATTCCTTATTAATGGAAGCAAAAGGAATTAATTCCGGATTACATGATTTTAAAAACCGTATTAAAGCAATATGCGAGGAAGTTTATTCCGCTTTTATGCTCGAAAACAATGTGAAGTCAAATTCAAAAGGGAATTTCACCTGGTATAATTTTGATCGCACTATCAAAGTAGAGGTAGCGATTTCAGAACCGGTTAAGTTTGATGACATGGCCATTCAGGCATCAAAGGAAAAACTAGACGAATTTCTTGAATCGGCGGTGGATAGTAAAATTGATTTTGTTAAAGATTTGATAAAAGATGCATTCTCAACATCGAATGGTAAGTTGGATGCTAAACGGGTTCTTGGATTGCTTCGGTACAAAAGCCGTGTCACTTCACCACTTTTTCTAGAAGCAATGGATCTGATTGAAAAAGGTATTCGTAGACCGGAATCAAAAACATATTTTAGGATATGGGAAAAGGATACTGACGGAAAGTATCAGGCAATAGAATTGAATTTTAGTAATATATAAAAACAACCTGTATGAGACGCATACAGCGCGTCTCATACACAAAACAACACACACATGTTAAATTGGTTTATTACAGGGATTAAGTATGAGAAAACAGCCGAGGAGGGTAAAATCGTAAAGGTAAATGAAAATTATCTGGTGGATGCTCTTTCATTCACCTAAGCTGAGGCAAGGATTAACGAAGAAATGAAGCCGTTCATAAGCGGGGAATTTATCGTATCGAAAGTAAAACGTGCACGTATTAATGAATTGTTTGCTAATCCTAATGGTGACAAATGGTATCGTTGCCGGGTGAACTTTATTTCATTGGATGAAGAAAAAGGAATTGAGAAAAGAACTGCAACTGCCATGTTTGTCCAGGCTAATGATGTAAAAGAAGCCTGGGATGGTTTACATGAAGGAATGAAGGGTTCTATGGCCGACTATCGGGTTATCGCAATCTCTGAGACTGATATCATGGATGTATTTCCATTTGTAGCACCAAAAGATACTGAAAAGGATTAATTAACCGTAGAGACGTGTAGTGTACGTCTCTACATTAAAAATTTTATATGCACGAGAATATAGATAAAATCAAACAAATTATTAAAGACTCTAATGAGTTGGAGGTTGCAGAAGATCAGGGAATAATACTTCTTATTTCAACTGGAGGGAAATTATATCCATGTGTACAGGGAACTGCACATATGTTGCAGGGTATGATTGAGGGTTTATACAATAAGTCGGAAGATTTTAAAGAAATTATCAATGACGTTGCTTCAGGAGAATCAGTACTTGAAATACCAGAAATGAAATAAATAAATCAATATGAAAAAGACAGTAAACATAGAAGAATCAACAGCTAGAAGCATGTATAAAACGGCTTCACCTGAATGGAAATTGGCATTAGAAGAAACATTTGGAAAAGAGTTTTTTACCGGTAAAATTACTGATCGCATAAAAACGTATGAGGATGCAAGTTTGGAACTTGAAGAACAGCCAATTGTTGAATCTATATTTAAAAGTTTAAGTTTTACAACCGACGAAATTAATTACCGTAAATTAAAAACGATAACTAAGGCATTAAATGAGGGATGGGTTCCGGACTGGACAAATTCAAATCAAGCAAAGTGGTATCCTTATTTCCGGTTGTCCTCCGGGGCTTTCGTTTTCGATGACACGTATTACGATTACTCGGATGCGAAGGCGGGGGACGGCTCGCGCCTTTGCTTCCCCAGTGACGAATTGGCGACGTATGCAGGCAAACAATTTGCTGATATATACAAAGGATTTATGTTTTAATAATTAATCGCTTTTCCAATATGTCGGTTGATGGATTGGAAAAGCAAAATAACAACACACACAAATGAAAAAAGAAGAAAAAGAAGTAGCAGTAAAAGAAGTGAAAGAAAACGTGATGGTACGTATTAAGACTTTCGAAGATGCCATTAAAGAAACCTGTCGTCCGGAAGTTCCTGACTTCTCAAATTTACCTGAAGATTTGCGCGAATATTTTAAAGCGCAATACAAAATTATTGTGATTGCTGAAGCATTGAACGAAGAATGGAAAGCAGACTGGAATGATGGTGATCAATGTAAATATTATCCATACTTCTATATGTCCTCCGGGGCTTTCGTTTTCGGTGGCACGTATTACGGTGACTCGGGTGCGTATGCGGGGATCGGCTCGCGCCTTTGCTTAAAAACGCGGGAACTTGCAAGGTATGCAGGCGAACAGTTCTTAGAAGTTTGGACTGCAATTATTCAGAAATAGAGATGAAAGGTTGTTTGTTTTTGTGGGTTGTCCTCCAGGGCTTTCGTTTTCAATGACACGAATTACGATAACTCGAATGCGAATGCAGGGAACAGCTCGCACCTATGCTAAAATATTTTTACAGAGACAAAGGCCTTGGCACTTGCCAAAAAATTACAAATTCAAAAGGTGCTGGTATCCGTCAGTTGACGGAGAACGCTCCGATACGAAAAGCAAAGCATGAAAAGATTTAATTACTTATTTGATACAGTTTGCAGCCTTGAAAACCTCTGTTTAGCTTTTGAAAAGGCTAAACAGGGAAAGGCTAAAAAATACGGAGTGATGCTCTTTGAAAAAGACCTGGAAAATAATATCAACCAATTGCATTCAGAACTGGTGAATGGTACATACAAAACTTCTGAATACAGCATTTTCACGATTACCGATCCAAAGGTCAGAACGGTTTACAGGCTTCCATTTAGGGACAGAATTGTTCACCATGCTATTATGAATATTCTTGAACCAATATGGTTATCGGTTTTCATTCAAAACTCATACGCATGTATAAAAAACCGTGGCATTCATGGTGTATTAAAACATATTAAAAGGGATTTAAAGGACGTTGAAAATACGACCTATTGTTTGAAATTGGATATTAAGAAGTTTTATCCGAGTGTTGATCACGATATATTAAAAAGTGTCATCCGGAAGAAAATAAAGGATACAAAGCTTTTAAATCTATTAGATGATATAATTGATAGTGCGCCTGGCGTTCCAATCGGGAATTATTTGTCACAGTTCTTTGCCAACTTATATTTATCATATTTTGACCATTGGATCAAAGAAGAAATGAAAGTGAACTACTATTACCGATACGCTGATGATATTGTGATACTAGCACCGGATAAGTCTTATTTACATAATTTGCTGAAAGAAATAAGCGATTATATGACTGTCAAATTAAACCTTCAGGTAAAAGGCAATTACCAGGTGTTTCCAACCAGTATCAGAGGGATAGACTTTGTGGGTTACATTTTCTACCATACTCACATTCTAATGCGTAAAACAATTAAAAAACGCTTTTGCAGAAAGGTTGCCAAACTCAATAAAAAAGAACTGGACCCGAAAACATATAAAATGCAGGTTAGCCCCTGGCTCGGTTGGGCGAAACACTGCAACTCAAAACACTTACAAAAAAAGATACTCAAAAATGAAGAAATTTTCTGAATTAGGAATTAAAGTTGATGAAGACAAAACCATATTTAATGTACAAGTAATATCAATCACCGATATAGTTAATTGTGAAATAGAAATACTTGATTATACACCGGGTATTAAGACATCTTATGGAGAAGGAAGGTACATAGTCAAAATCCGATTTAAAAATGAAGAATGTAAATTCTTTACCAATTCGGCAAAAATAAAAGAGACATTGGATAAAGTACAAAAGAAAGATTTTCCATTTATGACAACGATTATAACACAAAAGTACAGTGGATCAAAAAAGACATTTTTATTTACATAATTATTAAATACTCCAATAAATGGAATTAAATTCAGAATTAGATAGGCTTAGAAAGTATTCTTCAATTGAGGCTGAATTAAAAAGAGCTGAAATTATACATCCGGATTATCCAACTGATATGTTCAGACAAGTAGCAATTTTAAATGAAGAGTCCGGAGAAGTAACAAAAGCGGTTTTAGATTATCATTATGAAGGTGGAAGTTTAGAACACATACAAGAAGAATTGATTCAAACGGCTGCAATGTGTATGAGAATGCTAATGAATTTACCCTGATGAAGTATGGCCAACGAAAATAAGCCAAAAGGAAAAGGAACCTGGGGGCAACGTTCCACCAGAACCGGATCGGAACTAAATATCATTTGCTCTGAGTTTTTTGATAAATTGATTGTTCCGGATGACTTTAAGTTCATGAAGTGGCAGAACGTGATTGATAAAGAAATGATATCACAGGCTAACCCAACTGGGACATTGATATCGGTTGGAAAGGTATACCGGGATATGCGTACCAGTGGGATTGATTTAATGCATTACCGGATATGTTTCCTAACTTTCCCTGAAAGGGGTGGAATTTGTGAAAAAGCAATCATCGACTTTGGAAAGTTCAATTATCACACAGTTGTTACCAATAAAACCATTGAACAATTGAATGTTTGGATCGCGGATCATTATAATAAGATCGTTACTCCGTCAAACGAAGTACAAGACAAGGAAAATGACAAAGATGACGGCTTGCAACATTTTAGAGATAGATACGGAACTTGAATGGTTGTTATCATTTAATGATTTATTCCTTAGAGAAATTGAAGATTTGAAAATGCAAAAAATCAAACTTTACCATGAACAATCAACAGTTACTTCTTGACTTTACAGAAATAAAAACTATTCATGTTGTCAGGTATTGTGATACCAGGTCACGTGACTCTGAAGGTCATTACGCTATCGAATCCGGGGACGATGGTAACACTGAAGAGAGGTTGCGTGAGCAATTACACATATTAAGAATAAACAGCAGCATATGGCTTGCTGATAGGGATAAACAAATAGTTGAACTTAAACAGGAACTTAAAAATTATAAAGTATGATTATTGCAATTGATTTTGATGGAACAATAGTAAAAGACCAATTTCCGGCCATAGGAGAAATGGTAGAAGGCGCAAAGGAAGCGATAAACCAATTAAAAAAGGATGGCTATTATATTATCATTTGGACATGTAGAAGTCACGTCAGGCTTCTTGAAGCTATTGAATGGCTTGCAAAACAGGGTATTCATTATGATAAGATAAATGAAAGTTGCCCGGCAAATGTTGAAAAGTATAGTGGCATTGATACACGAAAGATTTATGCTGACATTTATATTGATGATAAGATGCTTGTTAAACTTCCTACGTGGGATGAAATTTACTGGATAGTAAGGGATTTGCTTCCATCATACGCTGATAAGGTTGCACGTGACGGGTTTTTATAAAAAAGAGTGGTTAAAAGGTAATTCATAGTAAATAGCAAATACGGCATGAAGGGTAAACATATTAATCACGAGAGTAGACAGAAATCAGCAGAGAAAGTAAGGGCACTGCTTTTATTGCATTATGAACCCGGAAGACAGGACAGGTGCAAATTGGCAGTTTATAGGAATTACATAAAAAAAGAAACGGGAATAAGTGAAAGGACATTCTTCCGGTACCTGAAGAAAATAGAACCTGATTCAAAAGAAGATGACCAACAATTGAAATTATTTTAGTTTAAAAAATAAACCGCCTGACTTCATTGTCAGGCGGTTTATTTTTTTATATAATTGTTTTATGTTTTCATTTTGTTTCAATTCTAAATGTTTGTTGTATCTTTGAACCGCAGATTTATCAATACAGTGTACCGGTCAAATTCAAGAAAAAAAGAGTTTGAGCCCGTGCGAGCCGCTTAGAACGGTATTTTTCTTCATTGTCCAGTGGACTGTGTTGGTGGGTCTGCAGCGCGTGGGCTCTTTTTTTATAAACTCTTATTTCTTTACAATGCAAAAGCACATTATTTACTTATTTGAGAAAGGATGCAAGTATGGCAGTCTTATTTAACAAAGATGGTTTTACCATTAAAATACATACAATTGGGAATCCCATTGAAGATTGGGTGAATACGCGTGATGAATTACTTGATTTATTTCAGTGTAGGGATATGAATATGGCGAATGAGAATAAATACTTTAGAGTTTTGCAGTTAATACGAAGTATGACACCTGATTTGGATACATTGAATAAAATGACATCATTATTGTTTCTTTTATTTAGCTCAGTAGAAGGTGTTATTTATGCCAATGATTATTTACTTTAAACTAAATCAATATGACTTCACAAGAATTTAAACAGTTATCCCCGGCAGACAAAAAAAGAGTTCCTTTTAATGATTTACCTAAAAGAAATAAGTTCGGTGGTTTTATCGTGATTGCCTTTATTGCGTTATTGATATTTGCAATGTATAATGGGAGTCAGAAAAATAAAAGTATTGACACTACTGACTTGAAATTAACTGCAAAATTTAAAGTGGAAAGTATCGTAAAATCATTGCTAAAAGCACCTTCTACTGCTGAATTTCCATCAGAGACGCAAAAGTATTATGTGAGTGCAGATAGTATGATTATTATAACCGGTTCGGTGGACGCTCAAAACACATTCGGTTCTATGATAAGAAATAGCTACTCTGTAAAGCTGAAATGGAAAGATGATTATCGTAAAGATGAGAACTGGTCGGTTCTTGATGCAAAGTTAGAATAAACCCCTAACCCCTGAATGGGTATAAGAATTACAAAAAAGCCTCGTACTACTGTTCGAGGCTTTTTTTGGTTTACCCATTAATAAAGCCGGTAGTAACAACCGGTGCAACATAAGTAGTTGGTAATACTTTGACGGCTGATGTATCTGTAACCTGTACATTGTATGTTTCCAGGCTATCTATTAATTCAGCATGGTCATGATCGGTAGATGAAGTAGTCGATACCAGGTTACGAAAAAAGTCTCCTTTCAGTCCGTATAGGTTGGCATTTATAGCATCCAACAGGTCCAGGAATTCAAAGGTTTTTGTTTCGTATTGCGATTTGTGATTACTGGGTGCAATGTTTGAAGTCACCACGTGCAATGTTACAGCCACATCGGCGGCACGTAAACCCTTTGAACGTATTTCCCATGTGATAGGTTGGAACTGTAAAAACAAGGCGGGTGTGGGGAATGGAACTTCTTGTTCTATATACTGAAGATTATTGTTCCAAATATCCAGATGTTTGATAACTGACTTTTTATCATCGAGTGTCAGAGCTGTAATGTATTTTCCCTGATCATCCTGTTGGATCAGTCTCAGTTGGTCGATAATTGATAGATAAAGTTTCTTTCTCATTTTAAACCCTGTTTAAGAATCATTTCAATACTCTTTAAATTGTATTCGATTATGCGTTTCACTGCTTTGTCAACTTCCGGAGCATGACCAATGAACTGCCGTTTTGGAATATGTATTTTACTACCGACTTTCATCAATGCCATATTTTTATAAAATTCGGCTTCGTCACTTATCTTCAGGGAGCCTTTTGAAGTTTTACCATCCTTTTTAAACTTCACCTTTCCGCTCAGCTCGTAAAATTTTGCCCAAAAGAACCGCTTCATTCGAACAGTAACAACGATGTCACCACCTTCGTTATGAATTTGTGCATGTGGCTGTCCGGAACTAAATACAACGCCGCTATTTTGTACCCTGGCACGGATAGAACCGCGCAACCCTCCACCCCCT
>Ga0302215_10002657_pt1 | contig 12238 bp, 10 predicted proteins | sample II_Fen_N3_1_FD_194580 | JGI IMG/M metagenome (GOLD analysis project Ga0302215, IMG submission 194580) | Peat permafrost microbial communities from Stordalen Mire near Abisko, Sweden - II_Fen_N3_1 | ecosystem: Environmental > Terrestrial > Soil > Wetlands > Permafrost | place: Sweden: Abisko... | reverse complement strand
TCCACCTCTTCCCATTCCGAACAGAGAAGTTAAGCCTGTCCACGTCGATGGTACTGCCGAAAGGTGGGAGAGTAGATAGCCGCCGTTTTTAAAGCCTCAATTACTGAATAAGTAATTGAGGCTTTTTTTGTGGAATAAATACAGAAACAAACAATCCCCTTCAAACAACTGCTGTTTTGAAGGGGATTGGTTATAAAAAATCATTGATAAACTTAAGGAATCATGTGATTTTTAAATAGATAACTGATTGTAATTTATTAAATACGTTTTAAATTTCATTTAATATCCGTTGTTTTTGCTTTTCGTAATCATCATTGGTAATTGCCTTTTCTTCAAGAAGTTTTTTTAATTCATTTAATCTCTTACTTCTGGAATCCTGAGGTAATGTTTGAATATTTGGATTCTGTTGAATTTCAGGTTCAACCTGTTGTGACTGTTGTTGCAAAGGAATTAATTCGTAGCTGTGAGTCGGATTATAACGTAAACTCCATAAAAATGGAGCCCAAAGATAGAATCCACAAATAATTGCACCTACATCAAGGCGCTCAGAACGTACAATTGAAGTGTAAAGTGGTTCATATCCTTCTTTAATCAAGTCAATATTCGTTATACTTCCCATAACTTTTGTATCAGTATACCAAAACGGGGTTCTACCTGCATATTCACCCTCTATATAAATTTTAGCTCCACTCGGATAAGATTGAATCAAAGTAGAACTTGCGCAACTTGCGAACAAAATACTTGCAGACAACAAAATAGCAATAAATTTTAGGGAGTATTTCTTTTTCATATCAATGAATTAAAGATTAATAGATAAAAATTTTTAGCAAAAAATACATTCACCTGAAAAACACAAAAATAATGCCAGTATAATAAAGTCTAAATAAGTTTCTCCACTCCTTTCGGTTTTAATTCAATTACTTCAAGGTTTTGAATCTTTTCGCCATCTATTTCAAATCGAATAAGCGTTTGTACTTTGTGAAAACCATACTTGCCAGCTGCTCCGGGATTTAGATGCAATAAGTCCAGATTTTTATCGAACTGAACTTTAAGAATATGAGAATGCCCGCAAATGAAAAGTTTCGGTGGCTGCTGAAAAATTCCGGGACGTACCGAAGAATCGTATTTCCCTGGATAGCCACCAATGTGTGTTAACCATACTTTCACTTCTTCACACCTGAACCGGTTGTGTTGAGGAAATTGTTGCCGGATTTCATATCCATCAATATTGCCCCAAACTCCCCGAAGCGGTTTAAATGCCTGCAGCTTATTCACAACTTCAAGCGAGCCCCAGTCACCGGCATGCCAAACTTCGTCGCATTCGGCAAAATGTTCAAAAATGCGGTCGTCAAGTAAGCCGTGAGTATCTGATAGAAGCCCGATTCGAGTCATTATATTTGTTATTTTATGTTCAATCCAATTGCAAAAGTAATAAAAATCAACAATAAAATCTGATGTAAAATCATTTGAGCCTTATTAATGGCTTTATTTTAAATTCAATAAAATTTCACATTTTGTTTTTGATTCGAATTTAGCTACTTTTGTACTGCGATTATTTGTGCAAGTTACCGGAAATGAAGAAAAGAAAGATTAATTTAAAACCATTTATTCAGAAAATACGATTTAAATACCGTGTTTCCATTCTGAATGAAAATACGCTGGAAGAATCGTGGCATGTTCGGTTGTCACGTTTTAGTGTGTTAATGTTAGGCTCAACTTTTATCTTTCTTACTTTTATTTTGCTGACTGTTCTTATTTTTACAACCCCGATAAGCAGATATCTTCCTGGTTACGGTGACTCCGGCAACAGAGGCAAAATCATTCAAAACAGCATGCGAGTTGATTCCCTGACTAAACAAATTGCTTTACAGGAAGGTTACGTTGCCATATTGAAAGATATCATAAACGGAAAAATAAAACCAGACTCAATCGCCTCGCTTGATTCAACCGAACTAAAAGAAAAAGCACACGTTATAGTTGAGAAATCGAAAAAAGAGAAAGCTTTTGTTGATAAATTTGAGAAAGAAGAAAAGTATAATCTGACGAGCATTGATACTAAGCCCAATGAAAATATGTATGTGTTCTTCAGGCCTACAAAAGGTGTGATTTCTACATCATACAATTTGTCGGAGCAACAATACGGAATTTTCATGATAACTTCGCCAAATGAAAGTGTAATGAGTGTTTTGGGAGGAACGGTTGTATATGCAGCTTTTACTTTTGATTTTGGCTGGGTAATTCAGATTCAACACGAGAACAATTACCTTTCAATTTATAAAAATAATACCCGATTACTCCGAAAAGTAGGCGATGAAGTGAAAGCCGGCGAAAGTATTGCTTTAACTGGTGATGCAAGCGGCAAGAAAACAGGTTCTCAGTTTTATTTTGAACTCTGGAAACAAGGAAAACCGGTTAATCCCGAAGAAGTAATTATTTTCTGATCAGGTATGAAAGACGAATTTCAAAAAAAACAAATTGCTATATTAGGTTCAACCGGTTCAATCGGTACGCAGGCGTTGGAAGTAATTGCAGAAAATAATTCATTGTTTGAAGTTTATGCACTTACAGCAAATAACAATGTCGGTTTATTGATTGCTCAGGCTCGGAAGTTTAAACCGGAAATGGTTGCAATAGCGAACGAGAACCTTTATGATACATTAAAAAACGGTTTGTCGGATTTGCCAATCAAAGTTTTTGCCGGTGTCGATTCAATAGCACAAGTAGCTGAGATGCAACCAATTGATATTGTGCTGACTGCAATGGTTGGATATTCGGGTTTAAAACCTACAATCAATGCAATAAAAGCAGGAAAAAAAATTGCACTGGCCAATAAGGAAACGTTAGTTGTGGCTGGAGAGTTGATTTGTGAACTGGCAGCTCAATATAATTCTACCATAATTCCGGTTGATTCCGAACATTCAGCTATTTTTCAATGTTTGGCCGGAGAAGGAAATAATCCGATTGAGAAACTGATTCTGACAGCTTCGGGCGGTCCGTTTCGAACAAAATCGATGGACGAACTGGAGCATGTAACCAGCGCACAGGCTTTAAAACATCCGAACTGGGATATGGGTGACAAAATAACCATCGATTCTGCCAGTTTAATGAATAAAGGCTTTGAAATTATTGAAGCTAAATGGCTTTTCGGAGTAACGCCGGAGCAAATTGAAGTGGTTGTTCATCCCCAATCGATTATACATTCGATGGTTCAGTTTGTTGATGGCTCTATCAAGGCGCAACTTGGAATGCCCGATATGAAATTACCAATTCAATATGCATTTACGTATCCGGAACGACTGAGAACAAATTTTCCCCGTTTTGATTTTAATGTTTGTTCTCAGTTTACATTTGAAAGACCGGATATGGACCGTTTCAGAAATCTCAGCTTTGCTTATTATGCTATGGAAAAGGATGGAAATATGCCTTGTATTCTGAATGCGGCCAATGAAATTGTGGTAGAAGAATTTCTAAAAGATAAAATCGGATTTTTGCAAATGAGTGATATCATTGAAGATGTATTGGCAAAAGCACATTTTGTGGCAAAACCCACTTACGACGATTATGTAGAAACTGATAAATCGGTACGCTTATTGACTAATCAACTAATCAACTAAAATTCACATTAAATAAACAACTCAACGTTATACATGGAAACTTTTTTAATCAGAGCTTTACAGCTTATTCTCAGTCTTTCAATTTTAGTAGTTCTGCACGAATTCGGGCATTTTGCTTTTGCACGCCTTTTCAAAGTTCGTGTTGAAAAATTCTATATGTTTTTCAATCCTAATTTTTCATTGATTCGTGCCAAAAAGATTAATGGGAAGTGGGATATTAAGATTCTGGCTAAAAATATTCCAGCTAACGAACGTCCAAAGTTGGATGCCGATGGCGATAAAATGGTTGATTCTAAAGGTAAATCAATCATGGAACAAATTCCATTATCAGAATTACCCGAAGGAGATTGGCGCAAATATCCCGAAAGTACCGAGTGGGGAATTGGTTGGTTGCCATTGGGTGGTTATTGTTCCATTTCAGGAATGGTGGACGAGACTAAAGATATTAATCAGCTTTCTGCTGTAGCACAACCTTGGGAATATCGTTCGCGTTCTGTTTGGCAACGTTTACCTATTATTACAGGAGGAGTATTTGTAAATTTTATTTTAGCAATGGTAATTTACTCAGCTGTTCTGTTTGCTTGGGGACAGGAATATATTCCAATAAAAGATGCGAAATACGGATTTCAGTTTTCGCAAACTTTGTTGAATAGTGGTCTGCGAAATGGCGATAAGGTTGTCAAAGTTGATGGACTTCCGGTCGAAGACCGCAAAGATCTGGTTGAAAAAATATTGATTGATGGAAAACAAACTATTACAGTTTCCAGAGACAGTCAGCTAATTGATTTGAAATTGCCATCAGATATAGCTCAGAAAATATTGGCAGCTAATGAAAAGGATTTTGTGTCCATTCGTTTTCCATTTGTAGTCGAAGAAGTTTCAGCCGGTTCGCCGGCCGAAAAGGCAAAATTACAAATCGGCGATAGTGTAATTGGAATAAACGGAGATCAAATGTTTATTTTTCAGGATATTGCTGCTAAATTAGATTCTTCTAAAAATGCAGCTATTGCTTTGAATATTGTTCGGAATGGAAAACCGCTGGTTGCAAATTTGCAATTGGACGATAAAGGCAAGTTAGGAGTAGGAATTCGTCCTGATTTTAAATTTTTAAACACTAAAAAAATTGAATATAGTTTCTTAGGTTCCATTCCTGCCGGAATTAGCTTGGGTTGGGAAACGTTAACCAGTTATGTAAAACAATTTAAATTAGTATTCACAAAAGAAGGTTCCAAACAGGTTGGTGGATTTGGTTCAATTGGAAAATTATTTCCAAAAGCGTGGGATTGGCAGATTTTCTGGTCGATGACTGCTTTATTATCTGTAATTCTGGCATTTATGAATATTCTTCCTATTCCGGCTTTAGATGGAGGTTATGTGATGTTTTTAATTTACGAGATAATTACCGGCAAAAAACCAAACGATAAATTCCTCGAGTATGCTCAAACAGTAGGAATGGTTTTACTTTTTGGATTGTTGTTGTTTGCAAACGGAAACGATATTTTTAAAGCCATATTTAAATAAATATTTCAGGAAAAACACTAAGAAAAAAGATTTGAAAATTATTTTCAAATCTTTTTTCTATTTTTACAAAGTTTTATGCCCGATTAATACCAGAATGAAGAAAACAATTGCTTTTAATCCTCTTTCCATGCCAACGTATGTGATGGCAAAACCAATAGGTTCAAGTTGTAATTTGAATTGTGATTATTGTTATTATCTTGAGAAGGAGAAATTGTATGAAAATCGCAAGAGCTTGCAAATGAACGATGAAATTCTCGAAAAATATATCGAAAGTTACATTCAGGCTCAACCGGTTCCGGAAGTTTTGTTTACCTGGCATGGTGGAGAAACTTTGCTTCGGGATCTTGCTTTTTATAGAAAAGTTCTTACGCTGCAAAAAAAATACGGTCGTGGAAGAAAAATTGATAACACCCTTCAAACCAACGGAGTTTTGCTTAATGATGAATGGTGTCGTTTTTTTAAAGACAATAACTTTTTGATTGGGATTTCAATTGATGGACCCGAACATTGTCATGACATTTATCGGAAGAATAAAGGCGGGTTGGGAACATTCAAGCAGGTCATGCGTGGTGTTGAATTGCTTCAAAAGCATCAGGTCGACTTCAATACGCTTTCAGTAATTAATGATTATAATGTTGATTATCCGATTGAAGTTTATAATTTTTTTAAAGAAATTGGCAGTCAATACATGCAGTTTTCTCCAATTGTAGAGCAAATGTCTCAGTCCAGAGCAGATGGTTTGAATCTCACACCGCCGGAAGGTGCCGATGATGCCGTTTTAGCTCCCTGGACTGTAGATTCAAAAAAGTTTGGTCAATTTTATATTTCGATGTTCGACGAATGGATAAAAAAAGATGTGGGAAAATATTTTGTTCAACTTTTCGATTCCACCCTTGCCGGAACTGTAGGCGAAATGCCAAGCGTATGTATTTTTGGAGAAACCTGTGGACATGCCACTGTGATGGAATTTAACGGTGATGTATATGCTTGCGACCATTTTGTTTTTCCTGAATACAAAATAGGGAATATTAAAACGCATACTATTTTCGAAATGGTTTTCTCTGAAAAACAACTTCGTTTTGGAGCTGATAAGCGTGATTTGTTACCTAGTCAGTGTCGGAATTGCCAATTTTTGAAAATGTGTAACGGTGAATGTCCTAAAAACAGGATTAACTTCACATCAACCGGCGAACCGGGATTAAATTATTTGTGCGAGGGATATTATTCATTTTTCAAACATACCCAACCTTATATGGAATTCATGGCTAATGAACTGTTTTTTAAACGTTCACCAGCCAATGTAATGGAATGGGCAAGAACCAGAAAATAAAAACTGTTTAGTGGTTAGTGCAATTCCGGCACATCTCAAATTGCTTCCGGTTCAGCAAAATGTTATTTCTGAATCCAAAAGCTTTTTCGTTTTTCCAGCATTCTGAAAATGTTGATTCATTGAGGTTCCCAAATGAAAAATCAGAACCTTTGTCGAAACAACAGGGCAGAACTTCGCCTGAAGCATTTATCACAGCACCGCTCCACATTCTCCAGCAACTGTTTGGTTGATTGCCTTTAATTCTGAATTTTCCATCCTTTCCTTTTCTATATCGCGAAAAACGGCTTTTTTTTGGCATCAGCTCATTTCCATTTTCAAATTCTGATAATTGAGCGGTTTTAAATGTAAGTTTATCAACCTGCAACGATTTGGCAAGCTGTTTCATTTCAGTCATTTGATGTTCATTTGTTTTCAATACCAGAAATTGAATTTCAATCATTGGAGTCGCTGATTTAAGTTCCTTCCGATATTCAACTAACTGCCGGATTCCTTCGATTGTTTTATTCAAATTTCCACCAATTCTGTATTTCTGGTAAGTTTCCTGTTTGCTTCCATCGATTGAAATAATTATTTTATCGAGTCCTGAGGTTACGATTTCTTTGGCATTGTTCTTGGTAAATAATTGTCCGTTGGTGGAATTAGAAGTGTAGATTTTTGCCTGATGAGCGTAACTGATAAAATCACTTAACTTTTTGTTCAAGAAAGGTTCGCCCTGAAAATAGAGAATAACGTGAGTCAATGTTGGTCTGAGTTCGTCGATGAGAGATTTAAATAACTCCAAATCAAACAATTTGTGTTCTGTCATTGAATATTTGTTATTCCCAACCGGACATTCAGGACAATGCAGGTTGCAATAATTGGCAGTTTCAATGGAAATGAATAGTGGTTTACACTCACTCAATCTTTCTTTTCCAAATTTAGAAATTGAGTATGAGAAATATAGCCGAAGGAAGTTCATTAGCTTTAGAGTTGAAATATATCGAATATTTCTTTTTAATCGCTTAATATTGTATAAAATGGGAAGCATTTATTGACTAATTTTTTAAACAAATGTACAAAAATCTTGTTATTCAAGTGGTCATGATGACTTTTGTATACTTAATTAACAAAAAAATGTCAAAATCGTCTGCAAAGTAATATAAAATTCACTGAAAGATTGTATATTTGTAGCCTGCAAAATCAAATAAAATAATTTATAACAAAATCAAAAATTTATGAGAAAGCAATTATTCTTCGCAGTTTCGATGGTGCTTGCCTTGGTCTTTAGTTCTTGTACAAAAGACATGACAGCTTTAGATCCAAGCTTATTCAAATGTACCCCGAATCCACTCGAAGTAAAAGGTGGAAAAGTGGATGCAACCATCACAGGTACTTTCCCTGAAAAGTATTTTACTAAAAATGCCACTGTAACTGTTACTCCGGTTCTTAAATTTGCCGGCAAAGAAGTAAAAGGCACACCTGCTACTTTCCAGGGTGAAAAAATTGTTGGAAATGATCAAACTATTTCTTTCAAAACCGGTGGAACGTATACGTTGAAAACCACTTTTGATTATGTTCCTGAAATGGCGAAATCTGAGTTGTATCTTGAATTCAACATCGTGACTAAAAAGAAAACGTATCAGATTCCAAGCGTAAAAGTAGCTGACGGAGTTATTGCAACTTCTCAATTAGTTACTACAGGTGCTAACGAACTTGCTCCGATTCTTATTGCTGATAAATTCCAACGTGTTATTCAACAACAACAGGAAGCTGACATTATGTTTCTGATTCAGCAATCGAACTTGCGCAAATCTGAAACAAAATCTGCTGACATTGTTTCCTTGACAAGTAAAATTAAAGAAGCTACGGAATCAACTAATCAGAAAATTTCCGCTTTAGATTTATCAGCTTATGCATCTCCTGATGGACCGCTTAAACTGAATACAAATTTAGCTGAAAGTCGTGAGAAAGTTACTGCTGATTTCATGAAAAAAGAAATGAAAAAACTTAAAACCATTGTAAATGTGGGTTCTAAGTTTACTGCAGAAGATTGGGATGGTTTCCAAAAATTAATGGAAAACTCAAACATTCAGGACAAACAATTAATTTTAAGAGTTTTGACTATGTACACCGATCCAGAACAACGCGATCGTGAAATAAAAAATATCTCAGTTGCTTTCAAACAAATCGCTACTGAAATACTTCCAAAACTTCGTCGTTCTAAATTGCAGTTAACCATTGATGTTACCGGTAAATCCGATGCAGAATTAACTCAATTAGCCAAAACAGATGCTTCTAAACTTTCTGTTGAAGAATTATTGTTTGCAGCTACATTAACTAATGATTTGAGCGAAAAAGCAGCAATTTATCAAAAAGCTACTGAATTATATCCTTCTGATGTCCGTGGTTTTAATAACTTAGGTTATGTGAACTATCAACAGGGAAATATTGCTGATGCTTCGCGTTACTTTGCAAAAGCATTAGAAATTGAACCAAACAATGCCGATATTAACTACAACGCAGGTATTGCTGCTTTAGCAAAAGGTGATTTGGCCAATGCTGAAATTTTCTTTGGAAAAGCTGCCGGAACTTCGGGTAACGTAGGCGATGGATTAGGTTCAATTGCTATTGTAAAAGGTGACTATGTAAAAGCAAAATCGTATTTTGGTTCAACTGCTTCAAACAATGCTGCTTTACTTCAAATTTTGAATGCTGATTACAGTGGTGCAACTAAAACATTGGCTTCTGTAGCTAAACCGGATGCAATGACTTCTTATTTAGGAGCAATTGTTGGTGCCCGCACCAGTGATAAGCCAGCTGTTTACAGCAACCTGAAAGACGCAATTAAACTTGACAAATCGTTTGCTGCAAAAGCTGCAACAGATATTGAATTTTCGAAATTTGCGACTGATGAAACATTTCTTTCAATTATTAAATAAATAATAGAAATCAGTATATAAAAAATCCGATGCAATTTTTGTATCGGATTTTTTATGCTAATTGTACACGACATTTTGTCATGAATATTCAATGTGTCTTGAAATAATTAATACTAACATAGAAATACATTTATTTGGATACATTTAATGAAGTTTATAAGATATTGTAATCAACAACATTTTCATTTTCGGGCATTTAACTGTATCTTTGTATGAATTTTTAGAATTAAATAATTATAAACACAGGATGAAGGAAAACGAACAAATTGTAGATAAAATTGTTGAAGGTATACAAGAAAGAAAAGGCAAGAATATTGTAGTTGTTGATTTAAATAAGCTGCACGAGTCACCTTGCAGTTATTTTGTTATTTGTGAGGGTGATTCTAATGTACATGTAAATGCCATCGCGTTATCTATAAAAGATTGGGTTCGTGAACAGATTCAGATTAAACCATATGCAACTGATGGTTTTGAGAATTGTGAATGGATAGCGATGGATTATGGCCAGATTATTGTACATGTTTTTCAACGTCATTCACGTGCATTTTACGACTTAGAGCATTTGTGGGCTGATGCCAATTTGAAAAGACTGGTTGATGTACTCTGATCTCAAAGTTGCAACACAACTACGAATTAATTTTATCTGAAAAAAGATCAACTGAAGAAAATAATGGAAAATAAAACACCAAACCAAAATCCGGTTAAACCAACCGGTAAAATGCCGAAATTCAACATATCCTGGATTTATGGAATTATCATTCTCGTACTTTTAGGGTCTTATTTTTTTAGCGATAATGTTCAAACCAAGGTTGTACCTTTTTCAACTTTCGAGGAATATGTCAAAGCCGGATTGGTTGAGAAAATAGATGTCTATCCTGCAAAAAACAGTTTAGAAGCTGTTGTAACAAAGGAATCAGTAAAGAAAGTTTTTGGTGAAAAGTCAGAATCCTATGCAAAAGACCGGCTAATAACTGTCAACTTTCCAACTGTTGATCAATTCTCTAAATTCATTCAACAAGCTAAAGATCAGAATGTTTATAAAGGAGTAGTAGAATACAAGGAAAGTAAGAATTATCTGGATTTATTTCTGTATTCGGTATTTCCGATTTTACTTTTGTTCGGTTTTTTCATTTTTATGAATCGCCGGATGTCCGGCCAAATGGGCGGAGGCGGTAGTGGAGGCATTTTTAATGTTGGAAAATCAAAAGCACAACTATTTGACAAAGGAGACGGAACCAATAAAATAACTTTCAAAGATGTTGCAGGATTGGCAGAAGCGAAACAGGAAATCGAAGAAATTGTTGCATTTTTAAAAAATCCATCAAAATATACCGAACTTGGTGGTAAAATTCCTAAAGGAGCTTTATTGGTTGGCCCTCCGGGAACGGGAAAAACCTTGTTGGCAAAAGCTGTCGCTGGTGAAGCAGATGTTCCTTTTTTCTCTATGTCAGGTTCTGATTTTGTGGAAATGTTTGTAGGTGTAGGAGCTTCACGCGTTCGTGATTTATTCCGTCAGGCAAAAGAAAAAGCACCATGTATCATATTTATTGACGAAATTGACGCAGTTGGTCGTGCCCGTGGCAAGAATCCGAATATGGGAAGTAATGACGAACGGGAAAATACTCTGAATCAGTTATTGACAGAAATGGACGGATTTGGGTCAAACAGTGGGGTTATTATTTTGGCTGCAACAAACCGTGCCGATATTCTGGACAAAGCATTGCTTCGCGCCGGACGCTTTGACAGACAAATTCATGTTGACTTGCCGGATGTTCATGAACGGAAACAAATTTTCAATGTTCATTTGCGTCCAATCAAGATAAACGAGACCGTTGATGTAAATTTCCTTGCACGTCAGACTCCGGGATTTTCGGGTGCCGATATTGCTAATGTTTGTAATGAAGCGGCTTTAATTGCTGCCCGTAAAAATAAATCATTTGTTGAAAAACAGGACTTTTTGGATGCAGTAGATCGCATTGTTGGAGGTTTGGAAAAGAAAACCAAAATCACCACCAACGCTGAAAAGAAATCAATTGCTTATCATGAAGCTGGACATGCCACCATCAGTTGGATGACAGAACATGCTAATCCATTGGTAAAAGTTACTATCGTTCCACGTGGTGAGGCTTTGGGAGCTGCTTGGTATTTGCCGGAAGAACGTCAGTTGACAAATCGCGAACATATGTTGGACGAAATGTGCTCAACACTTGGTGGACGTGCTGCTGAGGAAGTTTTCTTACACCAAATGTCAACCGGTGCAATCAATGATTTGGAACGTGTTACCAAACGTGCTTATGCTATGGTGGCTTATTTCGGTATGAGTCCGGAATTAGCAAACATGAGTTATTATGACTCAACCGGTAATTCTGATTATGGATTTACAAAACCATATAGTGAAAAAACAGCAGAATTAATTGATTCTGAAGCTAAGAATATTGTTGCAGTTGAATACGATCGTGCCAAAAAAATTCTGAAAGAAAATGCTGCAAAACACAATGAACTGGCAGAATTGCTTATTGAAAAAGAAGTAATATTTGCAGAAGACCTGGAAAGAATATTTGGCAAACGACCTTGGACATCCAGAAATGATGAGTTAATGGCTCAAAACGGAAATATGGATGAACTAGATGCTCCAACTGAGGTTAAAACCGAAGAAAAAAAGGATGAATCCACCGAACCAAAAGTAGAATTAAATGCCTGATTCATCAAGAGAAAAAATACTACAACGAATTGAAGCCGTCCGCAATGGGCGGCTTGCTTTTGTTGAAACACCTTCGTCCGAACCAATCTACAAGTCAATTTTACCTGATTCAGTAACTTGTTTTAAAAATGAAATTGAAGCAATAAACGGATCA
>Ga0302215_10002655_pt1 | contig 12249 bp, 7 predicted proteins | sample II_Fen_N3_1_FD_194580 | JGI IMG/M metagenome (GOLD analysis project Ga0302215, IMG submission 194580) | Peat permafrost microbial communities from Stordalen Mire near Abisko, Sweden - II_Fen_N3_1 | ecosystem: Environmental > Terrestrial > Soil > Wetlands > Permafrost | place: Sweden: Abisko... | reverse complement strand
CAAAAAATTAGTACTTTTCTATTGATTCAGTTTTTGCTTATGATTGGAGCTTTTGCTTATGCTCAAAAGACTACCATTCATGGAAAAATTGTTGATTCAAACGGGTTGGAATTACCCGGAGTAAATGTTATAATCAAAGGCAGTAGCAACGGTTCTGTTACTGATGCAAGTGGTCAATTCAGCATTAATGCTGAAAAGGGTGATATTCTTACCTTTTCATATGTAGGGTATGATCCGGGTCAGGTGACAATTAAAAATCAAACTCAAATTATGTTGACATTACGGGAGTCATCCCAGGCCATCAGAGAGGTGGTAGTAACGGCATTGGGTATTGAAAAGAAAGAATCAACCATTGGTTATGCTATCAGTGAGGTTGCCGGTAAAGACATGGTAAAAGCCCGTGACCAGAATCCGATTACAGGATTAACCGGAAAAATTGCCGGATTATCGGTTGGTGCATCTGCCGAAATGCTGAGGAGTCCAAATGTTCTTTTAAGAGGCGACGGTCTTTCATTGTATGTTGTCGACGGAGTGCCAATCAGCTCGGATACCTGGAATATAAGTCCGGATGATATTGAAACATATTCTGTTCTCAAAGGGCCTTCAGCTGCAGCTTTGTACGGAAGCCGCGCCATAAACGGCGCTATTCTGATTACAACTAAGAAAGGAAAGAAAGGGAAAAAAGGGATTTCGGTAGAAATAAATTCTTCGAATATGTTTGATAAAGGATTTCTTGCTTTCCCCAGAGTTCAAAATGAATACGGAGGTGGTGAAAATGAATTATATGCTTTCGGTGATGGGAAAGGCGGAGGATTGAACGATAATGATTATGATGTATGGGGTCCAAAGTTCAGGGGGCAATTGATTCCTCAATATGATGGTCAGTATGATCCGAATACAACCTACACCACTACTTATCCCGGTGGTTACACCTATAAAGGCCATATCAAGCCTACTCCATATGTTGCCAGAGGTAAAAACAATCTTGAAAATTTCTTACGTACCGGTTTTCAGACCACCGACAATATTGCTGTAACAAAAAGCGGTGAAGATTATACCGTACGTACTTCTCTTTCTCATTCATATCAACAAAGCATCATTCCAAATATGGAATTGAATATTACCAATTTTAATGTTTATGCTTCTTATAATATAAACAAACGGCTGTCGATTGATGCAAATATGAATTTCAATTATCAGTATACCCCCAATTATCCGGATGTAGATTACGGGCCAAACAGTCTGATTTATAACATGTCAATATGGACAGGTGCCGACTGGAGTATAAATGATCCTAAAATCAAAGGTATCTGGCAGGATGGTAAAGTAGGTGTGCAACCAATATTTGCAGAATACCAACGATACCACAACCCATGGGCAATGGTAAACTACTGGCTACGTGGGCACGATAAGACAGATATCTACGGATATGCTACAGCTCATTATTTAATTGATGATCATCTTAATGTAAGTTTACGGTCTCAAATATCAACTTATGACTTACTACGAACCGAAAAGATGCCTGTTTGGGCACATCCGTACGGTCGTCAGGAAAATCTGGGTGATTACAGAGAAGACAGACGAATGTTAATGGATAATAATACAGATATACAATTGAATTATAATTATTTAATTGGTGATTTCGTTCAGGTGTCCGGGCTTGCCGGAGGAAACGTACGTGTTTTTTCTTATAACTCAAGTTTTACTTCTACCGATTATCTGATTGTGCCGGGAGTCTATAGTTTCAGTAATTCCAGAAATGCTGTACAATCAACTAACTTCAGTGCAAATATGAGGGTTTATAGTGCATATGCCGCTATGGACGTTGATTTAGGAAAATATGCAACATTATCCGGAACCATGAGGGTTGATAAATCATCTGCAATTCTGAATAGTAACGATACTTATTTCTATCCTGGTTTATCAGTCGCATCGCTGGTTTCTGATTATATTAAATTACCTGAATTTATTTCATCTTTAAAACTAAGGGGTTCGTTTGCAGCAGTTCGTAACGTATCTACCAGCGAAACAATCGGAGCTTCTCCATTTAATACAATTACGTCATTAGGTGGATCGGCTTCAAGTAGCATTAATGGATATTCACTCGGTTATGGAAATAATTACTATTCACCTTACGGAGGTCCGACTTATGGTTTGAATTCTTCATACAGCCTTGGTAAACCGTACAATAATCAAACAGCGGCATATTATACCAATAACCTGACCGATCCGAATATCAAGCCGGAGAACCGTGTCAGCTATGAAGAGGGAGCGGATATCAAAGTGTTTAAAAACAGATTAGCATTATCTGCTACTGCCTTCCAATACATCGATGGACCACATATTTTGTTGAATGAAATTTCTTCAGCTACCGGTTATACCGGCTATTATATAAATGCACTGAAAACAAAGAAAACAGGATTGGAACTTTCATTTTCGGGTACTCCGGTACGCGTGACGAATGGTGTAACTTGGGATGTGCTGGCTAACTGGAGTACATTTAAGGATGTCTATCTTGAATTGCCTTCAGGACAGGATGTTTACAATAATTTCTTTAAAGTTGGTGATCGTACGGATAAACTATATGGCTCGGCATTTTACAAAACGCAGGATGGAAAGGTGATACATGATGCTGCAGGAAAGCCGCTTGCTATGCAGGTTGCTCAATACCTTGGCAACACGAATGGTGATTTCCAGTGGAGTTTTATTAATAAATTTGCGTACAAGAATGTATCCCTGAGTTTTCAGATTGATGGGAATGTAGGTGGTGTTATGGTAGATTATATGCACAATAAAACGATGCGTGGTGGAAATAATATTGAAACTACACAAGGTGCTTTAGGCGTTGCAAGGGATCTTGATGATCAACATGCCGGCGATTCAAATTATAAAGGTGCTTTTGTGGGAGAAGGTGTTGTTGTTTCCAATGCTACCGATATTACATATGATTCAAGGACAGGAGCAATTACTAACTACGATAAATTGCAGTTTGCTACGAATACTACTCCGACACACGTTCAGGATTATGTGAGTAAGTACTATGGCATTGATGAGTCCAACCTGATGAGCAAGACATATGCAAAACTACGTGAAGTGACCTTAGGGTATGATCTTCCTCAAAAATGGATTGCTCCACTCAAGCTTACAAAAGCCTCTGTCTCTTTCGTCGCCAGAAATGTATTGTACATATATGGGGATGTGCGTTTTAAGGATGTGGACCTCGACCAGTACAACGGAACTTCATCCAGTACAGCATTGCAATCACCCACTACACGTCGGTATGGTATTAATATTAATTTAGTATTCTAATTTTTAAATTAATTTGAAATGAAAAAAAACAATATATATCCGGTCTTTTTGTTCCTCATGATAATTACACTGGCATCGTGTAATATTAGTTTCGAGGATCTGAAACAAAACGTAAATGTCCCGAATGCCGTGCCACCTTCTTTGTTGCTCACAGGTGTCCTGAATGATTTGCACGAAGAACCTTTTGGAGATAATGAGAAATGGAGTCAGTATTATCTGATCAACTATGATTATTATGGCAACAACCGTTATGATTTCGGATCAGGCAAAGACTACTATACAACTCTGAAAAATGTAGTAAAAATGGACGAAGAAGCAAGTACACTTACAAAGTCAGAAGTAACTGCTTATGGTGCACTCTCCGATTTTCTGAAAGCTTATTTTTTCTCTAAATTAAGTCTTGAGATGGGTGACGTTCCAATGAGTGAAGCGTTAAAAGGAATTGATAATCTGACTCCAAAATATGATACGCAGAAGGCTGTTTTCGTTCAGTCTTTTGTTTGGCTAGAATCGGCTAATACAAAACTTGCATCACTGATTGCAGCGAATGAGAGCCCTCTGAAAGGCGATTTTTATTACAACAATGATTTGACGAAATGGCAGAAGCTTGTCAATACATTCCGTCTTCGTCTGCTCATCCATTTGAGTAATAAAACAGCTGATACGGATCTTAAAGTTAAGGATCAGGTGGCTGCACTTCTTGGGAATCCGGCCAAATACCCGTTAATGGTGAGTACAGGAGATAACCTACAGTATAATTATATTTATCCGACAAATAATTATCCTAACAATCCTTCGAATTTCGGGAACGATGGATCACGTAATAATTGTTCGGATACCTATGTTGGATTGTTAACACGTCTGCACGATCCACGTGTTTATGCAACCAGTGAACCGGCTAAGGCGCTGGCCGATTCTATCGGGTCAACTACCGACTTCAAAGCGTTTAAGGGTGCTAACCCAGGTGAGGATCTTGGTAGTATGTATATAAAATCGAACAGTGGAAAGTATTCCCTCTTGAACAGGTATCGCTATTACCGCACTTATACCGCAGAACCTTCACTGGAAATAAGCTATCAGGAAATGTGCTTTAATATTGCTGAAGCCATTAACCGGGGATGGGTTGTTTCAGGAGTATTGGGCAATGCCGAAAATTATTATATCGCCGGTATAAAGGCCTCAATGGCGTTTTTCGACATTCCTGAATCGGGGAATCTTGTTGTCCATTTCTTTAAACCGTCAGCGGGAATCAGTGATGCAGATCCATATAATGAGTATACTGTACCGGTCGATTGGAGTACGTATTATAATCAGGGAACGGTAAAATACTCAGGTAATAATGTAGCAGGACTGAAACAGATTCTTGAACAGAGATATCTTGCACTTTTCCGTCATTCAGGACTTGAATCATATTTTACTTTCAGACGCACTGGTATTCCAACTTTTGAAACTGGTCCCGGTACCGGGAATAGTGGACGTATTGCTATGCGTTTCCAATATCCTTCGAATGAAAAGAATACCAATTCGGCAAATTATAGTGCTGCATTGAAAGCTCAGGGATTTGGTGATAATGATGATATTAACGGCATTATGTGGATTCTTAAATAAATTATCACAACTAAGTAACAGGAAACAAATAGTTTTCTTATTAAAATAAATCTTCATCAATCTAAAACTCTTTCACCCACTCCCGATAGCTATCGGGAGAGGGCAGGGGAGAGGTTATTTTACGTGAAGAACTTAAACAAGACATTCTAATCTTTTAAAATTAATTCAATGAGAAAAATATTTCTTCAACTTTTTATTTTGTCCATGGGGTTCAACCTTATGGCACAAAAAGATACTAAAACACAAAACATCATACTGGTTACAATTGATGGTTTTAGATGGCAGGAACTTTTTAATGGTGCCGATTCATCATTCCTTCATAATAAGCAATTGGTTGAAAATACGGGCAAGTATAACAAAAGATACTGGAACGACAACCTGTCTGAAAGAAGGGAGATGTTGCTGCCTTTTATCTGGGGAACAGTGGCTGCTCAGGGCCAGGTTTATGGTAATCGTACAAAAGGCTGTTTTGTAAATGTAAAAAATCCATTCTGGTTTTCATATCCCGGATACAATGAAATTCTTACCGGATTTGCGGATAAAAGCATTAACTCAAATGAATTTGGTCCCAATCCGAATATAGGCTTATTCGAGAAGATGAACGCATCAGATGAATTTAAGGGACAGATTGCAACCTTTGCTTCATGGGATGCTTTTAATGATATTCTAAACGAAAAAAGGAGTGGACTATTAGTCAATTCAGGATTCGAAAATGTTGAAGGATTAGATACTGACAATAAAATCAATGTGTTGAATGATATCCAAACCGGATTGCCCGACATATTTGATGGCGTAAGACTTGATGCTGTTACCTTCAATATGGGTTTTGAATACTTAAAAGAGAAAAGTCCCCGGATACTTTATCTTGCCTTTGACGAAACAGATGATTTTGCTCATGGTGGAAGATACAACGATTATCTGAATTCAGCACACAATGCCGATGATTTTTTGAAGAAACTGTGGAGCTGGGTGCAACAGGATCCTGCTTACAAGGATAAAACCACCCTGATGATTACCTGTGATCATGGAAGAGGGGAAGGATCTGTCGGTTGGAGAAGCCATGGCGGTGAAACTGCTCATTCAGATCAGACCTGGTTTGCTGTAATTGGACCTGATACCCCTGCAACGGGTGAAATATCCTCTGGACAGTACTATAATAATCAATATGCAAAAACCCTGGCAGCCTTATTGGGATTCGACTATGTAACCGAAAATCCTGTGGGATCGGTTATCGATTCAGTGTTTGGAAAATGAGCACCAGATTTTATATCATTTAATACAATAACTCTTTCTGATGATTCATTTGAAAGAAAACAGTAGAATTGACTATTTTGAATGATTATACCAGCTTTTTGATATTATACAGAATTTGATAAACTACTTGTAATTGTATCTTTTTTATACTAACCAGAACGGTTTATTCCGTTTTAAAAATTAAAGCGGGGTAACCCGCTTTTTTTTGTTGTACATATTTACTTAGTCCGGTAATTATTCTGATTTCTGCAACTGATATTTCAGTATGATAGCATCAATTTTATTTGAAATATTACAAATTAAAGTAGGGCATAAATTGTACTTGTACGAAAAAAGCAACTCATTTCTGAATTGCTTTCTTGAGGTACGGACGGGACTCTATTTGTTTTCCAATAGTTTCTAATAGTTTTCTATAGTTGCTATAAATCAGTAGTATATGAATATTAATTTTTTCAAATGATTATATTTTCGAATATTTTTCTTACATTTGCACGACAAATGCACGACAAAATTATCATAGCTAACTACGCTCCTTACTTGAATTCTAACCGTGTCTCCCTAGACGGATTCACGCTATTATACGTGCGTTATAATTATAATCGGTCAAGACGTACATTAATCGCAACCGGTTATAGTATTAAACCTGTTCACTGGGATGACAAAAAGAAGTGGGTCAAGCGAGCTTGTCCGCAGTTTGAAGAGATAGATATGGTTCTAACAAAGATAACTTCAAAACTTGGCGAAATATTAAGTCATGCTAAAGATAACGGAATAGATCCCATTGTCGATTTTATATTGCTTGAATGAAAAAAAACAGAATTTATGAACAACGTTTCAATCATGTGAAGATATTTGACGTTTTAGAGATATACATTGAAGAGAAAGAAACTGTTGTGTCTCCCGACCAAATAAAAAGACTATAAAACTCTGCGAAAACATCTGACCAATTTCAAAGAATATTCAACTCAACCTGTGACTTTTCGCAATCTAAATCTAAAGTTCTACAATGAATTTATGGATTATCTTTTCTATAAGGCTGTTAAGCCAGATGGTAAAGTCGGTTTAGTGACTAATTCTGCCGGAAAAATAATTAGTTTACTGAAAGGTTTCGTGCATTATCAGATTGCAAAAGGTGTTATTCCGGATATCGACTTGAAAAATTTTAAAGTGGTAGAAGAAGAAACCGATGCAATTTATTTAAATGAAAAAGAGTTTGGTGAAATCTACAACCTTAATTTATCCGATGATGATGAATTAGAACAAATTCGTGATGTGTTTATTGTGGGGTGTTATACGGGATTGCGTTATAGCGATCTATCAAACTTAAATTCGGAACACATTGATAAAAAAAGCGGGAACATAAATATTAAACAGCGCAAAGTGCATAAAGCTGTGGTTATACCCATGATAGACTATGTACCAAATATCCTGAAAAAGTACAATTACCAATTGCCAAAGATTCCAGGGTATAAGTTCAACGAACGTGTTAAAGAATTGGGACAGATAATAAAGCTGAATCAGAAGATAGAAATTGTTCGCAAGAAAGGAATAACAGGGCAAAAGTTATTTTCAAAAATGGCAAATGATTTCTTCACATACATGTCGCCGTTCATTTTGTACCAACATGTATTTGTCAGGTTTTCCTGCTGAAGAGTTGAAAAGAATATCCGGGCAAAAAAGTCCTGCTGCTTTTATGAGGTATATCAAAGTGGATAAACAACAAGTTGCAAACAGACTGAAAGAAATAAGAAATAAACTGAATAAATACAAAATGATCTTGAATCTTTTATTTGTAAATTCAATTGCGATTACTAAAAATTAGTTCTTCTTAACGGGAGTTTCGTTTTTCTTTGTATTTTATATATAATGTATACTAAAGATGTTTGATGCATTATATTGTTTTTGATAAGCTTTAATAAATAGCATAAATGAGTTACAAAGATTCTTCAGGGTTATCAATTGGTAGATATACTCATTGCATCAACACAAACAAGTAGATTAGATTTACAATCTACTAACCTGAGTTAGGGATAAAAAAATGGAATAAAAAAGTTGTAATATATAAGTCTATTTTGCATCTTTATGATTGATGGTCAAATAAATAACAAGATTAGTCTCTTATTATTACAACCGCCAAATTATATAAATATTCTGTATATCAGACGATTTTTACAAAGAATATAAGTCCGAAGTCCATAAAGTAGCTATCACTAATAAGCGTTCAACAAATTTCGTTTTTCAGGGTTAATTATATTAATAATAAAACAAAAAAAACTGCTGAACTTCGTGTTAAAATTCAGTAGTTTTTTTACATCTAATTTGAATGTGAAAAGTATGCAGTAGACTTACCTAATTACTGCGTTAATATCATTCGTTTAGTATCTATTTCTTTACCATCTGCGATTAAAGTATATATATATATGCCCGGTTGTAATTCTGATCCTTCTATGGTAATATTTCCTTTCCCCTTTTCTTGAATTGGAATTGACTTAATTTGCAAACCATTCATATTATAAATGTATAGTTTAGCGAAGTTAGTCGAACTTGGAAGGTAATAACCGATTTGAGTTGTTTGATTAAATGGATTGGGAATGTTTTGATTAAGTGAAGCTATTGTTGAATTAGATGAATTAATATCGGCGGCAGTAATTTCTCTACCTATAAAACTACTGCCATTTTTAATTGATTTCATTAATTCAATTATTTGAACATTTTGTTGACTAATTATAGAATCTTGTTCTTTCAGAGCTTCAACAATAACAGGTATAAGGCCAATATAGTCGACAGAAAAATATCCTGTAGAATCTTTATCTACTAATTCGGGAAATATTTTTTGTAAATCTTGAGCAAGAAATCCAATACGTTTAGGTTTCGTATTTTTTAATTTTAAATTGTAAGCTTCTATAAGGGCTTTGTCCTTAGTTTCTTTATCATTTAATTGAATGGAATTTGTTGTATTTGTCGAATTTGAAAGACTTTTGCTTGTTCCAAAACTATCTTTGGAGAGAAGATTATAACTAACCCCATTAAGTCTCCGAAGATTGGTCATAGAATTATTTATTTTTGTAATGTTGGTTTTAAGTCTTTCATCTGATGTTAATTTAATTCCAGATGACCAAATATCACAAGTGAAATTAAATTTATTTCCGTTGTTTACATCGTAACTACCAATTATTGAGTTACCATCACCATAGGTAAGATAAGTTCCCAGCTTGCCATGAAGCCAAAGTTTATCTGAGTCATAATCACCATATTCGCTAATCATAACATTACAACTCCCCGTAGATGCTCTGCCATAATCACCAATTGCAATACGTCCTTTACTCCCAACTGCACCTGTTCCAAATACTTGAAAAGTAATCACATTATCAGGATCTTGAGTTAAATTAGGCAACAAACCAAGATATGCTTTACCATTTGATAAAACTTTAATCTGAGAGGACAAACTAAAAACAACAAAAACGGAAACTAATATTAGCGTTATTCTTTTCATAATGTTTTAATTTAAAAATTAGATTAAATTATTAATATTTATTTTATTTTGCTTCAAATGTGGCTCCTAACTGTACTTCAAAACCTTTATCAAGTAATATATCCCCAGTTGCATCTAAGACAATATTAGCTCCGTTTTGAATTACAACATTGCCTGGAGTTTGCAAAACATCTACATTATATCCTAATGATGCCGTTTGACAATTCAAATACGTTGTTGAGCTAATGTTCTTATTTTGTATATATACAGCTTGAAGTGAATTCAGTGAAGGTATATAATTAGTTTTTGTTATAGTTACAAAATATGGTTTGGAAACATTTGTAAAAGTACAAGATTGTTGATTGGTTTGAACTTGGAAATAACCATCATTTAGAGCACTTGTTATACAAATTTTATCTGCAACTACTCCACCAGAATTAACGGTTACATTAGTTCCTGATTCCGTTATAGATACCCCATTAAAAGAGCTCGGAGTTGCAGTCCACATTGACATTTCAGGACAACCAATCAAGTTATGAGTGAGACAAGTAAAGTGATCATAAAAACCTACTTTTGAATTACCTTCTGAAATACCAAGTTGTGGAAATGACTTTATTGAATTAAAAAAAGCAGTTTCAAGATCTTGAGATTTTCCAACATATCCATCACGAGTATTCCCCATGTAAGCAGGACCACCACCTTTATACATAACAGTAAATGCTTCACCAAGTGTACGGAAACCAACAGTTCTACCAGAATTATCAAAAGGCATATTTTGGCAGCTTGCAGAATATATTATTGTTGGAAAATTATAATTTGTCAGATCCTCAAAACCGTTAGCTGTCTCAGTATAATTTGAACCACCTGTATATGATTTATTTGCATATATAGCGTAATTACATGGACAGATCCCAGATGGACAACCATTGAATGAGCTCCAATTGCCATAAGTTGCAGTTCCAAAATTACAAGGCCCTCCATGATTAAAAACGCAATATAATCCATAATGCTTGTTCAATTCTGATATTACATCGTTGCCTTTTGGAAAGTTAGGTGCGGCAGCAGCATCTGAGGGTAATTCATTCCAGGATGTCTTGGATGTAAAAATAGACGGTAAAGAACTTGATAAGAATTTAGATAATCCATATTAATCTGAATTTATATAATCAGCCTCAGTAAATAATGATTTTGAAAGATATGAATAATCACCATTACCAGGATTTTGTTCATAAAGCAATAATTTTGTTGTCCAGTTTGCAACATCTGTTTCGGAATTACATAATAACCGACCAACAAATATCTGTGGTCCATAATCGAAACCAGAATATTTCTGTCCTGTCATGTTTGTATTGACCGCTGTCCAGTTACTTGTAAAATTAGAAAAATACAAGTCAGATGGTATTTTTGAAAAACCGCTGTTCCAATTAGTAAGACTCCCATCCCCACTTCCATATCTTATAGGAATAATTGTATTATCACCCCCTAATAAGGCATATTTGGTTTTAGGATAAATATTAGCGTAACCGGCCATGAGGTATTGTCTTAATTTGCCAGCATCATCTGTTAATGTTGGGGATAATGGGTCACCAGTTGCAGCAGGATCCGCTAAAATATCTTCCATACAAACTACTCCAGCATTATACCCTTTTCGTTTTTTCCAGGAAATCAGTTTAGTAAATGATGGTTTTAACGCCCTTGTTGTTATTACTACATATTCATAAAAAGGTACAGTCCATATGGTTTGAGATGATTCCATCTTCGTCTTTTGAATATTTTTAGTTGTAGTTAAATTGGCAAATGAAACATCGTTGGGATTTTCAACCAACGATTTGACTATATCCACCATTATTTGGCTATTTGCATGATTATTCAAACTTAGTGATGATGAAACAGATGAAGTAGTTGTTATTGTTAATAAACCACTCGTAGTCATTTTTATTTTTCGCTGTAATGGATTGTATTGTATTGGAAACACAGCCACTGTAACCACTTCCATGTTTCCATCAATAAAATCAGAGCGTAATATTTTTGCCTGTTTTGCTGGATATAATAAATCCTGACCATAAACCTTAACATCGGGAGCGTCGAATAATGTGTCAACTCCAGCCATTGAAATCAAAATAGGATGCTGAATAGGAATAACATCGAAATTTAGTTGTAAATCAGATTGACTCGAACTTTGAAAGGACACACCACTTGCGGTTTTCCCTTTTGGAATATAAAACTTATAGTATATGATAGGTAAATTAGGTTTGCCTACATCTTCAGAACTAAAAGCTAACTCCATACTCAAGTTCTCGTACTTGTTACCAATTTTTTTAGATGTTGTGCGCTCTATATCTGACATTTTAAATGATACTATTTTACTTATCTGACCATTAGCAAAATTTGTTAATACCAGTAAAAAAATAATAACTTTCCATCCCTTTAAAAAAATATTTCTTTTCATGTCAATTAAAGTTTTATAAATGTTTATATTCAAAATCACTGTTGTCCGGTAAAAATTTTGTAAAATAAAATAAGAAGAGGAAACCTCTGAAGAAATTCCCTCTAATGAACTAATTTTGTATTGCAACCCAAAATTAGATTCATGAGCAAAGATACAA
>Ga0302215_10002654_pt1 | contig 12250 bp, 9 predicted proteins | sample II_Fen_N3_1_FD_194580 | JGI IMG/M metagenome (GOLD analysis project Ga0302215, IMG submission 194580) | Peat permafrost microbial communities from Stordalen Mire near Abisko, Sweden - II_Fen_N3_1 | ecosystem: Environmental > Terrestrial > Soil > Wetlands > Permafrost | place: Sweden: Abisko... | reverse complement strand
GATTAGTAATGGCTATAACTACGATAAAACCACAACTGGAAATAAAACCACAAAATCAATAAGTTCAACTAGCTTGTGGACTACTACTTCAACTGTGGGCTCACCTGGATGTGATCTAACCCAAAATAACTCTTCTGGGTTATCTATTACACCTGCAGGATATCGTGGGTTTGATGGTTATTACTATAATTTAGGTAATGGTACAAACATTTGGACATCTACTGAATATTCGGCATCCACCGCATACCTCAGAAATTTAGGATATGATATCATTACACTGAACCCACTTGACCGTAACAAAAATTATGGCTTTTCTGTACGCTGTGTAAAGGATGCACAAGCACCAACTCTGACTACATCATCAATATCAGCAATAACTGATACAGTAGCTGTGAGTGGAGGGAATATAACTTCAGATGGTGGTTCAACAGTTACAGCAAGAGGAACTTGCTGGAGTACAAAAAATAATCCCACAATTACGGATAGCAAAACAACTTCAGGAATCGGAACCGGAGCATTCAGCACTACTTTAACCGGATTAAAAGCTGATTCTACTTATTATGTTCGGGCTTATGCAACGAATAGCGCCGGAACATCATATGGCAACCAATTGAGTTTCAAAGCACAGTTAATATTAACTGATATTGATGGAAATATTTATCATTCAGTAAAGATTGGAACTCAAACATGGATGGTTGAAAACCTGAAAACAACAAAATATAATGATGGTACATCATTACCGTTTGTTGCTGATGGTTACTCGTGGACAATTACTTCAAATCCAGCCTATTCATGGGTTAATAATGATTCAATAAATAAGACTGTATATGGTGGAATCTATAACTTCTATGCAGCAAGTTCTGGTAAACTGGCACCTAAAGGTTGGCATATTCCTACCCAAACAGATATAAATGCCTTGGCAACCTTTCTTGGTGGATATGCAATAGCAGGATCAAAATTAAAAGAAGCCGGTAATACACATTGGATTTCTTCAAATAGCGATACAACAAACAGCAGTGGTTTTACAGCCCTTCCGGCAGGTTATAGATCTTCTGCTACCGGTGATTTCCAAAAATTAGGAGAATGGTGTGTGCTTTGGTCATCAACAGAATCAGATGGAAAGGGTGGAAGGTTGATAATAGGCAATACTTCTGCCGTGACAGATTATAGTTTCGACAATAAAATATTGGGTTTTAGTGTTAGATGTATTAAAGATTAGTCATAAAATTCAATTAATCAAATAAAATATCCCCGTATTCGACAATTCGAAAACGGGGATATTTTATTTAGATTCTTTCAAGATTAATTCTGTTTTAACTACTTAGCATCTTTGGATTTTTGTGCCCTTGCAGCTGCTGCAGCAGCTTTTTTAGCTTCTGTTACACCTTTATCAGGAGTTTTAGGCTTTTTCTTTCGACGAACATAAGTTCCCGGTAAAATAACATCAAGAAGATGTTTTCCCAATAAACCAAGCTTCACAGCAAATCCCAGTGACAGCAAATTCAGCAATATAATATACCAGGTATAATTTTCAGGCACAAAAAGTACAAGTTCAGTAATTGAGGTAGTTAAAATTAAAATACTTAAATATATTTTCGACTTTAACATGGGGGTTTGTAACGTTTTAAAACGGGTAACCCCGTCAATAATCCCCGAAACTGTAGATGCTACCAACGAAATTGGTAATGCCCAAACCGAAAATGTCACAACAGAGTGAACAATTGTTTCTTGAAAATTAGGAAAAACCAAATGAAATATCATTAACAAGGGAGCAAGTGCCACAAAAGTCTGTGAAAGGTGAATTGCAATCGGATGAATATCCAATCCCAAAATAAAGAGACGATTTGCAGAGACACGTTCACGGTAAGGTTCAAATACTGTATGAGGTAATCCACAAGCAGGACAAACGCCTTCGCCCAAATCACTTGCTTTCATTACATAGCCGCACGGACGGCATCTGACTAATTCTTCATCTATCATTTTATGTATTATTTTTTTATTTTTAAAATTAGGTGTGCAAAGATACGAAGATATAAATTAAATGCAAAGTTAAATCGTTATTTGTGGTTCTGTTTCGTATAATACCTACACCATTCAGTCAGACCACATTCACTACATTTTGGTTTACGGGCAAGACAAACATAGCGGCCATGTAATATTAACCAATGATGGGCCTTGGGTATTAATTCGTCCGGTATATATTTTACAAGTTCAAGTTCCGTTTGCAAAGGGTTCTTAGAATCTGTTGTAAGCCCCAGGCGATCCGAAACCCGAAAAACATGCGTATCAACAGCCATAGTTGGCTTATCAAAAACTACAGATGCAATAACATTGGCGGTCTTGCGCCCCACCCCAGGTAAAGTCTGAAGTTTATCAACATCGTCAGGCACAACACCACCAAAATCAGACATTAGCTTTTGCGCCATGCCAACCAAATGTTTTGCTTTGTTATTTGGATATGAAATCGAACGTATATATTCAAAAATAACTTCAGGACTCGATTCTGCCATCACTTCTGGAGTCGGAAAATCTGCCAGCAAGCGTGGAGTTGTCATATTCACACGCTTATCGGTGCATTGAGCAGACAGTATAACTGCCACCAACAATGCAAACGGATCTGAATAATGAAGTTCAGTTTCAGCAATTGGCACATTGACATTAAACCAATCAATAATAAATTTATAACGTTGTTTTGTGGTCATTTAACTTTAAAATTAGGTGCTTCCATATGCGATTTGTGGTATTTAATTTCTAAAATAAATGTTTTACCATCCATATACGCTACATTTTATTCTTAAATTATTTTTATGCAAATTTATAAGAAAAGATGTAAACCGCGCGCTCCTTTTTACTATTTTTGTATTTTAAAATTGATATCATAAATCTGGTGAGCTTATGCATCATAACCAAAAGCACAAAGTTTGATATTGCAAAGCAAATAACTCTATTTAAACACATGGCACCAAAGAAACCAATAAAAAGCACTCCTAAGCCAGAACAGAAGCCAGAACCAAGGCTTGATTCAAAGAAGCAAAATCACATAACAACAAATAGCGGACCAGGGTTCGGTGTGAAACTAAAAAACTTCTTAACCGACGAAAGAACCCGCATTATTTTGAGTATCGCTGTATTCATTGGGGTTATATTTTTGTTCGTATCTTTTGTTTCCTATTTCTTTACAGGTGCAGCCGATCAAAGTAAAATGGATCTCACATGGCATGAAATGCAACAAATGCGCACTGACATTCAAAACTGGGCATCGGTTACAGGGGCTATTCTAGCCGAAACATTCATCAATCGTTGGTTTGGGATTTCGTCTTTTGTATTTTTGTATTTAGGGTTGGTTATTGGTCTTAGATTAATTAAAGTTCAGCTAACTACACTCTGGAAAGCTTTTTTTCATACTTCATTCTGGTTGATATGGGTATCTATCACACTTGGTTACGCGCTTCATGTGTTTTATGCCTTCATGCCTTCTTACAAAGATTTGTTTTTCTTTTCACCAGGTGGCATGCACGGAGATAATGTAAGTGCATGGATTATGTCCTACATTGGAAATCCTGGAACTTTTATGGCACTAATCGGTACATTTCTGGCCTATTTTATTGTTTCGTCAAAAGCCACAATTCCATTCCTGAAAGGCCTCTTCACACGCAAAGGTAAATCGGTAAAAGCTGAAACTGAACCAGAATTTTCAATTGACAATGAACCTTTTGAAGCTAATGTAGCTGTTGGTACCGAAATAATTCCGGAAGATTGGGTAACAAAAATGAACTTAGACGATGAAGAAGATGAGTTGCTTATTGAAACTCCTGAACTTGAAATTCAAGAACCTGAGCAGCCTGATAATAATGATGTTCCGTTTGAAATTGAACAACCTGAAATTAGTGAAGATAATAAGGCTGTTGATGCCGACGATTCCGGACTGACAGATGACAGCAATGAAGATCCAATTTATAATGTCGCAAAATTAGGAAAATATGATCCAACGTTGGATTTATCGCATTATAACCCTCCCACTCTTGATTTGCTAAAGGTTTACGGCACCGATAACGACACGCAGATTGATATGGTGGAGCAAAACGCCAATAAAAATAAGATTATCAACATATTGCAAAATTTCGGCATTGAAATTGATAATATAAAAGCCACGGTCGGACCAACAATTACGTTGTATGAAATCGTTCCAAAAGCAGGTATCCGTATTTCTAAAATCCGAAACCTGGAATATGACATTATGCTAAGTCTCGCAGCAACAGGTATTCGTATTATAGCTCCAATCCCCGGAAAAGGAACAATTGGTATCGAAGTTCCAAACAGCGATCCTCAAGTGGTTTCAATGCATTCAATAATTGCTTCCAAAAAATTCCAGGAATCTAAATTTGAACTTCCCGTTGCTTTTGGGCGCACAATTACCAACGATATTTTCATGGTAGATTTAGCCAAAATGCCTCACTTACTTGTTGCAGGTGCTACCGGTCAGGGTAAGTCAGTTGGGTTAAATGCCATTATCACATCATTGCTCTATAAAAAACATCCATCTCAACTGAAGCTTGTGTTGGTCGATCCCAAAAAAGTCGAATTCAATATTTATGGTGATATTGAAAAACACTTCCTTGCCAAATTGCCCGATGGAGAAGATGCCATTATTACAGATACCAGCAAGGTTGTTGAAACGCTGAATTCATTATGTAAAGAAATGGACGACCGTTACGATTTGCTCAAAAAAGCGCATGTCCGTAACATCAAAGAATATAATGAAAAATTCACTATTCGTCATTTGAATCCGGAAAAAGGTCACCGGTTCTTACCATATATTGTTGTTATTGTTGATGAGTTCGGCGATTTGATTATGACTGCCGGTAAAGAAGTGGAAATGCCAATTGCCCGCATTGCTCAGTTGGCTCGTGCAGTGGGAATTCACATGATTATTGCCACACAACGTCCTTCGGTAAACATTATCACTGGTGTTATCAAGGCTAACTTCCCGGCACGTGTAGCATTCCGTGTTTCGTCCATGATTGACTCGCGTACAATTCTAGATTCACCCGGAGCCAATCAATTGGTTGGTCGCGGAGACATGCTTTTCTCGCAGGGGAATGACCTTACTCGTGTTCAGTGCGCCTTTGTCGATACGCCTGAAGTAGAAAATATTGTTCATCATATCCGCGAACAACAAGGATACCCAACAGCGTTTTATTTACCTGAATACACTGGAGCTGAGAGCGAAGGTATTGATTCCAGTTCTGTGGATATGACCAAACGTGACCCGCTTTTCGAAGAAGCAGCACATCTGATTGTTGCCAATCAACAAGGTTCTACATCGCTTATACAACGTAAGTTCTCTATTGGTTATAACCGTGCCGGACGTATTGTTGATCAGTTGGAAGTTGCAGGTATTATTGGACCTTTCGAAGGCAGTAAAGCACGGCAAGTGCTCGTTGTGGACAGCTTCCATTTAGAACAAATCTTGAAACATTTATAATCTCAAAACTCAATAAAACAATGTCTTTAAAAAAAATAATCTATTCGTTAGCATTCATTTTCTTGTCTGTTCCATTCATAGGAGCGCAAAATAATGCTCAGGCTGAGAAAATAATTACTGATTTATTGGCCGAAGCTAAAAAAAGTGCCATAAAAACTAATTTCAGATTAGTTACAAATGATAAATCGAACTCACAATCTTCATCCGGGACTTTCACAATTAAAGGAAACAGGTTTGTATTGGAAATGGATGCCCTGAAAGCCTGGTTTGATGGAAAAACCCAATGGTCGTATGTTGCTCAAAGCAATGAAGTTTCGATAACAGAACCAACAGAAAAAGAGCTTGCCGAAACAAATCCTATGGCTATACTCTCCGGTTTTAAATCGAGATGTTCAATTAAATTTTCAGCAATAAAATCAGCCACCGATTATTGTATTGACATGATTCCAAAATTAAAAGATAAAAACATATCCAAAATAGAAGTTCAGGTAAACAAAAGTACAGGAAATCTGATTTCAATCAAGCTTAACAACAAAAATGGTAGTAGTACAATACTCAAACTTACTAATTTTCAAAAAGGAGTAAAAGTATCCGATAATACCTTTGTATTTAATCAAAGCCGATACAAAGGAGTTGTTGTCAACGACCTGCGATAGATTTTATGAATAACAGTATAGACTTCGATTCTTATACAAAGCCAAAACCTTTCAGGATTGTTTTTGTTTGTCTGATATATTTCGGAACAAGTTTGAATCGAATAAAATTTCAAGAAAAATAAATACTAAAATATGAACGAAAAAGTACGTTGCCTGATAATAGGCTCAGGACCGGCAGGATATACAGCTGCCATTTATGCTTCACGCGCTAACTTATCACCTGTTTTGTACGAAGGCATGCAGCCCGGAGGACAATTGACAACAACTAACGAAGTAGAAAACTTTCCCGGTTACCCTGAAGGAATTACCGGACCTGAATTGATGGAAGATCTTCGCAAACAAGCTGAACGCTTTGGTGCAGATATCCGGTTCGGTATGGCTACAGCAACTGACTTAAGCTCCGCACCATACAAAGTAACAATCGATGGTGAGAAAACAATTGAAGCTGAAACTATTATTATCTCTACCGGTGCTACAGCACAATATCTTGGATTGCCCGACGAACAAAAATACGCCGGTTCAGGTGTATCGGCTTGTGCTACCTGCGATGGGTTCTTTTATCGCAAACTGGTAGTGGCAGTTGTTGGTGGTGGTGACACAGCCTGTGAAGAAGCAACTTATCTGGCAGGTTTAGCAAGCAAAGTATATCTGATTGTACGTAAACCAGCCCTTCGTGCATCCAAAATTATGCAGGAACGTGTACTTACAAACCCTAAAATTGAAATTCTTTTTGAGCACGAAACACTCGGTTTAACCGGTGAAGGCGTTGTTCAGGGTGCAAATCTTGTAAAACACCGTGGACAAGCTGACGAAGAACAGGTTCATATCGACATTGATGGATTTTTCCTTGCAATTGGTCACAAACCAAACTCAGGCATTTTCAAACCATGGATTGAAACTGATGAAGTTGGATATATAAAAACTATTGCCGGATCGCCAAGAACCAATGTTGCGGGTGTATTTGCTTCAGGTGATGTTGCCGATCCACATTACCGTCAAGCCATTACAGCTGCCGGTAGCGGATGTCAGGCAGCCATTGAGGCAGAACGATACCTTTCTGAAAAAGGTTTGTAAAAAATATCTTTTCAACAAAAAAACTGGATACCACATTTGGCATCCAGTTTTTTGTTGAAATCCGTAATTAGGGTTATAAAAATAGTTATATTAGTTTCTCCTCAATAGCCATTCTCACTAATATAGCTGTATTTCGGGCATTTAGTTTAAACAGAAGGTTTTTGCGGTAACTGTTGATTGTTTCGATGCCAAGAAAGAGTTTTGCAGCAATTTCATGGTTGGTATAACCATTTACGATCAATCGTAACAGTTCGGTTTCACGAGGTGTAAGGAAGATATGATTTTCGGATTGTTTCTGCATGAGCAAATCAATTTCGTGACATAGAAACTGTTCACCTGTATTTACAGTTTCTATTCCTTTAATGATCTCTTCGGGCATTGAATTTTTCAGCAAATAACCTTTTGCCCCGTTTTCGAGCATCTTTCGCACATAAGTATATTCGCCAAAGCTGGTCAGGGCTATAATAGCAATGTTTGGCCAGTAGATATGAACTTCCTTACAAAGATCAATTCCATTGGTGTCGGGCAAATTAATATCCATTAAAAGCACATCAGGCTGTAAAACCCGCAACATTTTTAAGCAATCCTTTCCGCTGCAAGCACTATCAATCATTTCAGCAATGCCTGAGTTTTCAATAATACTTTTCAGTCCTTCAACCATTAGCGGATGGTCGTCAACAATAGATACTTTAATCATTTTTCAAAGAATTGATTGTGAAATTAATTTGTATTTCTGTACCCTGATTGGGTTGAGAGAGCAAATCCATAGTGCCGTTTAATGATTCGATACGCATCTGAATGCTGTTCAATCCATTTGTTTGCGAATAATCAATACTTGATGGATCAAATCCTTTACCGTTATCATGAACCACAATATTCATTCTATCGGGTTCAACAATCACTTGTACATTAATTTCACTAGCAGCGGCATGTTTGATGGCATTGCTTACCAGTTCCTGAATAATTCGGAATGAAGCAACTTTAAATTGTTCAGGCAACAAATTTTCTTCGCCAAAAAAATGAAGTTGAACCATATCAATACTTCTACAGAAGTCAGTAAGTCCCGCTTTGAGCCCAAAACGGATTAACGATTCTGGCATGAGATTATGAGCTACTCTTCGAAGTTCTCCCACGGAGTCATCGAGCAATCCGAGTGCACTATTAAAAACACGTACCTCCTTTTCTCCTATAATAGTACTTCCCTTAAGATTTAAAAAATTCAGTTTTACCACCGAAAGCATTCCACCTAATCCATCATGCAAGTCGCGTGCTAGCCGCTTTCGTTCTTTCTCTTCACCAACGAGTATAGCTTGTATTGCAGTTAATTTCTTTTCGTTTTCCAGTTCTATAATTCGTTGTGCTTTCAATTCGGCATCTTTTTGAATAAGCAGTTGCATTTTGATCTGATTTCGGCGAAAGATGGAACCAATAAATATTATCAATAAAGCAATAACGATAAGTCCGGCAATATAAATGGATTGGATCTTTTTATCTTTCTTCAATAATTCTATTTCTATTTGCTTTTTCTCAGTTTCATATATTGATTCCTTGTCTTTTATTGTTCTTACGATTTGATTATTCATTATTAAATTTGACACAGAATCCTTTTGCCTCAAAAACGTTCTATATCCAATATAGTTATGCTTTACCAATTCTAATTCGGCTAACATTGAAAGGGCTCTCTCCTGTTCTTTTATAAAATTCATTTCGCTTGCCAACGTAAAAACCTCGTTAGCCAACTTTTCAGCTTGATGAAAATTATTGCAATACAACTCACAGTATGCAAGACCCTGTTTAGTAAAACAAATTCCTTTCTTGTAATTTGTTTTTTTATTTAAAATCAAAGCCTGCGTGTAGAAATATTTTGCATTTTGCATTTCACACTGTTGGTAGTATATATCTCCAAATTCAATAAAAGCTATCTCTTGCAGATAAAAGTTTTTATTTCTCTTGGCAATTTGCATTGCTTTGTTTAAGCCTTTCAATGCTTTCTCCGTTTGAGCCGGAGTAAGTTTCATATAACTGGTCGACAAATTTATTAAAGCATCAGCATATTCGTTGCTCGTAGGTTTACCTGATAACAAGTTCACAGCTTTCTCGCCATAGCTCACTGCTTTGGAGTATTCATTCAGTTTCCGGTAAAGAACTTGTAACACATCATATATCAATCCCAAATAGGGTTTGTTATCGATTTCTTCAAAATACTTTTCAACTTTCAAGTAGTACGAAAGGGCTTCTTCGTATTGTAGTTTATAGTTGTAACAACCACCAATATTAAAATATGCTTTGTGTATCCACAATTTATTGTTCCATTTTTCTGCTACTTTCAAACCCTCAAAATCAAGAACAAGTGCCGAATCGTATTTACCTTCCATGCTTAGAATCGCACTATAATTGGCTACATATCTACAAAAACCTAATGGATAGTTTAACCTTCGGCTTAATTTACCAGCCTTCAAATAATAATGCCGGGCCAGCTGAGGTTGGTTAATTTGATATTGTTGTCCGATATTTATGTAAAGATTAACCGTGTTGGTATCTTGCGAGGTTTTAGGTACTAATCTCAACAAGCTATCCAGGTTCATAACTGTTTGAGCCTGTATGACAGATACAATAAACAAAAACAACAAAATACTTCCTGATTTTTTCATATCAAACGTATTTTCATTATTAGCTATCGAACAATAAAATTGTACAAAAATAACTTATATTTTTATAAAATACCCCAAAAAAGGGGTAATATCATTGTCATTAGTATAAATATATTTGTAAAGTTTTTTTTACGAGATCCGATAAGTAATCAGATTCGACATAAAACGAAATACAATCGGCAAGTGAAGTAACAGTATCGACATAAAAGGAATCACAATCGACATAAAAGGAAATGGAATAGACAAGTAAGGAATTAGTATCGACATGAAAGGAATCGTAATTGGCAAGCAAAGAATCACAATCGGTAGGAAAGTAATCAGTATCGACATGAAAGGAATAGGAATCGGCAAGCGAGGAATTAGTATCGACATGAAAAGAAATGGAATCGAGAAGCGAAGAACTGATATTGGTATGTGAGAAATGGATACAGGCATAAATTAAACTAAACAATATTCAACTTTAAAAATTAATTGGTATGACAAGTAAACAAAGTAGTATCTACGCGATGCTAAGACGTATTTATGATTTTTTGACGAAGAATTTATCCCTGCTGAGTGGCCTGCCGCTTTTTACATCTTTATTCAGTGCTTACGAAACAAAACTGAACCAAATAGGAGTACTGAGTGAACAGCAGGAAAAGGATATCAGCGGATTGAAAAAACAAAAAGATGCCCTGAGAGCCGACCTTATTATCAAAGGAATGGATGTAAGCCGCCGGGTAGTGGCTTATGCTAAACTAACAGGAAACGAAGTATTGGCAAAAGAAGCCTATTACACTGATACAGATTTACAACACTACCCCGATGAAACACTTGCCACATCCTGTTCGGTCATTTATTCGGCAGCCATTGCCAATACAGCTGCCCTACTGGAATATGGTGTAACTACCGATACATTGACTGCATTTAAAAAAGCGGTTGATGATTTCAGAACAGCCATGGATAATCCAAAAAAAGGAACGACTGAAAAGAAGCAAGCTACCGATCAACTGGCCCAACTAATTGATGAAGAATTAGCCCTTTTAGGCAAAATTGATTTACTAGTGGATATGCTGAAAAACAGTAATCCTGAATTCTTCGCCGAATATTACGATACACGCAAAGTGGTATATCATTCCGGTTCGTTGGCTGTAAAAGGACAAGTTACCGATGCCGCAACGGGTGCTGCACTGAGTGGAGTGACTATAAGTTTTGCTTTGGATGGCGTAGTTAAGTTGGAAAAACCCACAGCCGAAGGTGGAGGATTTACCGATAAGACATTGGCCGAAGGCATTTATGCTGTCACGGCATCGCGGATAGATTATATATCGCAAACCGTCACGGTGAATATACTTGCCAATGAATTGTGTGCAATAAACATAGCTCTGCAGAAAAAATAAACGGGAAACAAGCGAAATCGGGAGAGAACGGTTTCGCTTGCTTTATTTAAGAAAGGATCCCACTGGTCATTGGGATTTGTAATCCCAACTGTATGTATTATCAGGATTTTTAATCCGAAAGAAAATGAAATCCGCTTTACATTTGGATGTGTTACTGGATTACAAATACAAAGAATACAAGAACTGGAATTGTAAATCTCAGTGGCAGTCAGGAACTTTTGTACTTTTAATGAGCATATCTGAGAGGACGGGGAAATTCCTCGTTAGAATAACCTTTAAAATCAGATTTATGAGACGAATACTATTACCATTAATGTTATTTGCAATCGGAAACCAACTTTGGGGGCAGGTTAAACCTATCGTTGCAGATGATAAAACAGTAGTGCTGGATCATTTTAATTCGGCATCTTCAGGAGAAATAATCGGATCAATAAGCTATATCACTGGATTGAAAGAACTTGGCAAGGCTATCAATTTTTCATCTACATCGGGCTATGTGATATATTCTGTAAATGCGAACCTAACTTATGCAGGAACAGTGGAAATGTGGGTTAATATTAAAAACTATAGCATAAGTCTGCTAAATATCAACTGGCTCAAATCATACTCGTATCCGTCATCGGGACATGTTTTTCATTTGAGACTTGATGCCCAGGGAAAAGTCAATTTGAGCGGTTGGAGCAGTGTCGTGGATAATAGTTTTATCAGCAATTCAGCTTTACCATTGAATACTTGGACTCATCTCGCATTGAGTTGGGGCGATTCCACCAAAATTTATATCAACGGCCAACCCGATTTGGTTTCGGCACTGCCCTTTCGACCTGCTATTTCCATGTCAACTAACTATGCTTATCTTCCTTACTGGGGTGGGGACATTGGTAATATCGATGAATTTCAGATATCAAATGTGCAGCGTACCAATGCAGAAATTGCATCGCGTGTATTGGTTAAAGATACGGTTGCAATTATAGGAATGAATTTGCATGAAGTAATTCTGGCAACCGG
>Ga0302215_10002653_pt1 | contig 12250 bp, 2 predicted proteins | sample II_Fen_N3_1_FD_194580 | JGI IMG/M metagenome (GOLD analysis project Ga0302215, IMG submission 194580) | Peat permafrost microbial communities from Stordalen Mire near Abisko, Sweden - II_Fen_N3_1 | ecosystem: Environmental > Terrestrial > Soil > Wetlands > Permafrost | place: Sweden: Abisko... | reverse complement strand
TGATGTTGTAATGTTCGAAGTATTAAATAAAGGTCCTGTTGCAGCGCCTGTGCCATCGATATTTTTATACACACCCGGGAGTTTATCAAAAACATAGTCTTTTACGATTATATTATACAGACTGTTACCGGTAATTGGATCGGCGGTTAATACATTTGCCGTACGAACCGGGTCACCCGATTTTGAATCCATTGTTATAGTAATTGAACTGCCGGTTCCAACTACTCCTAACTTGAAATACTTGTTTTTAAAAGTTCCCCAGTAAGTCTGGTTATTATCGTTTTTAATAGTGGCTGATTGAAATTGATCATTCACCGGTTGTCCAAAGAATACGGCATTATCCTGGAAATGATATTTCAAAAATTGAATCATTTTGTTTATCGCGATTCCCTTTTCCGGATTAGGCAGGACGTAAATCTCTTCCCATGAGGGAATCTTTTTTGTTGTCAGGGCATTTTCAATAGCCGCATTGGTCGGAACATAGACGGTATACCTAAAGGCGTTGAAAGATTTAATCCTGTAATCCATGCCCTGTTTTGCGAAAATCTGGACAATACATGTATCAGGAACTCCGTTTAACAAATTATAAAACATGCTGAATTCAGGAGTTTCACTCAAAACTTTATAAACCGATTTCAATGCCGGACTAATTGGTTTGTTTATAAAATACGTTTTACCATTGGTCTGATTGAACACATTCGTTACCTGTGACGGAGTATTGTTTATTATATCTGCTCCCCCTTTTATAGTCATGGATGTTCCGGTGCCTTCCACTTTGATAAAATCGTTTGCTTTTGTAATATAATAATTACTGCCTGTTTCAACACTTCCCACAACAATATGACTATCCAGCATATTCCAGAGTCTGTTTTTAACGAATGTAGGACTGGTTATTGAATCCACAACCTCTGTTCCGACGATACCGGTTGTTTTATTATAATTATAAACATAAGCTGTGACCGCAGAAGTCTTACTGTTAAACTTATATTTCAAAACCCCTTGTTTATCCTGCCCATAAGCAATCGGATCAATGTAGTTATTCATATACTCATCCGTTGGGATAAATAAACTGTAGTTACTGACCAGCGAGTTTAAATATAATTTATAAAATGCAAATTTAGTTCCATCAACACTTGTCTCTGAAATATTGATTGCCCAATTCATTATTTTCGAATTGTCGCTCAATAACACCGGACTATACACCGATATGTAATCAACAGGAGGATAGACCGAACTGGTTACAAATACCTCCCCGTTTACACCTGTATAGGATGATTGAATCTGCCCTTTTGTTACCGGCAAAGCATAGTTTTCGGCATCAACCATCTTACTGAAACGACTAGGGACTGATTCTATCATAGAAGATCGCATATGTCTTTTCAGAAAAGGTAAAATGATTTCATCCGGAATATTATCCCATGAACCAAAACGGTTTTTTAATATTGCCCCGACGCCACTGTTGAAGTAAGCATTCATTGCTTCATCTGTAGGAACAAACATGGCTTTGATATCCCCGGAAGCTAAAACCTTATATCCGCTATTTTGACCCGGGTCATAGGGTAACAGGTTTTTTGCAACCGTTTTGTTGGGTAATAAAACAGATCCACCGATTACTGATCCACTTGAAAAAAGAACTCCGCCATTTGCAAAATAATGTTTTACAAACAATGAATCGGTAAATTCAGGATGCAACTGACGGTATAATATTGTATTTTCAAAATCATAATAAGGCGCACTAAACCGTTCTATCAATTTCGAAAAGATTGTTGTACCTGGATTATTTTCGATGTATTGAGCCATATTGGTCGGTGGAATCAATACACTTTGTAATACATGGACATATCCGTTTTTGCATGTGATATCAGGTTTGATAACCTTCCTGTTAAAAACAAAAACATCATTGGCTGAACGGGTTGCCCCATTGGTCAGTGCTGAAAAGTCGTCGGTTGTAAAACCATATTTAGCCAGGAATTTAGGAGTAAAATAAACTAACGGTTGAGATGTATTATCTTTTAAAATATGAATCCCTTTTATCCTGTAATTATCCCAGTATTTACCCGTTGAAACTTTATCTCCGGATTCGAATGGTATGCTATCGATAGACTGAAGTGCCGACATTCTCGACAAACAAGTACCTTCATACGATGTTCCATTGCTGTAATAATTCGACATGGTCTGTACTAAATAAGCATTATTGATCATCGAAAAATTCAGCAGCATTTTCTTCTGGGATACAGTCAGTTCGGTGTAGCTCTTCACACTCCACTCATTGCCTTTATAGAATTCTACAAATGCACTGTCATTGGCTACAAATAATGTTTTGCTTCCCGTCAAACTCAGTACATCGGTATAACCCAGGTCATCAATCAACTTTATATAATTTGTAAAGTGACCATCGGTCTTCAAATAATCGTATATACTGGAACCCAACCAGGTTGGCTCTTTCTTATCATAATAATAGTCATCTGTACAGGAGGCTAACAGTGTGAGTCCCATGACCAATATTATCAACATCTTATCCAGATGATAGAATGATTTTTTAAAATAATTTTCCATTTCTTATTTTTATATTTAAACAATTTCAATTGTTGAGTTTCAGATAGTATTCAGTTACTTTTTTTCTCTTGCAAAATTCCATATTCAAAAAGTTATAATTTGATAAACTTATTTGAACCGTGATGCAAGGTCCGGATAATATAGCAGCCCGGTTTTAAATCACTTACATCAATTTTACTCTCTTTTATAGTTGCATTTTTAATTAATACTCCAACCAGATTATATATTTCCATTTTAAAATATTCTGTAATGTTACTTGTCAGATAAATACAATCTTTTACCGGATTTGGATAAAATCCAAATAGTTCAGAAGATGGGCTATTAACGTTTTCCGGTGACAAACTAACCGGATTGATAACCATCCAACCACCTGTTTCGGGTAATGTAGTGGATATGCCGGTTGATCGTTCACGTTGTTTGACAACATTCGTATATTTACTCGAGATGTATAAACACCGTAACCCTGCTGTTACCGTGTCATCATTACAAGTCTGCATTTGGGATATAAATATCGGATTTGCAATACTATCCCCGTAATTCATAGATTTATAAACGGAACCAACTGTTTTATCGGGAGTCCTTCCGACAATAATTTTTCTGTTATCCATCACTCCCGTTCCGGGTTTGATGGCAAAATAAGAAACTGACTCAGTAGGCATTGCCGTTTTCACGGCTGTTTCCTTTTGTAATTTAACGTCAAAACCGGATTTTGAAATATTCCGTACCCTGACTGTAGTTGCGTTTGCTGATGTTGCTTGTGACTGGTTGGCGAATACGACAGGAATTGTATCAAAGGGAGTATTAAAGACAACATGTTTCCAGACCGAGGAAACTGTATCTTTTTTTCCGGCTGTTGCAGTAAGGCCACCAAAATTATAGTCACCTGTACTTAAAATCAGATATGGGATATTATCTTCTTTTGTTAAAGAAGTTACTTTTTGGTAAGCCCATGGAGCAAGCTGTACATTAGCCCGGGTAGTTGTAGTAATCATTTTTGCCCTGGGTGTTAACAATACACTGCTATTATTGTTTGTTGCAGCACCGAGTATCATGACCGGAGAACTTGCAAATGGTTTTTTAAAGAATACGTTGTTCCATCCTACATTTGAGAAAGACAATATGCCATACTGAATATCGCTTCCGTTTGTGATATCCAATCCTACTTCATTCGAATAGGGAGATAATATGCCACCTGACCATTTTGAACGAAACCTGTATCTTATCTTATTTCCGGCACTATAGTCTAAAGTATCCAAACAGCTTATAACTGCTGAATTATCTGAATTAAAAAACTCAGTATATTCTCCATTGTCAATTTTTTTCTCAACGATACACCCGGTGTAATTCTCCAGATTCATGTCTTTCATCATCAATGTCAATCTGGAAGCTCCAAAGCTTATTGACAATGACGGTATTGAATAGGTAAAGGTGGGAATAAATTCATTTTTACTATTATAAGCCATCGAAGACTTATTATCTGAATAAAATTTTCCTGCCTGGGTTAAGGTTCCATTAAGCACCAGGGCACGTGCATCCTCCACCCAGTTATAAATGGAATATCTTTCAACAAAAGAGGCAGTATCCAACACCTGAAGTATCCCTTTTATATCGGCAAGTTGCTTGGCGGCATTTCCTGTTGTAAGTAACAGCGGCCTTGTATTATTGGGCCATCCCCCTTCTGTGGTCCAGTTTGCACCGTTGTTCCATTCGGTAATCCAGATAGGTCTTCCTGTTCTTTCGTGAATATATTTCAAATCGTTGTACCAGTTTTGAGGTGATTTACCTCCCCAATAAGCATGTACTGCCACATAGTCAACCCGGTAGTTTTTTGCCTTGCAGCTATCCATAAAACTGTATAACCACGAGAAGTTTGTACAGGCCGGTGAACCTATTCTTAATCCTGTGCGGATCATATCCGGCCATTGTGATAAAGCCTGTACAACTGTCAGGTTGGATTGTTCGGTATGATCGGGTTCATTAAATCCTAATACATGGGTGACATATTGCTTGCTGTTAATCTCACTCCAGCCTGGCCATCCGCCATTTTGCCTGATCGGTACATATTCAAGGGATGGTGTTGTTGCTCCACCGGCACTCCAGTCATAACGCCATGTTGGTTGAATGAGACTAAGATCGTTAGGATCATACCCGCACCATCCTTTTTTAGAAATCCATTCCCATTCAAATACGCGAATGAATGAAATTTTATTGTCTAACAGATCGGGCAATGCCGGTACAATCAGATCCTGATTATCAGCTATGAAAACACGGCTATACCCTGTACCATCCGCGTTGGTGGCCAGAGTAACCATATACCCTCTTTTTAATCTGAAAGATCTTATTTTATTGTTGAATTTTGTACCAAGGGATGTATTGAAGGTAAAAAGTGAGTAGGATATAGAATCTCCTGAAAAATTTTGTGCTGTAAAAACTTCTAACGGTTGAAATGTCGAAGGCTGAGCAATAACAACTGTGCCGTGTTTATAAATCGAGACCCGTGCATTTGTTTTCAGTACGGCAGGCAGATTGTTAACATAAATATTCTTCAGTAACGAATCAATGACAGTCTGGGGTCTGATATTATCAAAGAAAACCCACGAATCGGCTGAATTTAATTTTAATACACTATTCGTTAAAGAATTGTATTTTGCAGTGATATGCAAATCTGACTGTCCTGCTAATACGACCTCATTATCGGTGTAAGACGAAACTGTAACATTCTTATCTGTAATCGTAATTGTGGTCCTTGGATTTTCAGAAAAGGAAGAAATTACGCAGATAATGCTTAACATAAAAATAGTAAAAAATTTTCTCATCGATTAATATATAGATTGCAAAGGTTAATGTCAGTACTTTGTTTTTCAACTAAAGTCAATGGATTTGTGGCACAAATATAATAATCAATATTCATCCGGAGGTGTAAAATCCATTCAAAAATGTGGATAGCAACATTTTTACTTATTACCAACAACTTAGTCCAAATATTTAAGATGTTTTGTTTTAAAATCAAAAAACATGACCTGATTATGCACCTTTTAAACAGAAGAAACAGGCATTTCAGTCTGTTTCTTCACTGAATTTATTTGAAAATGTGTTCATGTGTTCTTCTTAAATAATTTCAAAGTATGTTATTTATTCGTTGAATTATTTAAGAGGGATTAAAACCAGGGAAGTAATTATTTCCCTAGAATAATTTCAGGTAAGACGAATAGGTTAATGGATTTCTATTTTGATTTATAAAACAATTGAAAGAATATATTCTATCAATTCGGGTATGTAAACCTGAACAAAAACATTTGATATCTGGTTGTGAGTTGATCTTATTTGAATTTTAATTGGTATTGCATCCGTGGCTAAATTGATTTTTAAGAGATAGAAAATTGAATGAGTTATCATGTACCATTTTTGGTAAATGAATGTGCAAAGGCTAATAATTTAATGTAGTTTGGCAGATAAATGACAGACTTTACAGATCCAAAACCGAAGTAAAAGAATTGAAAACGCAAATACAGAAAAAAGAGATCAGTTGGTAATAAACGGGTTGGAATTTAGAAGTATTTTAGGAAAGGAATATATAACATATCGATTTAAATAGACTTGCTAACATATATTTTAGCAACTGATTATTCATTTACAAAATTATCTTATACTTGAATATTTATAGAAAATGTTATACTAAAGTAATAGTAGATAGTTGATCAGATATTTATTAATCTACATAAGCTTATATTTCATTTTCCCGGCAATGATTAATTTTTCATTATTAAATACTTAAACTGGAAAGTGGTCAAAAAACCAAGCTGAGAATAAGTATCCGGTTTTATTGATTTCTGATTTGTGTACCATGTATTTAAATGAATGCCCGGTAAAAATAAAGGGTGTTCAACCTGAACACCCTTTAAACATGCAATTAATATATTTATTATTTCACAACTACTTTTGATATAAAGTCATTAATTCTAACGATATATACACCCGCATTAGCAACAATCCTGGAGGGATCGTTTATAACAAGCTGACGACCAGTTAAATCAAATGCGCTAACTCTTTCAGTTCCTGTCAATCCCTTAATATTGATTTCTCCTACTGCAGAAACAACCGTGTATGGTGAATCCTGAACGGATTTCAATGCATTTGGAGTTTCGGCAGATGCTGCATTTAATCCGGGAATTATAGTTTCAACATTTAGAACTGATGACATAACCTGTTCATCCGTTAAAGCCGTTTTATATAACCTGAAGTCATAAACCTGCGTTTTACGCAAATAAACATTATCTGCATAACATGAACGTCCAATCCAGTTATAAAGCGTTCCTAACAAACCCGATTTAGGTAGTGCCATTGAAGGTAATGTTGTTACAGTATCCGAAGCAAGACTATTTCCATCGATATAAATCGTACCTATATTTCCTTTTTGAGTATAGGCAAAATGGTGCCATGCTCCTCTTAAAGCTGAATCACCCAGTAATACAGTTTGTTCTGTTGTCCAGTTCGAATAAGATATTGTTGCTGCCTGGTTTCGCAAACTGGCGATTACATAACCGGTTGCATTGGTATAGATATCCCTGGAATTAGAAAAATTCCATAAGAAGTTACCATTTGGTTTCATATTATTGTACGATTCGTCGATCCGGAAGTAAGCTCCCAGTGTGTAATCAGAAAGGTTATACATAAGTTTACCTACTTCAGGGCCCATATCGAAATATCCGATGCTGTCACCTAAATTCAACACATTGTATTTTACGGTGGTACCGATACTCTTAACAGTGGCATTATTTCTCATGACACCTTTTAAGTGATGTTCGGCTGCATCAGTCACAGTAGAATCAGCCACAGAAGAAAAGTCATATTTCACCAACAAATCATTTGAAAACTGCGTTCCATCTTTTACGATAACGGTTGCATAGAATTGTTTTGTAACTTTCTGGCCGTTTTTCGTCAATGAAGCAGTCAAGGTATCGTTGTAATTGTAATAGTTAGGACGGGTAACATTTCCTACTGAATCAATTAATGCTGGAGTGGTTGATTTCCAGGTTATGGTAATTGCATTATCCAGTACACCCTTAAGTGGTAAAGAAAGGTTGGCTGTAACCGCACTTAAATTTGCCAACTGAAGGTTATTTAATTCAGTCGTCAATTCAGGCAATACATAATCAGGATTTTGAGCGTAAGCTGCATTTAACGATTCAAGGGTCGCAGGTATCGCATCAATTCCATCCATACTTCCTATCAGGTCAGCACCACTGACAGCAACATTTAACAATTGAAAGTCATAAACAAGTGTTTTTTGCAGATAGGCATCATCTTTATAACACGAACGCCCTAACCAGTTGAAAAGAGTTCCTGTTTTACCGGCAATTGTGATGGCTGTTGAAGGTAAATTTGTTATAGGACCGGAAGCAGCTTCTATACCATCTACAAAGATAGTTCCAATGGTGCCACTTTGAGAATAGGCCATATGATGCCATGCTCCGAGTGTTGCATTGACATTAACTCCGACTGATTGATTTCCCAGATTCCAGTAATTAGTAGAAATAGCTTGTCCCTGATCTTTTAATGTACCAAAAATATACCCGTTTTGATCGGTACCCGCATCAGCTGAGTTTGAAAAAGTCCATATAAAATTTCCGTTGCTGGCAATATTTGTATATGTTTCATCAACACGGAAATAAGCCATCATCGTATAGTCATTCAATGAATAAATTGCTTTACCGATTTCTGCTCCCATATCAAAATAACCGGTACCGTTACCTAAATCCAAGACATTAAATCGAGGTGCAGTTCCAATAGTACGGATTCTGGCATCATTCTTTATTGTACCAACCATACCACTACGGGTATCATTAACTGTCAGTACTCCGTTTGTTTCTGAAATCAGATTTCCGGCAAAATTCCATTCTGCCAGTTTGGCATCTGCTACATTAAATGATTTTACTGTTACATTAAACACTTTATCCATAGTGAACACTACTCCGTTCAATGTTTGAGTCATAGAAGCTGTTAATTTTACAGTTGCATCATATTGGGTTGGACGGGTTACAATACCGGTAGTCGTGATAACCAGCGGTAACGAAGATGTCCAAATTACAGGAATTGCGGGGGTACCGGTAGTTGTCACTAAATTGAGATCAGCAGTGACCGACGAAACATCGCCAAGTGTAAGTCCGTTGTAAGCTGCAACAAGATCAGTAGGAATTGTGGCTTCGGTTATTGAGAATAACCCTTTCGCATTATCAACTCCTTTATCACAATACATATTAGAGTTGGCAGTTACACCATCTGATGCCATGTATTTACTGTTTGCATTAAGCAATAAACGAAATGAAGTTGCACTTGAAGCATCATCTGTAATCACCCATTCTGCATTTAATGCATCCGGTGTTATCAGGTAAATCATGCTCCAGTCATTTGATGCAATTTTATTGAGAGATAAACCTAAATAGCTTTGAATGGTATAGGTATCTGCCTTGCCTTCCACCGGGATAAATTGAAATGCCTGGCTTAATGAATTAGCAGGTGTTTGAACACAAGGTTGAGTATTGACTGCTCCCAGTATTAAATTGGAACCGGATTGCACGATGTTGTAAAAAACACCCGCTTGAGGAATAACATTCGCAGCCTGCAATGACATAGCCGACGACCATGCCAGAAAAAACGCGATGAAGTAGTAGATTTTTTTCATTTTAATTTATTATTAGTGAATATAGTTATTTTTTAATGGGTTAAACGATTCGTGACTCAACAGGGACATTTAATCTGTCTTTCAAATCAATTGAATGATTTCATTTTATATCCGGATATCTTATTCAATTTCTCAATATTTGATGATCACATTTCTATACTTTATACTTTGTTTGTTGAAAAAACCGGAATGTTCAAATCAGGATACAATTACAATTGAAATTCTTCAAATTTATAAGAAATACAATTTCACCTTACTTGAAAAAAAAATCATAATTATATTTCCTGTTTGAAGCTTTAGGGTAATATTATGATTATATTTGTATTCTATTATTAATTTATGGATTAAGCGACTTCAACTTTAACATTTGTCATCCCGTAATTCATCGAATGGTTATTCTGTCTACAAATCCTATTATTCATTATCTCTTTTACTCCGGTTTTACTCCCCATTTACTCCGGTTTTAGAACATTATTTACAAAAAACTTTCCTAATACTTACATAATATATTCTTATACATATCTATATAGATATGAACATCTATGTTTTTACTATGTTTTATATATGTTTTATGTAAGTTTTACCTTAAAACGGGTATAAAACCGGAGCAAAAGGGGTAGCGAAGAGGAACTGGATATTTCAATAACCGGAATTGATTTAACATGCTGGATTTTGAATAACCTGAAAATTCTGATTGCAAGTAAAACCGTTAAGATTCTAAAAAGTCATTCATGATCTGATTAAAAAAAAAGCTGTTTTTCTAACACTTTTCAGGTTTCATAATCTCAAAGATCGCTTGTTGTTTGTACAGAATTACTGAGCCACAAAACACAACAATCTTTTTTGACCATTTCTTTTACACGTATTATCTCCTTTTTTTTAAGAACAAAAAACAGGGTTTAATCTAAAAAATAAATTATTTCAACGAAATTTTATTAGTCAGATTGCAAATGTACAATATAAACAGCTCCAAAAAGGAGTGAAAATCAGTCAAACAAGATGTCAATTCAATTACAATCTGTTGATATTATTTTTTTATATAAACAATAAAATATATGAATCCGGAATAAACAGGCAATAAATAACAAAATCCGTTTTCTCAATATGAAACAAGATGTGCCATTTATCCTGGTTACTTATCAGAGCAAGTGGAAACTAGCATTTTCAGAAGGCTAAGTAAACTGATTCATCCATATGGCTTTTTAATAAAATAAATTTAGTTAACAGGATAGTGGAGACTAAATTCAATAAAAATATCCGTCACTTCTCTTTTTCCGGATTTTTCGAAAGACAAGGAAATTAAATTCGTGGATTATTCAATAATATTAGCTTTCATACCAAATGTAAATTAACGAAATCCCTACAATTAATTATTAAAAAATAAAATTCAGTATTCCTCTTTTTATAAAATAAAGAAGAAAAGAAAGGGTGCCAGTTTACCGGACACCCTTTTACAATTAACAATTTACGATTTAATTATCTGACCACCACTTTTGTCATATAGCCATTAATTTTGACAATGTATACACCTGCATTTACTGTAATCAATGACGTATGTATCATCTTAAGCTGACGGCCGGCAATATCAAATACCGATACTTTCTCATTTCCGGTCAACCCGAGTATATGAATTTCACCAATCGATGTTGTAACCCTGAACGGAGAATCCATTAGGGAAGGAAGTGCATTTGGAGTCTCAGCATAAGCTGCATTTAATGCCGGAATCGTAGTTTCGACATTTAAAACCGTTGACATAACCTGGGCGTCGTTTAATGCCGTCCGGTAAAGCCTGAAGTCATAAACCAGCGCTTTACGCAAATAAACATTATCCGGGTAACATGAACGGCCAATCCAGTTATAAAGCGTTCCTAACAACCCCGATTTAGGAAGTGCCATAGAAGGTAATGTTGTCACAGTACCCGAAGTGACATTATTTCCATCAAGATAAATGGTGCCTGTGGTTCCGCTTTGGGTATAGGCAAAATGATGCCATGTGCCTTTTGACGCTGAATCAGTCAGTAATACTGTTTGCTCGGTTGTCCAGTTCGAATAAGAAATTGTAGCCGCCTGGTTCCGTAAACTGGCAACAATATAACCGGTTGCATTGGTGTAGATATCCTTTGAATTAGAAAAATTCCATAAGAAGTTACCATTTGGTTTCATTTGATTGTACGATTCGTCGATCCGGAAGTAAGCTCCTACCGTAAAATCATTCAGGTTATACATAAGCTTGCCCACTTGAGGTCCCATATCGAAATATCCGATACTGTCACCTAAATTCAACACATTGTATTTAACGGTCGAACCGATGCTCTTAACCGAGGCATTGTTTCTCATTACCCCTTTTAAGTGATGTTCTGCAGCATCTGTTACAGTTGAATCAGTCACTGAAGAGAAGTCGTATTTCACCAACAGGTCATTTGCAAACTGTGTTCCATCTTTTACGACAACGGTTGCAAAGAATTGTTTTGTTATTTTCTGGCCGTTTTTCGTCAACGAAGCGGTTAAAGTATCCTTGTAATTATAATAATCAGGACGGGTCACATTACCAACGGAGTCAATCAGAGCCGGAGTGGTCGATTTCCAGGTAATGTTAATTGACTGATCCAGGATGCCTTTTACCGGTAAAGGAAGGTTTGCTGTAACAGCACTCAGGTCTCCCAGTGAGAGATTATCCTTTTCAGTACTTAATTCTGTAAGAATATAATCCGGATTTTCTAAATAAGCATTATCCAATTGGGCAATCGTCGTTGAGACGGCATCAAAACCTGTGAAACCAGAGATTAAATCACTTGCAGTCACTGCCACTTTAAGAAGTTGGAAATCATACAGGAGTGTCTTTTGGAGATACGCATCTCCGTTATAACACGAACGTCCCAACCAGTTGAAAAGAGTTCCCGTTCTTCCATCTATAGTGAGGGCCGTTGAAGGAAGATTTGTGATTGATCCGGTAGCAACGCTCACTCCATCTACATAAACAGTACCAGTAGTGCCGCTCTGTGTGTAGGCAAT
>Ga0302215_10002652_pt1 | contig 12253 bp, 8 predicted proteins | sample II_Fen_N3_1_FD_194580 | JGI IMG/M metagenome (GOLD analysis project Ga0302215, IMG submission 194580) | Peat permafrost microbial communities from Stordalen Mire near Abisko, Sweden - II_Fen_N3_1 | ecosystem: Environmental > Terrestrial > Soil > Wetlands > Permafrost | place: Sweden: Abisko... | reverse complement strand
TTTTTGAATAAACCAAAGAATAAAAAGGCTCTTGAGTACATTAAGAGGGGATACAAAATGAATGAAGCAGCTAAGCTGGCAGGTGTTCATATAAATACCATGACGAAAATAAAGAGACTTGCTTTCATTGAGAAATAACTTCAGAAATCTGCCCAGTATAAGCCACTGGGCATTTTTATTTAAAATACTATGTGAATGTGATTGTTAAGCAAATACTAATTTCTATATTTGTATTCCATAAACTCGTTTGAGTATTCATCCATTTGTATCACCCACAAAAACTATATATGATTGAATCATTGATTTCGGAATTTACAAACACTAAACTAGTTAGTTTTCTCAGGTCTCAGAACTCTTCATTTGTTGATTATGAAGAAGACCTATCCGATATAGTTTCAGATTTTGAAAAATTTGGCAATCTGATAAAGCTGGGTGAGATTGAATATGATAATACGGACAAATTAATGGTATTTACCTGCAAATACCAGGGTGAATTAACTTCTCGAAGTTCAAAAAAAGCACAATATGAAATTGCTAAAAAAGCATTGAAAGAAGACTTTCAGGATGGAGCTGTTTTCGTGTTCTATGACCAGGTTAGGCGATTTCGCTTTAGTTTTATTCGCAGGAATTACGGAGACAAGAATCAGAAATTTACACCTTGGAAACGGTATACATATTTTGTAGACCCGTTATCACAAACAAATAGAACTTTTATTGCAAGAATTGGTGGCTGTAGCTTCGATTCACTTGAAGATATACAACTGGCATTTAGCGTTGAACCTCTTTCAAAAGAGTTTTTTTATGGATACAAAGCTCAATATAAGAAGTTTTGTGATTATATGGAGTCTAATGACCAGATGAAATATGATTTCAGAGCCTTTTTGACTAACGGTAGCAATAAAGCGGTGCGTGATTATGTAAAGAAAATGATGGGTAGAATAGTGTTTTTACATTTTCTACAAAAGAAGGGCTGGATGGGCGTATCAAAAGATTCAAAAGATTGGACTGGGGGCGACCAAAACTTTATAGAAAACCTTTTCAATAGCAGTAGTGAAGAACAAAAGGCTAATTTTTTGGATGCAGTGCTTGAGCCATTATTTTTTGAATCACTTAATAAACGAAGACATAAAGATTGGTACGATACAAAAACAAGTATCGGAATTATCAAAATCCCATATCTAAATGGTGGGCTTTATGAGCCAGAAAAGCTAGATGAGCCAGATTCTGTGTTTCCTGCTAGTTATTTTGAAGGACTATTCACGTTTTTCAATCAGTTTAATTTTACTATAGACGAAAACGACCCAAATGATGCCGAGGTTGGAGTTGACCCCGAAATGCTAGGTCATATCTTTGAAAATTTGCTTGAAGACAATAAGGATAAAGGAGCATTTTATACTCCCAAAGAAGTTGTTCACTATATGTGCCAAGAGAGTTTGACAGAATACTTGTGCACTACATTGAACATTACGGATATAGATGAAAGAGAACTAATAAATAGATTGCTTAAATTTCATTATGTTGATGAAAGCTTGCTGACTAAGATAACTGACATTAATACAGCTCTTGATTCCGTAAAAATTTGTGACCCTGCCATTGGTTCTGGGGCGTTTCCAATGGGTTTACTTAAAGAGATATTTTCCATAAAGCAACTCTTGTGGTATACAGAGCATAGCGATTTAGAAACTTTCCCTGCAAGCGATGTAAAGCTCAATATTATTCAGAACAGCATATACGGTGTTGATATTGAAAAAGGCGCAGTAGATATTGCTAGACTGCGTTTCTGGTTAAGTCTTGTTGTTGATGAGGATGAACCCAAAGCTTTGCCAAATCTTGATTATAAAATTGCTTGTGGTGATTCTTTAATAAGTAGATTCGAGCTAGACAGACCTATTAATGATGTTTTTTCTGAATATAATAAAGATAAAAATCAGAAGTTTACGCTTGCCGACTACGAAGAAATGGTTTCGGACTACATTAATGTGCATGAAGGTAAAGAGTTATTTCGGAATAAAATTGAAGAAATAAAAAGCGCTTTTAAAACCGTGCTTAGCCGTGGTGATTTAGTCAAAAGAAAGGAAATAGAAAAGAAAGTTTTGGATTATGAAGCTGTAGATGTGTTCGGAAATAGAACCGCAGATTTGAATATGAAAGACTACACCCAAAATAAAAAGACTTTAGAAGACCTTTTGAAAGCAGAACAAGAGATTGTGGATAATAAAATCTACACTAATAGCTTTGAATGGAGGTTTGAGTTTCCATCTTTATTAAACGAGACTGGTGATTTTATCGGTTTTGATATTGTGATTGGCAATCCACCTTATTTAAGAATTCAAGGTATTCGTGATGTAAATCCTGCCTTTGCAGATGCTCTTGTGAAGAAATATAAATCTGCCACTGGCTCTTTCGATATGTATGTTTGCTTTGCAGAAAGAGCATTCCAAATTGTAAAAGAAAATGGTATAGTAAATTATATCATGCCGACAAAATGGACTAATTCTGCTTTTGGTAAGGGGTTGCGTAGTTTGATAGCTCACAATAGTTTCGCCTACAAAATCGTCAATTTTGGTGCATATCAAGTATTTGAGGCTTCAACATATACAGGCATACAGTGGTACAAAGCAAATTCTGATAAACTTTTATATTTTGAATTGGACAAAGACCTTGAAAGCAACCAAGAGCTTGGTGAATACCTCAACTCTCTGCAAGATTCTAAAGCTGATATAATTTCACATAAAAAATTAACTTCTTCGAGTTGGGTATTAACCATTGGCGAAACAACAACTATTTTAAACAAGTTAGATAAACATCCTCGGAGGATTAAAGATATTTTTGACAAAATATTTCAAGGATTAGCAACAAGTAAAGATGATGTTTATTTTTTGTACGATTGTAGAGAATTAGAAAATACAATTATTGGTTATTCAAAATATCTACAATCAGAAATAGAAATAGAACGAGGCTTAGTACGACCCCTTTTAAAAGGTGATGATGTGCATAAATACGACCATATCACCACAGATAAGTTTGTGCTTTTTCCCTACAAATTAGAGAATGAAAAGGCAAGGCTTTATACAGAAGCTGAAATATCCGTTGAGTTTCCACTCGGTTATGCTTATCTGAAGAATTGTGAAGATGTGTTGAGAGGTCGAGAAAAAGGCAGATTGATGAATGATGATTTCTGGTTTAGATATATTTATCCCAAAAATCTAGTTTTATTTGATAAAGAAAAACTTGTTGCTCCAGAAATATCTTTAGGAGGTAATTTTTCGTATGACCCTAATGGTGAATTTTATGCTACAACGAAAATATATGGGTATTTAAAAAAACAAGATGTGAAAGAATGCTATTTGTTTTGGCTTGGATTGTTTAATTCTCAACTATTTTGGTTCTATCTGCAAAATACTGGATATGTTTTGCGTGGTGGATACTTTACATTTAAAACAGATTATATAAACCCATTTCCTGTTCCAGGCTCTATCTCACCAATAGCCGAATCTAAAATATCAGCTCTGGTTGAAAAGATATTACTAGAAAAGATAATAGAAAAAGAAGCCGATATTAAAGCTTTAGAAAAAGAAATAAACAATCTTGTTTACCGCCTTTACGACCTTACTTATGCAGAAGTAAAAGTGATAGACCCCGAAATAGAGAGTAAGGTAAGTGAGGTGGAGTATAATGCGATAGAGATATGAAATTTGAGGACACTTATATTTACAAGTACTGCTCGTTTGAAACAGGTGAATTAACTATTAGCAGTCAGCTATTAAAGTTCAATAACCCTTCGTTTTTCAACGACCCTTTTGATTGTGACGTAAATTTGTTGGAGTTTGACTTTTCTGATTGTTGTAGTGATGTCCTAAATGATATAGAAACAGTAAAAACCAATTTATCAAGTGCGTTTCCGTTAGAAGATATTGAGGAAATTCTTACAAAAGAAAATATTCAAGAGATTTATAAAAAAGGGCAAATCGATAAAATTGAGAAAAGTTCAATTTCTTGTTTTTCTTTAAATCCTTCAAACATGACCATGTGGTCACACTATGCAGATAAACATAAAGGAGTTTGTCTTATTTTTGATATTGGACTCGATTGTTTTCTGGAAGATGAATCGCTTTGGGATAGAATTAATATGAACATGGTGAAATATGATGATTTAAAGCCAGTAAATTATCTGAAATCCAAACAAGATGGTATAAATAATTTATTCTTCTTGAAATCAAAAGACTGGGCTTATGAAGAAGAGTGGCGGATTTTTATATTGGAGAGTAATTTGAAATATTTAAAATTCAAGAAAGCATTTCTTAAAGGCGTTCTTTTTGGTGCTAATGTAAAAGACGATGAAATCAGTAAGTTCCAAAAGACGATTGAATTCTCAGGATTTAATCATTTGTCATTAGCCCGTTTGAGAAAAGAAAATTTAAAATTAAGTTTGGAGGATATATCATTCTAAAAAAATATAACCATGGCACTACCCATAAATATAGAAGATTTAGTCCACGGTCGCACTGTAGAGTGGGAACGATTAGAGTTTAAGCAAGGTTGGAATCCTGAAGAGATTATTCACAGCCTTTGTGCCTTTGCCAACGATATAAACAACTGGGGTGGTGGCTATATCATTGTAGGTATTGCCGAGAATGCAGGTCAACCAATACTTCCTCCAGCTGGTTTACAGCAGAGTCATTTAGATAGAATTCAAGGTGAAATTGTACAGTTAGGGCATAAAATACAACCAACTTACTTTCCAATAAGTCAACCGTACGTATTGGATGGAAAACATATATTGGTGCTTTGGTGTCCAGCTGGTGATAACCGCCCATATACAGCCCCTTCTACACTGGGAGTAAATGGTCAACGTTATTATTACATTAGAGTTGGTTCTCGGAGTATTCAAGCTACAGGCGATTATTTAAGGCAGCTTCATGAATTGGCTGCCCGTATTCCGTTTGATGACAGAATCAATAACAGGGCAACACTACAAGACCTGGATTTAGGATTGATTCAGGCTCACCTCCAGGAAATCAAAAGTGATTTGTACGAAGAGAGTATAGCAATGCCATTTACTGACCTTTGCCGTGCTATGCTCATAGCCAAAGGTGCTGATGAAGATATTCGTCCTGTAAATGCTGGCTTATTGTTTTTCAACAAAGAACCCGAGAAGTTTTTCCCTCGTACTTGGATAGAACTGGTGTGGCATAAAGATGGAGGATATACCGAGCATTACTTTAAAGGTCAGTTGCAAAAACAATTACGGGATGCACTGTCATACATTCAGACTAATATCATTTCAGAGAAAGTAGTTAAGCACTCCGATAAAGCAGAATCAGACCGTTTTTTCAATTTTCCGTACGCTGCAATTGAGGAGGCACTTTCAAATGCGGTTTATCATAAGAGCTACGAAATGGATTCTCCTATTGAAATTCAGGTTTGGTCGGATAAGATTGAGATATTAAGCTATCCAGCCGCAATGCCGCCAGTCAACAAACAGATTTTAACTTCCAGTCGCAGAATTATTGCCCGTCAATACCGCAACCGTAGAATAGGTGATTTCTTGAAAGAACTTCACTTAACTGAGGGTCGTGCTACTGGATTTCCAACCATTTACGATGCAATGGAAAAGAATAGTTCTCCAGCACCCGTTTTTGATTCGGATGACAGTACTTATGTTCTGGTTACAATACCTGTTCATGCAGCTTTTAATGTTCCAGAGATTAAAGAAAGTATCGGAGTTGGTATCGGAGCTAATCAATTATTATTTAAAGATATAGATGATTTAATTGCATTTAGTAACGGAGCTAGTAACGGAGCTAGTAACGGAGCTAGTAACGGAGCTGATACTTTACTTACTGAAGGGTTACATACAAAAGTAAAAGAAATGCTTATTGCAGTTGAATCCTGGATAAGTAGAGAAGAGTTATTTGAAAATATAGGATTGAGCAATCAATCAAAAAATAGGAGTAAATTTCTTGACCCATTACTGGATATAGGCTGGATTGAAATGAAGTTTCCCGACAATAGAACCCACCCCGAACAACGGTATAAAATATCGGAATCGGGTAAACGATTACTCGCAATAATCACAAAGTAAACTTAAAAAAAATGTCGCAAAACTTTATAACAAACAATAAAGGTCAAAAAGCACTTAAATCAAGACTGAATACACTTATATCTATTAGTGAAGAATTGAAATTTCTGGTTGGATTTTTCTATTTTTCTGGCTGGAAAGAAGTTTACGAATCATTGAAGGCAAATGAGGATATTACTCTACGTTTGTTGGTGGGTTTGCAGGTTGACAAGTTCATTTATGACAATCTTATAGAGCACGGTATTCAGGACGAAAGAATGTCAAACGATGATAGGTTTAATGAATTTATAGATTCTCTTCGTAAAGCTCTGAATACAGATAATTCGGATACTGAAGAGTTCTACAATCAGGTATTTTTCTTTCTTGAAATGATTGAGCAAGGTCGGTTAGTAATTCGTAAAACGAAGAACCCAAACCATGCTAAGGTTTATCTTTTTAAACTAAATCAGCAACAGGCAGAAATCCAGGGAATGAAAGGTCAATTCATTACAGGAAGTAGTAATCTAACTAGTGCTGGCTTGTCTGGACAAGAAGAGTTTAATGTCGAAATAAAAGATTACGGCTATGAAGATGCAGACTCATACTTTGAAGCATTGTGGGCTGATGCAGCCCCAATAACAGAGATTCCACCTCAGAAACAAATCATTGTTGATATTGTCGGTACTAAAACACTTGCAGCCAAAATAACCCCTTATGAAGCGTATGCCCTAATACTGAAAACTTATTTAGACTTGCAGCAAACAAAACACATAAGGTCGTCAGTTATTGATTTATTGAAGAAAAATGGATTTAAAGAATTTGCGTATCAAATTGATGCTGTAAACCAAGGGCTAAGTATTATCAATGAGTACAACGGTGTGGTAATTGCCGATGTGGTTGGTTTGGGCAAGTCAGTTATTGCAGCATTGATAGCAAAGAATCTGGACAAACGAACCATGATTATCTGTCCTCCTGGGTTGATAGGAGAAAAGAATATCAAAGAACCATCAGGTTGGTATGAATATGCATATAATTTCCAGTTAAACTGTGAGGTTGAAAGTCGTGGTCGGTTAGTTGATATTGCCGAGTCAATTGATAATCGAAACATTGAAGTGGTAATTGTAGATGAGGCTCACTACTATCGCAACCAAGATACAGAAGATTATGAAGCCTTACTGAAAATTTGTCGGGATAGGATTGTAATACTACTTACCGCAACACCGTTCAATAACTCGCCAGCTGATATATTTTCATTGTTGAAACTTTTCATTGTTCCAGGTAAATCAGGGATTACCATTGACAATGATTTGAATTCATTATTTGTGGGATATGGAACAAGATTCAAAAAACTATCTGAAATAGCCCGATACAGCAGTTCACAGAAGGCAACAAAACGAGATAAAGCCCGTAAGTATTATGTTGAGTTATTTGGTGAGAATCATATAAATTTGGGTAAGGTGAGAGAAGAAACAAAACGCCTAGCAAACCAAATAAAAAATGTGATTTCTCCTGTTATAATAAGACGAAACCGCCTCGACTTGAAGAATGATTTCCTCTACTCTCAGGAGGTAACTGAGTTGTCCGAGGTGCAAGACCCGATAGAACTTTTTTACAACCTCAATTCAAACCAAAGCAAATTCTATGATAAAGTACTAACCGAATACTTCGGGGAAGATGGGGAGTTTACTGGCGCAATTTATCAGCCTTTTATTTATGAAACAGAAGTAAAAGAAGGTAAACTTGATGAAGAAGGTAACAGGGCGGCAGTAATTCAGGCGAACTTGTTTGACTTTATGCGTAGATTATTGGTTAAACGGTTTGAAAGCTCTTTCGGAGCTTTTAATGACTCTATTGCCAGATTCTTGAACATACACGTCAGAGTTAAAGAGTTCATTGAAAAAACAGAAGGAAAATATATTCTGGATAGAAAGCTCATGGATTCATTGATGGACGAAGAAGATATGGATATTATTTTGAGAATCCTAGATGAGTATGAAAACAACATGCTTTCTAAACGTGTTCCGAAAAACAATACGGTCTATGACATAAATAAATTCAAACGCAAATCTGAATTTATTGAAAACATCAATAAGGATATTGCATTGTTTGAAAAAATAAAAGACAAATTATACCAATTGGATATTGTCAATAGCGACCCAAAAAGAGAGAAAGTCTCTGAAGAGGTTGATAATATCCTTCTAAAAAACAAGGATAGGAAGGTAATCATATTTACGGAATATGCGGATACCGTTAAACATCTGGAAGACTATTTTAAAGCAAAATATAAAGGTAAAGTAATTATTTGTGATGGTGGTATGACAGCAATGCTACATCATACGCTAAATGCTAATTTCAACGCCCAATTTAAAGGTGAAAGAGAAAATCAGTACGATATATTAATTACAAGCGATAAGCTCTCAGAAGGCTTTAATTTGAACCGTGCGGGGGTTATACTCAATTATGATATTCCCTGGAATCCTACAAGAGTAATTCAACGTGTTGGTCGTATCAACCGTATAGGTGCAAAAGTTTTTGATGAGCTATATATATATAATTTGTTCCCGACCGAGGCTGGTGCAGGTGTAGTTCAAATTCGGGATATAGCTTCACAGAAAATGTTTCTTATTCATAATGCCTTGGGTGAGGATTCCAAGATATTTGACCCTAACGAGGAGCCAACACCTGCTATGCTTTTCAATAAGGTCAATGAAAACCCTGACTCCGATGGAGAACAAAGCATAGGAACTCAGATAAGAAACAAGTATAACGAAATAAAACAGACGTATCCAGAAATCATTAAAAAGATTTCTGATTTACCAGCAAGGGTTAAATCAGGTAAGCCATTTACTCAAAATCAGGTTTGTGTATTGAGAAGAAAAGGATTGAGTTTATTTACTCATTTTGTAGCTGACTCAAATGCCGAGAAGCCACAGATTGAAGAAATTACATTTGAAGAGTTTTTGAAACTAGTTGAGTGCTATTTTGATACACCATACCTTCAATTATCACCCCAGTTCTGGGCTTCTTACAATGAGATTAAAGAATTCAAATCGACAAGTAATAAGAAATTTAGCAGCCCGAAATCTCTTGAAGCGAAGGCTTATGAGAATCTCAAATGTGCATTAAGAATTTTAGATATAAAAAACGATGAGTTGATGAAATTCATTAAAGTCCTCATAACTGATATTGAAAAATATAAAACACTATCTGACCGTACTCTAGGGCGTTTGGCAAGAAATGAACTGACCATCAAATCTAGTGATGAACTAAAGAAAACATTTACTAATGAGGTTCTCTGGATTAAACATAATCTGGGTGCTGATTATCTTGATAGAATTCTGAAACGTATTGAACATCAGAAAAATGAGGTAGTGATAGCAGTAGAAAACAATGAAATTTAGTTTGACATAGAAATGCAAAGCCCCATTTCCATTTAGGATTTGGGGCTTTTTTTTGAAACAATATTGAAGTGATATTAAAGATATTGCTCCATGGTTTCTTCGAGCAGTGTACCATCGTACGAAAAAAGGATATTCCTTTCTCCTAAGTCATTATAGAGATTTAATTCGTAAGCGGCTATCTCTCCAAATATGTATCCTTCGTTCATTTGATAATGCGTGTGAATAGTAGATTTAATCACCAGTAGCTTATCTCTAGTTGATAAAGTTTGGAAATCGCTACCTAACACTATCTCTCTCTTATCCTGATAAAGTTGAGCTAAGTTCTCATCTTCTGGATTTGAGGATTTACATATAGCAACGAGTTTTATTCTCTTCTTTTGCATATTCAAAATATATTCGATTACTTTCTTTGTAATGTCTGAAACTGCATCAGCTAAATTGTCATATTCTAATTTCATAATGATTCTTTTACCTATAAATAGTTTGTAGAATGATTTTAAGCCGTAAATTTTTAATTTATTTATCCAGATTTTTCATAAGGACAATAGACTTAAAATCTTTTCAATCGTGTCGTCTGATTCACTTCCTCTCATTCTCTCGTAAACAGCATCCAGCTTCTTTTTACGCTCATAATATCCAGTCCGAGAAAATAAGCTTCTGACTTTTTGGTCAACAAGTTTCATATCATAGTTATTTGATTCAATAATCAAACTCATACAGTAATCATCATAATTACTAAAATTATATTCAGGTTTAACTTTAATTGCAGACCCAAATACTTGTTTAAATTGAAATTGTATTGGGTTTGCCTTGCTGTTTAAGACAGATAAAATTTTAGTATCAGACACACTTAGATATGATTTTATTTTATCCTGAGTTGATAATTTGATTTCGAATCTGGTTTTATTCCTAAAATAATCACATACTTCATTTCTATTTGGTAAAAGATTTAAGAATTGATTATTGTTTGCTTTATTCATAAGCTCCTTCCCTTTATTGTACAAGGTAATACTTTCTTTACAATCTATTGATTTTACATCTTTCGTGAATGTAATACCTTCATTTTCATAATGCGACCATTTGAATCTTTTATAGTTCTTTACTGATGTACTCAATGAATCCAAAACAGATTCGGTCAATAATAATTCTTTATCAGTCGTAACATCTAATCTTGTAAAACATCCAGTACTTAGGATTGATTCTATGTCCAGTTCACAAATTCTTAATTTATTGATATTTTCTAGGCATTGACGTATCGTATACTTTGATATTAATTTTGGATAATCCTGTAATAGAACTTTAGACGAAAATTCCAGTGTCAAGGTTTTTTGCGTATAACTAACTGCTATAAACAGGTTATAAGGAATTTGTGAATCATCCTTTGAATTGTATAGTTCACAGGTCAAATCTCCAGTTTTATGGTTATATGTCTCGTTAAATTTTATATACTTATTAATCAAATATTTATAATTACATTTTATCTTTACTGTATCAAAAGTTAAGTATTTTTCATTGTTATCATTTATCACTTCATAATCAATTATCTTTATTATTTTTGTTCGCTATAGTGTACATTTTCCCGCTTTGATAAAGATACTCTATAGCTCGAACAGTAAATCTATTCTTCTTTACTGCTATCTTCTGTTGATACTGGAATAGTCTTCCAGTAATTTTCCATTCCCCTCGAAATTGCTTCTTTGTGTTGAGTTGTTTTGGGTTTTCCTTTCAAAGCCACTCGGATTTTTTCCTTTGTTTTTTCGGATTGTTTTCTACTTGTTCGTTTCATAATTTTCGGTTTTATTGAGATTATAACTTATTATTTTATTTAATAAATACTTAGCACAGAAAATTTAGTAGGTTATTTCAAAATATTTTTTCAATTTTGTTGAATGATTCCTACAATGCACGGTCATTCCTCAGTAGAATAGGGTATTTAGCAATTACAATTACTATATAGGAGGTGCAGCTCATGCTCAAATTCTTGATGAATTTTTAAAAAAAAATTACAGACGGTGAACCGAGATACGCCCAAGGGAGGAATGTAGGGAACTAGCTTTAGGGGGACTAGGGGTATATAAATGTCAAAAGGGGAAGTCTAACTTCCCCTGAAATCTTATTTATATTGATGGAATTTTATTTCTTTCCATGAAGTCATTCAGGTCAGATAATCTAACATGAATTTTGCTGCCAAACTGGCTGTATGGAATTATTCGTTTATCTCGATAGGTTTGCCACGTTTTACGGCTCACACCTAATAAGGCAGGTACTTTTGTGGATTCAATCCATTGAAATTCATCTTCAACTTTCTTCTTTGTAACTGCAACAAGTAATTTTTCCAAGTTGCTTAATCTTTCATTTAGTTTTTCTAGTTCGCTTTGGTCAACAAGAACCATTACTTTTTTTAATTCATCAATCATCAATTTAATAGTTTAACACTATTATTTCTCAATTCTTTTCCCTTTGTTGGTTGAAAAGAACGGACTGAATTAGCATACAAAACTTATACTTTATCAATCAACGCAAATGTACTAATCTCAAAATTAAAAAACAAGTAGTTCTCAAAAAAATCTTTTGTGTGAAGGGAAAAATATACCGAAAAAATGAAAAGTTTCAGTAAGGTTTCAGTAAGAATCAGAAAACCCCTTGCAATCTTGTGATTGTAAGGGGTTTTTCCTTCATTAAACGTACCCGAAGCGGGACTTGAACCCGCACAGCCGTGAAGCCAAAGGATTTTAAGTCCTTCGTGTCTACCATTCCACCATCCGGGCATGATACTCATAATTTGAGCGAA
>Ga0302215_10002651_pt1 | contig 12266 bp, 9 predicted proteins | sample II_Fen_N3_1_FD_194580 | JGI IMG/M metagenome (GOLD analysis project Ga0302215, IMG submission 194580) | Peat permafrost microbial communities from Stordalen Mire near Abisko, Sweden - II_Fen_N3_1 | ecosystem: Environmental > Terrestrial > Soil > Wetlands > Permafrost | place: Sweden: Abisko... | reverse complement strand
ATACTTGCGATATTATCTTCCGCCCACTTTAAGTTTGGGTTTTTAATATTGACTATAATTTCATCCCAATTGGTGTAATCTATTACAATCTGATCAAGCTGATCGGATTGCACATTGATAGCAGTATTGATTAATACGACCTGTTGTTCCGCAGCAGATTGTATGATCATATCATTTTGCCGTTGTTGAGCTTTACGAAATAAGAACAGAACAACGAATAATGTTACTATCGTAGCGGAAAACAGGAGGAGGATTTTATTTTTAATATTCATGAGTTTCAGCCCGAATTAAAGTATGTTGAAATTGTAAACGGTTATATTTAAATTTTATCTAAGATATAAAGAAATACCACTTTGAGTTAACGAATATCAATCTTTACTTCACATTGATTTATTATTTTAATATGCTTTATATTAGTATGTTGTCCTGATTTAAATTCAATTTGATTAAAGTTCTAAACTTCAATTTTAAGATTAGGTTTGTTTTAATGGTTGATTGGGGATAAAATCAAGACTTTCTGCACTCAACATTAATGCCATTGACGTATATATAAGTAAGCTTGTTGGCAGACTACCCAAAATCTCATTCCCATACGATGCCACCATTATCCCAAACATTCCAGACGTTAATGCAGCCATCTTCATTTTCAAAACAGGATCTCTGATCCTGAATACAACGAGGTATGAAGATTTGATTACGATGTAAAAAAGGATAAAAAGATGTAAAATCAGACCAACTATTCCTTGTTCTGCCCAGATCATAACGAACCAACTATCGGTTGCAACCGACGATAAAAAGGCATTCGGAAGGTAACGTTGTGCTTTTACACCTGCATGACCCACTCCTCCACCAAACGGACGTGTTGCCAGATAGGCCTTTAATTTTTTTTGATTTTCAAGTCTTACCTGAAGTGAGGCATCGTTTGGGTCGAATGCTGAACGCATCCGACTGATTTGAGCATTTCCCTGACCTACATTGGTATATTTGAAAAATACGAAAACCATCACCAACAACAAGAATCCAGATACCATTACTGCGACATTCTTTTTCAGAATAAAATAGATCATAAACCCGGCAAGTGGGATGCTGATTGCGCCACGGGTGCCTGAAATGACCATGCCATATAATCCAAGAAGCGATACAGTAAAATAAAATATCTTTTTTCTCCATCCTTTTTCAGCTAATCCGACTATTGTTGCCACCACAGCTGTATAAGCCTGGTTGGCCCCAAAATTGGCAGCATCACTTAAAAAAGAAAATACCCTAAGTTTGCCAAACAGAATATGGGTTACGGCACCTCCATTGTCTAACCACATTTTTTCCCATTGATCAACTCCTATTGTGATTTGCATGATCCCCTTTAACGAAACCAAAATTGAAAGCGTTCCCCACAAGTACAAAAAGAGATCGAGCTTTTTCCGGTTATTGATCAGTATCAGAACTAACGGAATAATCAGCATCATGTACAAGGCAATACCCCGAACTCCTGCCAGCCAGGCCGCTTTACTGTGAGCTTCAGGGTTAAGACCTTCTAACAACGAATAACCTAACCAGATGGCAGCGAGCAATGTGATGTCTTTTTTAGCAGGTTTCCAATCAATTTTTTCGTAAAATTTACTGAATAGGAGGGCGATATAGGTGAGTAATAAAATACCATCCATTGCCACGCCAATTACAGACAACGCCGGGAGATAACGTGGTATTCCCAATAAAAAAAATCCCAGCCCTATGGCACTGTAAAGTCCTATAATTGGCTTTTGAAATAGCAGGGTTAAGTAAAAAAATACGAATGGAATAGCAATTAAACCAATTCCGGCAACAATCCCATTTTCACTGATCAGATATGCCGAGAATAGAATAGACGCGAGCAGTATCACCAGATACTGGGGCAATCTCAACCTTTCGGAGCCTGCTTGAATTTCGAATGGACTAGAATTACTTCGCATATTGATTCGGAGCGTATATTTTTTGAACCCCTAAGATCAGGAATTTCATGACCTGTGTTTTTTGAATTTCTGATACATCTGCTGGTAGAATTCCAACCCGGCAGAGTAAACCCTGAAATGGTCGAGATGAAGTTCCTTATCCAGAAAATAAAACCCAATCCAAACACCGATAATAGTAAAAAGAATAGAGGCAATTGCAACAAATAGCAGTGATTTAAAAACAAAAACTGCAATTAAATCGCCTATAACATTGGCAATTACCATATAGGTTACTTTAATGAGATTTTTTCCGGGTTTGTTGATACTGTCAAGACCTATTCCGGTCATCCTGTCGATAGGCAGCAGCAGTCCGTAAATTGAAAATACCCTCATGATTGTGACCGTATTTGTTCCCGTTGCGGGATCGGTCCCTAAATACTGACTGCCCCCAAGCAATGAAACAAAAAAACCTGCGAAGACAAATGTTACGATGCAGATCAACACAAAAAGGTAGGTCATGGCACCAGTGTAGGAATAGAAAAGACTTTTTACCTCATCAACTTTCCCCATAACACTTGCCCTTGACATCTTGGGAAATGCAGTTGCCACAAAACTACGTAATGGAATTTGTTGTATTTCAGTAAGCTTCATTGGAATACTATAGAGAGCAACGGCAGCGGTTCCGAGCGGGCTGAGGCTAATTATCAATGTATCGGCGCTTCGCAATAAGTTAGTGCCGATCAGTGTGAAGGTTGTATATTTTCCGAAATCAAGTAAAACCATGTTCGTTTTTCGCGTAGTTCGTCTCAGGTAACGAAGTCCATCCCAACCTTTAGATATGCATATAATTGAGGTGATCATATTGATAATCAACTGTGCAATTACCAATTCAACCAATGTCAACTTCAAAAATAAATAATTAAAAAGAAGGATCAGAAAAAACACGCCACTATTAAAAGACTTGATGAAAAGCATCTTATCAAATTGCTGATCTGCCTGCATGATCACTAAAGCGGTATTATAAGGCAGGTTGATAAAGGCAAGTAAAGGGTACCATGTAAAGAAAAGTTCGTAACCTGCATTTTTTATTGGTCCCGGAAAAATCAGATGGCACGACCAAAGTATAATGACTATTCCGGTTGTTGCAACTAATCCAATGAATCCATTTGATCCGATGTATTTTAAACGTTCCTCATGTTCTACACCTGACAAGTATCGTATAATAGCAGTATTTGTGATCCCAAATCTGAACATCTCGATGAATGCACCCGATGAAATATACAAAACCCATTGGCCGAAAATATCGATAGGAAAGCTTCTGGTAAGCAGTGCAAAACCTGCAAAACCAAAAAAAGCAATCGTAATATTTCCAGCTAATGACAGAAAGTTTGCTTCTCGTGTTATTTTATGAAAGGTGGCTTTCAACAGTTAATTGCTAATAATTTGAAAATAATAAAAGGTGCTATAGTAAGTTAATGTATTCAGAATATTGTGCTTATGCCTTTTCAAACTTAATCGTAACGATGACCAAAAATGATTCACCTGAATTTTTATGGTAGCGTTGAATCAGAAAACTGGAAACGAATGATCTTTTTAGTCATCTTGCGAAGCCAGCTTCTTTTTTTTGGCAAGTCCCCAAGTACCGATTCAACAACCTCAGGTTCGACCCCATTTAAAATAAACAGTGGTGTATGCTGTGTATTTTTTGTAATATTCTCGACAGCTCCCTGATCTGCGTGAGACCAAACTCTGTTGGCACGGCAAACGAGTAATAATAAATCAACCGACGTCACGAGTTCTGAAGGATACGGATAATAAAGAATTGAAGGGATTTCAATCAATACATAGTCCGGAATGGACGGAAGCGAATAGTGATTTCGGGCTAACAGTTCCTGGTAGTCATTGATCGGCTGATAATCTTCGTTGATTTCATATTCATAAAACTCGTCTTTGGAAAGCGTTGATCCATATTCATTCAGGAACGGACTCTGATAATCAACTCTCGGATCAGAGTAACCCATTAGCCAGTTGATCAATGAGAATCGTTTTGGTTTTGATCTTTGTTTCTCACTTGCTATCAAAGCAACGGGGCTATAATTTTCAACTGATTTGCGGTGAAGTGATTCCTGTGAATACCTGATCACGATCACTTTATTCCCAGACTTTTTCAGCCTGGATGCCAGATTTTGAGTAATGACTGTTTTACCTTCGTTATTTGATGTACTGAAAACAAGCATCTGGAAAGGATTGCTATTTTCAGGCTTCTCTTTTTTTAGAAGTTCAATTCGCTGTACCATTAATTCGAGAAGTCGGTAAGCAATGAAAGGAAAATTAAGGACTTCAGACTTCAGGTAAATCTTTGGAAATATCCCTAATGGTAATAGACCAAGGATTTTGGCTGCTTTTTTTGGATTTCTTAAGGTATCGTCAAAAAACTCAAGCGCCAGAATTGTAGACAAAATGCCTAAGAAACCAAACAAAGCTGCAATTACAATTAACATCTTGCGTTTTGTTGGGTTTGGAGAAGCGGGATAATAAGGTTGGTCGACAGCTTTCAGATTTGACGAAAGTTCAATATCCTGCATCTTAAGTTTTGCGAGATTCAATCCGTGCAGCAGTTCGAGAAATTCCTGCTCTGAAACTGATATTTCGCGTTCTATTCTTTTTAGGTTTGCTCCGGCTGGCGCATATATTTCGTATTGCTTTTGGAACTCCTGGATTCGTTTTGCTAATACAACGAGTCCAGCTTTAATATCTTCATAACTTACAACATTGGTAATCCATTCATTAAGTAATGTACTAATTGGCAACCCTTCGGTTGTATTGCCAAAGCTATAAAGCTCGCCAACAGAAACCCTGATTTCTTCTTTTAGTTTCTCTGCTTTAACTTTTAATGAGGCCAGGTTTTGCCTGTCAGCATCATTCTTATCTGAACCGATTGTCTCTGCCGTGGCTATTCTTGTATTTATCTGGCTGAGTTGATTGCGCTTCTCAAGAATCGGAGCGCTTTTTAACTGGACCTTTTGCTGATCATCCAATTTTTCTTCCAATCGTTTGATCGCAGCTTCAGTACCCGCAAGCTTGATTCTCATATTGTTGTAATCTACATCAAGTGCTTCTTTGGCAAGAGCAACTGCCTTACTCTGCTCGTAATAATTGATGATGTTATTATCCTTATTGAATGCCAGAAGTTTATCTTCGCCCTTATTCAGTTTTTGGGTTGCCTGATTTACCTGGAATTCAAAATATTTCACCACGGCGTCGGAGCGGTTCTCCTTGAGAATCTTATAGTTCTTTATACAAACTTCGGTAAGAAAAACGAGTGTTTGCTGACATATTCCGGGATCATCGGAGGTGTATTTAAGTTTAACCAGATCGCTGCTGGCAATTCGCAGGACAATTACAGACGAAATTGCAGCAATAGAATAGTTGGGGATATCGTAGTTGATCAGATTATACACAAAATTAGTATCGTTGCTAAGTGCCAGATCGGTAAGATTCTTAACTGTTTGCTCGTAAGCTGACTGATCGATCGAGGAAGGAACTGACCTGTTATCTAAAGACTTTGCATCCAGTTTTGAAAAGGAGAAAGTCGAAGCGCTGTCACTTTTTTCTGCGGCAGTAAGGGTGTCATTTGAATTAATAGCTGAATGTTTGGAACTTGCGTATTGATCGTCAGATTTTACGACTAATGCTCTTACATATTCCGGCGTAATTCTTCTCAGATTATTGAATGACTTGCTTGAGATAAATCGGGGATCTGGATGGGAGAGCATCAAATGCTGCGCCAATAACCTGATTGCCACCTCCTGTTGGGTTTCACGTGATTTGATTACATTAATCAGGTTGTCAAATGCCGTATTGGTGGCGAAAAAACTGAGCGATTTATCCATCTCGACACTTGAACCGGAGGCGATACCCGTGTACAAGGTTGTTTCAGAAGAGTAACTGTAACTTGGGGTTTTAGTAAAAAAGATCACCAGACAAGCCAATAACATTGGCGTGAGTAATAGAAGACCAAGGTGCTTACGCAACAAACGTAGAAGATCAATTATCTTCATTAATTTAGTTTAAATCGTTTCGAAGGTTAAATTTTATACCTACAATCTCTTCAAGAATCATATAAGCATTGCGGAATTCCATTTTCGCGCTTTCAAAATCTGTCTCTGCCCTTGAAACTATCTCAGATATCCGCGAATACTCGGTTACTGAAACAACACCATTCAAAAACTCTTTTTCAACCATCTCAATGTTTACTCTTGAGGTTTCGGCATATTTTGACCTGATTCTTAATATCCTTTGTTTGATGATTAACTCATTGTACTGCTTAATCACTTGCTGTCGCAGTTCATTTCGCTGAACAATCGAAAAATTTTGAGCCTGTTCAATTTCAGCTTTGGCAAGCCGGATTTGATTTTTTCGGCTCACAACATCGTAAAGAGGAAGCTTTATATACGCACCGGCACCGTAATTTGTTTGACTGCTTCTGGATGCAATTAAAGCAGGATTTTGTCCTCCCGATGTATTGGTAGAAAAATTATCGAATGTCCCGTATCGAATATCTGTCTGAACTCCCATATCCCTGGTCCACTGCGTACGACTATCTTTAAGCTTATATTGGTTAACCTCGATTTGCAGGTCCCTGAATTTTACATAAGGATTCTTGGCTATCGCCGAATCAATTATTGTTTCCAATGGTGGAAGCATTGATTCAATGTTATCTTTCATTAAATCAAACTCCTTACTTTCCTGGCTAAAACCCGATATCCGGATAGTTACAAGAGCAAAAAATATCAAAACCAGATGCAACCTGTGCTTCACGAGAAAATGTTTAAATTAATTCTGAATTAGCTTGTTAAATATTTATCGGTGAGGGCAAAAAAGGAATTTAATCCTTTGAATGTAAATATATTTAAAAGCGAAATCAAACAGTGTCCTTCTGAAAAAGTGCAGGAACAGTTCTCAAAATCAGTTTTAGATCATACCAGAACGAGTAACTATTCCCGATAAAATGGTCGGCATATTCATTATCAAGCCTCATACGCTCATCCTCTGACATCACGCCACCTTTTCCGCGTAATTCAACCTGCCATAATCCGGTAATTCCCGCCGGTGCAAGAAAGCGTTTCGATAACAAACCACGCGTTATTAGTTCTGCTTCATATACAGGGAGCGGACGGTTTCCAACAATTGACATATCACCTTTTATAACATTGATCAGCTGTGGAAGTTCATCAATACTCGTATTGCGAATGAACTTTCCAACTTTAGTAATACGCGGGTCATCAGCTATTTTGATAAAAGCCGATTTTGTTTTGGCAACCTCTCTTTTTTGTGTGTTATACCAGTAGTCGCAAATTTCATGCGGACCAATGTGAAGTATTGGTGAACAGCTTTTCACCCCATCTAATTTGGCGCAAACCGGACATGGCTTCGAAAAGTCTATCTCGGACTGTTTTGATGCGGTTGCATACTGATTTTTATCTATTGCAAGTTTGCTTAATTCACGGTCAGCACCAACCCGCATTGAACGTAACTTGTAGAAATCGAATGGTTCGCGACCAACTCTTTTAGAGGTATAATAGACCTTTCCCTTTGATTCAAGTCTGATTGCAATGATAATCAGTAATAAAACCGGCGAAATCAATACTAATGCGGTGATAGCGACAAGCAAGTCAAACAATCGCTTCGACAAGGGCATTGCATACTTCATATCTTGATTTGTATCTACATATGATACAAGCGAGTATTTATTTCTGAATTCTACCAGGAATTTGATACGTCCGACGATACTTGCAGAGGAGGGTAGCGGGAGGACGAAAAAATCATCAATCCGGTTGGTAAAGGCGGTTTTAAATAATTCTTCTTTGAACTCGTAAGAGACTAAGATAAAGGCCACACGATCGAATTCAGGCCTGTCGCGAATCCACTGATTCATTTCAAGACCTTCTCCTCCCGACAAAATCATTTCCGATATAATGGCATCCGGTATATTCCCGGATTTGAGATAATTAATTGCTTCCTGTGCATTTGACTTACTGATTACTGATGCGTCAGGATGAGTGCGCAACTCATTAATATCCTCTGAAGAACGGCCGATATAAAGAATTTTCAATAAATTTTCCATGGTAATTCGTAACGCAAAAGTTTAGAATTCGAAGATCTTCTAATGTAAAATGGTCACCATTTCAATGCATAATGAACCGGAAACAGATTTTTCTGAATTAATTCACCCAACTCTTCAGGATTGAATGGTTTGGCCAAAAAATCCTGGGCTCCGAGCCTGTAACATTTAATCCGCTCTTTGCTGCTTTCAACCCCCGAAAGCATGATCACCGGTGTATGTTTTGTAAAGCCCCTTTGTCGCACTTTTTCGACAAAAAGATAGCCATCCATATTTGGCATTTGTAAGTCGCAAATAATCAGGTCAGGAAGATTGCCTTCGAGCCATTCCAGCGCTTCAAGCCCATCGCTTTTACTGATGACGTCATAGTTTTTAGCAAGAAAATTCTCAAGTAACAACCTGATACTCTTTTCATCATCGATAATTAAAATCTTATTTCTCATTGGTTGTAAATTTGGGGAGGTGCTTCTTTAATCGTAATTCTTTTCTCAATTTATATCAACACCAATCAAGTCAAAATGTTCATTTTTTCCTTCGTTTGCGTCATTAATTTTACATTTAAATATGCAATATTGACATATTGTGTAAATATTTTGCAGTAAATAAATTCACTTATTAAGTCAAATTGAATTAAATAGATTGATAATCAGATTGTTTTAAATGAATAAACTTTAACGTAGATTCGAGTCAAATATAGTAATTCAAATCACTTGTGAATCACTTCATGCGTCACTTCTTTAAAAATTATTTTATTTTATTCTGAGTTCGAATTAAGCTATCAGGGTTAGACAAATTCCCGCAGAAACCATATAGATCAGAGTAGGCATTTCTGTCTGAAGAAAAGATTATAGGTCCGAAAATTCCATCCTTGGCGATGGAAATCAAAATGCCCTGCCTAAAAAATAGATTTTTCATGCAGGGCATTGAATGTATGCGGTTTCTGAAATGTAAACGGGTTATGTTATTCCCTGCCGTTAAAGGTGAGTTTGAACAAATCAAAGGCTTTTTGGTTGAGCTTTTGATCTTCGGGTCCCGATTGGAGGAAAACGGAGATGGTCTTTTGTCCCGAATTAAAGCAATAGATAATCCCATCCAGCTTTTGCTCTTTGACGACTGTTGTATAACGACAGCTTTCGACTTTTTGTCCCGCGAAGGTGTCCTTTAATACGGATGCAAATTCAATGCCCGGATTCCGGTAAATATTTGCTGCTTTCATGGTCTGCTGGTGCAGTGCAATTGTCGCCTGTGGTGTTTCAACTTTATTGACCCATACAACCGTAATCAAACCTGTGGCTTCAATTCCGGTTCGCTCTGCTGAAAAATAGTAGGCATCGTCTCCGATTGAATCATTGGCTATAACTTTCCAACCTTCAGGAATTGAAAAAGATATTCCGTCCCGCAGGTAATTGAAATCTTTCCCCTTAGCCGATGCTGTGTTGCTGATAACTATTGAAATAACGGTAATTAGTAGAATCCTTGTCATTGCTTTAACCTTCATTATCCTGATTTTAAAATTACAAGATGGTACAAACCTCCTTTTGGCAGCGTGAAAATAGCAATAAACCGGCACATTTAACAAATGTTGTATTTCTCGGCGCTCGGGCTGACCTGATTAAACCGGAATTGAAATCGCGGATATTTGAAACGATGGGAGTGTGTTTGCATCCGGGTTATCCGCGAATTCAGTTGATTGAACCATGAGTAATGAAATAACGCTTCAATTTTTTGAATTGGCACCTGTTATTCGAATGATGTGAAGCATTGATCCTTGCAATAACCCAGTATTCGCACAATATGATAATTCACTTGATTTTTGTAAACAAACTTTACACTTTTAGCTGCCGGTATTTATAATGTATTTAAATAAATATAATTCTGTAGTTTCTTTTGAAATTATTTGTTTTTTATAAAATTTAATTTTGTAAGTTTGATTTGATTATTACAAAAGTTCTTTTATTCAAGGCTCCGGCAATGAGTGTTAAACATGTCAAATAGAATGATGCTAAGTTTTTGTTATAAAATGCAGTAGGTTATTTGGGTTTGATAAGCATTTTACAAGTGTCTGCTACCATCATAAAATTACCTGTTTGCATCTTCAACGCGCTATTTTATTTTATCTGAATAACCATTTACGTTACAGGTATCGTCATTTCTATGTTCTTTCCGGTCATTATTTCAAATGGGAACAGCACCTGGCAAATGGCTATAATTATTTGTGAAGTGGTAACGATTATGTGCGTTTATGGAACGCTCATTTGCATTATTGGCACGGTTATTCGCATGACGCAAGTGAGCACTTGCATCATGTAAGCGATCATTTACATCGCACAAATGATCATGCGCGTCACATAACCGATCACTCGCGTCACGCAAGTAAGCACTCGTGTCATGTAAGTGAGCACTCGCGTCACGTAACCGATCACTCGCGTCGCGCAAGTAAGCACTCGTGTCGCGCAAGTAAGCACTCGCGTCGCGCAAGTAAGCACTCGCGTCATGCAAGTAGGTACTCGCGTCATGCAAGTAGGTACTCGTGTCTCGCACGTGAGCACTCGCGCCACGCAAGTAAGCACATGTATCTCGCAAGTGAGCACTCGCATCGCGCAATTAAACAGTTGGATGAACCGTTTAAACGGTTCGCATCGTAAATCGAAGGTGATTAATCAATCTATATCGCACCTGCAATGATTAAATCTGTTCAATGTTTAAAATTTTAAAAAGATGGCTAAAGAAATCTACACGATCCCTTTAAATCCAACTGAATTTAATGATTTTCAGGGTAATGCTATTGATCTCTGTACGACCAACGCCGATGCGTGGGGTATTCCCGATGGTACGATGACGGCTATTAATGCCAGGCGTGCCGATTTTGAGCGAAAGTACAGTGTAGCAAATAACAAAAGTACCCGAAGCGTCGCCAATACAGCTGCGCGCGATGCTGCCTGGGATCTGCTCAAAATGGACCTGATTGTACTGTACGATCAATACATTCTCAACAATGCGGATATTGCGGCTGCCGATAAGGAAGCGATGCATATCCACTATCTGACCGGGGGCGGAGGAAACACACCTGCACCAACTACTACACCAATGGTAACATTGGCATCCGAAGAAATTTCGGTTTTACATGTGAATTATTCTGATTCTGCTACGCCGGGTACACATGCCAAGCCTGTCAATGTTGCTTTCTGTGAATTCTGGTACAAAGTCGGTGGTCCGGTACCAACCGGGCCTAATGATTGTCCAGTGCGATGCAATGTATCACGTTCGCACGAGCGCATCGTCTTCGAACCCGAAGACCGCGGCAAAACCGTATATGGCTATGCGCACTGGGTCAATAGAAATGGAAAGACCGGTCCCTGGAGCGGACAGATCACGGCCATCGTGCCGTAATTCGAACAGAAAAGGAGCCGAAGCGATACGGCTCCTTTTTGTTGGAGTTTCCTTTGGCATAATAAATGCTCAGATTTTGAAGGCTGCGGCATTTATTTGCCAGATAGTTTGGAATGCGTTATGTGAGGGGCGATTTTTTATATGGCAGACTAAAGTAAAATACTGAACCCTTGTTGACTTCCGATTCAAGCCATATTTTGCCCCCCAACAGTCGCAAGAGTCCATTGCAAATTGCAAGTCCTAATCCTGATCCTTCATACTGCCTGGTAAGCGATGATTCAGCTTGTCTGAAGCTTTCGAAAATCTGTAGGTAAAGCTCGGGTGGGATTCCAATGCCGGTGTCACTGACATAGAACTGAATCCCGTTTCCTTTAATTTCGTAACCAAAATCAATATTGCCCGATTCCGAAAATTTTATAGCATTACTGATTAGGTTGAAGAAGATTTGAAAAAGTTTGGCCTCATCAGAATAAAAGTACCTCAATTTGTCATTCTGGTTATGATAGCTCAACTGGATATTCTTGGTCGCCGCAATCTGTTGAAAGATGGTTGTTAGATTGGAAAAAAGTGAATCGATGAGTATTGGCTTCTCATTTATTTCAACAAGTCCCGTTTGTATTGTCGATATATCGAGAATGTTCGTTATCATTTCAATAAGCCGTTTTCCACTTTGGTTGATGATACCGGTATATTCTTTGATATCAGATTTGCAAATATCTTCTTCGCTAAGCAAATTTGAAAAGCCAATAATTGAGGTCAAGGGTGTCCGAATCTCATGTGACATATTCCGAAGAAATGCCGATTTTAGTTGATTGCTTTCTTCTGCA
>Ga0302215_10002650_pt1 | contig 12266 bp, 7 predicted proteins | sample II_Fen_N3_1_FD_194580 | JGI IMG/M metagenome (GOLD analysis project Ga0302215, IMG submission 194580) | Peat permafrost microbial communities from Stordalen Mire near Abisko, Sweden - II_Fen_N3_1 | ecosystem: Environmental > Terrestrial > Soil > Wetlands > Permafrost | place: Sweden: Abisko... | reverse complement strand
ATTACCTCAGACGGTAAGGTAGGCATTGGTATTAGTAATATCACTACCGATGCCCTTTTGACGGTTAACGGTATTATACAAGCTAAAGAAGTGAAAATAAGTCTAGATGGACTTGCCGACTACGTTTTCGACTCTAGCTATAAACTTATGCCGCTACATCAGGTAGAGAGTTATGTAAACACAAACAACCACTTGCCTAATATGCCTTCAGCAGCCGAAGTCAGTAAAAATGGACTAAGCATGGGCGAGATGCAAAACAAACTGCTACAAAAAGTAGAAGAGTTGACGCTGTATGTGATTGAACAACAGAAAGAGATTAATCAATTGAAAGCTTCTCTGAATTCATCAAAAGAAGGAAAGTAAGAAGCTCCACTAGCCTCCCCATCGGGGAGGAATTGGGAAGTGCAATTAATTAAACATACATCATATACCCGCATGTACTAAGCCACTCCTTTATAAGGAGAGGTTCGGTGAAGGGTAGTTAATCACATATACACTATGCAACTAAAATACAAACTCTTTATTTTGCCCATATTATTGAGTATATGGACAACTACGGTATGGGGGCAAACGCCTCAAGCAACATGGGTGCTAAATACTGATGAGTCCAGTGCCACTAAAAATTATGTGGCCCGGGAATCCATCAAACTGCAAACCGGAAGTACTAGCAGTTTTCATTTCCAGGCAACTACAGGTAAAAGCTTTAGTGCTAAGATAGATCAAACGCTGGTTTTTCCACCTACCACCAATACTTATGCCACATCCGATGGTACAATAACTACCGACCCTACTAAAGGTGGAGTAGTGGGTAGTATTCCGGGGCAGTTTAGTGTAAGCCCAAGTGGTGGAGCTAGCTATAATATCCCTATCGATTGTCCGCCGGGCATCAATGGAATGCAACCGAGTGTCTCGTTGACATATAATAGTCAAAGTGCTACCGGAATCACAGGATACGGCTGGAATATAAGTGGAACTTCTATGATTAGTCGTGTTTCCAAATCAGTTTATTTTGATGGAGATAAATCTGGAATTATTTGGGACAATACAAGTCCTCTAGCTTTAGACGGGCAACGTTTAGTTGAAATCCAACGTTGGACTACAGATAGCGTAGAATATAAAACAGAAACAGAAACCTATGATAGAATTATTGGTTATCAAATTAAAAACTGGGGTCCTTTATATTTTAGAGTTTATACCAAATCAGGTCAGGTTTTTGAGTATGGAAATCCAGCTGAAATTGGGTCATATTTTCCTTTACAGTCTGAAGTATTAACCAACTTTACAACTTCACAAACTTTAAAAAACTTAGGTTGGGGTTTAGTGAGAACGCTGGATGCTTATGGTAATTTTATAAAGTATAATTATTCTTATGATTCGCAGCAAGCTACAATTAACGGAAGCTCATGCAATGTATATAAAAACCTGCGAATAAATAATATAATCTATGGTCAGAATATAAATAAGACAAATCTTCCAATACAAAAGGTTTCGATGTGTTACGAAACTCGTCTAGATAAATCTCAAGGTTATGTTACTGGATGTGAAACAAAACAGGAAAATAGACTAACAGACATTCGCGTTTTTTCCAACAATGTTCTGAACAAAAAGTATCACATAAATTACGATACTTCAAAATCGTATAGTTCTATTGCAAGTGTCTCATTATATGGTACTGATAGTACCACGACTGTAAATCCGATTACATTTAATTATGGAAATGGTATGCCTAGAGATACGGTAATAACTGAATCTTGTTTGAGTGTTGACCCACCTGCATATATGAATACCACCTATAATACAATGGGATTGATTTCGTCCGACTTTAATGGGGACGGTATTATGGACTTAGGGCAATTTGCAACTCACGATGGTTTGGGGCTTTATGATGAAGTCTCGTATGTTGATAATTTATTTTTTATTCATTATGGTATTAAGAACTCTGATGGAACAACTTCCTTAACATCAGGATCTCCAACTCAACTTGGTGGAAGTGTTGCCATTAAAGGGAAATGGTACCCTAGTTCCGTTCCGCGCGTTTTTGGTGATTTTAATGGTGATGGGGCTACTGATATATTGAATGGGGCTATTGAATCTAATATTTATTATTGGAAGATGTATGATTTCAACAATACTGTAATCAATTCCGGAAATATAGCTTTAGGAAATAGTTCAACACCTTTTGTGTCAACAGGGAACTTTGATGGTGACTCCTTCTCAGATGTAATTATTATAAATAATAATCCACAAGCATGTAACGGCGGGTATCAATATAGCTATGATTTATACTTCTGTAAGAAAAATGGAGTATTAACAAAAACTACTAATAATATTTTAAAAGTTCCTACTAAAATAAGTTCAATTTCGGTAGGCGATTTTTATGGTAGAGGCAAGGATGATTTGTTTTTAATTTTAAATACATCCAACGCAATTGCGCAAAATAATTATGCCGGAGGTACAACTGTATTTCAGTCTACCATGGTGGGTGGAACAAGTTCCAGCCCAATTTCTTTTGTTGCGGGAATAAGAGATACTACTGCATTTAACTTTGGTGATTTTAATAACGATGGGTTGATAGATGTCGTTCACCGGGTTAATGAGCAGTCTGTCCTCAAAACCTATATTGCATACAATAAGGGCGATGGCACTTTTAATGATGTATACCAATCGGTAATTACATCAAGTAGTAGCGGCAATAAAAGTGAAAACGACGTTTACCTGGTAATGGATTATAATAATGATGGATTAGCCGATATTGTTGTTGCAGATGAGGATTATACTAAGTCTGTAGCTAAGGGTGGAGCTATATCCTATGCTTATAAACAAACCAACTGGAAATATTATTTAAATTCAAATACAGGTTATTCTTTATATAAAACAGAGACAAACACAAAAAAAGTGTTTGAAACTCCTTCGTGTATTGGCGATTTTCACAAAAAGGGTGAGGCGCAATGGTTAAGATATGATCCGGCAAATAAAGTTGGCAAAATATATGGATTTGACAGTAAAATGACCCCAAAATTATTGACCAGTACTACAAATTCCCTCGGGAATAAGTTGAGTATAAATTATGCTGATTTAACATATGATGATACTTATGATTATGAGGTAAATGAACCGAATAAGGTGTATTTTGATAATTCAACAACTATTGACTGCAAGGCTAATAATATGCAGGTGATAAGATCTTCGCTTTTCCCTGTTGTATCGTCTTATCACGATGGGTTGAATTCTAAAAGCATGTATTATAAAGATGCAATTATAAACTTAACAGGGAAAGGTTTTCTTGGTTTTGTTATTTCAGGTGAAAAAGATGATTCTACTGATATAAGAATAGAGAGTACCAACCTTTTAGATCTAGATCATTTTATACTTTATCCATATAAAACAACTAAATATCACTATTCGTCACTTATCGATATTAATAAAGCAGAATTTTTATATACAATTACGTCACTTGCAAATAACCGATACAATTTGCAATTACAATCGCAAGTGAATACGGATCTACTGTCATTGAATCCAGGAGATAATAATATGAAATTTACCGGAACACAGATTTTTAGTTTCGATAGTTCTGGGAATCCCAAGTATCTACAGAAAGATATTGGGAGTGAAATTAGTGAAACCCAGAGAATTTTTTATACTCGAAAGTCAGGTTGGTATGATAATCTGGTTGATTCTACGATAATTACGACAACCAATAACTTAACAAAAGAACAGCAAGTTAGAAGAAAGAAGTTTCATTATAATTCATTTGGAAGCCTTACCAGTGAAATTGACGATCCGGGAGATCTAAATTCAGTGAAGACAGAATACAAAGATTATGATGTATTTGGTCATGCTTGCGCAACAGAAGTTACAGCCAATGGTATTACACGTAAAACGTCTGTGAAATATACTCCAACCGGAAGATTTATCAGTCAAAAGAAAGGAGTGCTGAACGATTCTGTTGTTTACAATTGGAATGAGGATTTGAATAGGATAGAGAGCGAGACAGGTATACTAGGAACTACAAGTTATGAATATGATAGACTGGGTGTTTTATGTAAAACAACTACTCCTGATAACCTAAAGTCTGTTTCGGTGTCGCGTTGGGCAGGAAGTGATGGCCCAACAGGGGCAAGATATTATAAGTACGAGGAGGTTTCTGGGTCTGCTCCGGCTTACACGTGGTATGATATATTTGGGCGTGAAATACGAAAAGATGCTATTGGTTTAAATGGAAACAAGATATTTGTAAATACAGAATACAATAATGTTGGGCTACTAAAACGAGTCTCCGAACCTTATTTCGAAGGACAGTTTAACAATGTGTGGGCTGTTAGTAACTTGTATGACAGATATGGTAGGCTGTTTTCTACTACTACTCCGCAAGGAACTTCTACTCTTACTTATGAAGGATTCAAAACAACTACTACAACTCCCGAGGAAACAAAAGTAGAAATAGAGAATAGTGCGGGACAGGTGGTTACCAGTCTTATTAACAATAAATATGTAGGGTATACGTATTATCCAAATGGATTACTTAAGTCGTCGAGCCCCGGCGCTAAAGCACTTACTGTAGAATATGACTTACAAGGTCACCGGACTAAATTAGTGGATCCAGATGCCGGTACTATCACGTCAAAATACAATGGATTTGGAGAATTGCTTTGGCAAAAGCAGAACGTACATAATTCGAGTGAGCCGATTACGATTTCTTATAATTATTATCCCAGTGGATTACTCCGTAGCGAAGTAAGGAAAAATGAAGCTGCTACCGGAACTGTAATAGACTCGACGGTCTATAGCTATGATCAGAATAACCATTACCGACTTACTGACATAGAATTGAAAGGAAAAAATAAACAAACTGTTACGTACGGTGATTTTGACCGGGTGACAAAATTGGTAGAAGATGTTCAGGGAAAAAGCTTTACCTTTAGTACCGAGTATGATGGGTTAGGACGGGTGAAAAACTATTATTATCCAACGGGATATTGTACGGTAAATCATTTTGATAAATACGGAAATATGACCGAGGTAACAGACAATAAAAATCACTCCATTTGGAAGGCTGTAGAAGATAATGCCAACGGACAGTTAAAACGTATAAGTAAAGGTGGAATTGAGACTGTGTTTGGTTATGATAGTAAGCATGCATTATCGTCGATTTATGCCAAAAACATTCAAAATATGACCTTCTCCGTTAGTAATAATGGGAATTTAGCTTATCGTATTGATAGTATTGTCGGTCAAAAAGAGAATTTTGTATATGATGGCCTGAATAGGTTGACAAACTGGAATATTAGCCGTGGTAGTCAAACATGGAATAATTCTTTGACTTATGATACAAATGGTAATATCCATACAAAGAGCGATTTGGACAATATGGTCATGAACTATGGTGAGAATGGACGACCACATGCACTTACCTCAATAACAGGAATACCTGTTGCTATACCAATGGATTCTTTAAACGTTGCATATACCGATTTCAAAAAAATAAAAACTCTCAATGAGGGGAATAAATATTATAAGCTTGATTATGGTGTAGATGACCAACGCAGAAAATCGGATTATTATGTTGCTGGAAAACTGAAACAGACACGCTATTACCTGGGCGACTACGAAGAAGAAGTGGATTCGGTAACCGGTAATGTGCGAAAAATTCATTATCTTAGCGGTGCCATTCTGATACAGAATAATGGCAAGGATAGCTTGCTTTATACTTATACTGATAATCAGGGTTCTTTGATAGCTTTAGCTAACGATAGTGGAGCATTGGTTGAGCGTTATGCTTATGACCCTTGGGGGCAACGCAGAGATCCGCTTCATTGGGAGGTAAAAGATAGCCGGACTAAATGGATAACTAACCGTGGATATACCGGGCATGAGCATTTAGATGCTTTTGGCATTATCAATATGAACGGGCGAGTTTTTGATCCGCTTACTGCACAGTTCTTTAGCCCCGATCCACAGTTACAAGAACCCAGCAATTGGCTGAATTATAACCGGTATGGGTATTGCGTTGGCAACCCGATGAAATATACCGACCCTAGTGGCGAATTTTTCTGGATGCCTCTGATAGCTGCCATGGTAATGGAAGGGTCAATGCAAGGCGCACAAAGCCAATATTTCGGTGATGGTTACTTTGGTGGGTTTTATGGTGGAGCATTACAAGGTGGAGCAATGTATATGGCATCATCTATTCTTCCAGGAGCTATCGGAGATGCATTGGGTCATGGTGCCAGTCATAACTTAGGTATAGAATTAGCTCGAGCCGGGTTACAAGGTTTGGCTAATGGTGCAATAAACGAAGGTAGTGGTGGTAAGTTTTGGACCGGTTTTGCTACAGGGGCTGTGTCTTCTTTGGTTGGTTCAGGAATACAAGAAGGAGCCGATTTATTAAAAACAACTGCTTCTGCCGATTTGGTCCGCTTTAGTTGTGGAGCTGCCGGAGCTATTACTGCCGGAGCAATGCATGGAGATGCAATGAGTGGTTTTTGGCAAGGGTATGGTATTGCCGACCAAAATCATGTGGGTGGAGAAAAAGGGAAATTTAATAATTCTGAAAGTAATCCTCATGACTTATCTGATTTAGGGGCTGAGGTTGTAGGAAAAAGAACATTTCATGGAGTTCCATTCAAATTCATCTCCGAAAAAGCGAGTTATAATGCATATGTATTTTCTTCAATAAGGACACAAAGGAGTTCCTACGAAGCGTATTTAAAAAAAGGTCTGGACTCTGATGAAGGAAGAGTTTTCATGCACGAATTTGGACATTATCTCCAAGAAAAAATATATGGTAAATATTTTTATTATTCGAAAGTAGTTCCAACTGGTGGAATTAATTATGCCATTATGCCTGATGATGTTTACAAGACAACTTGGACTGAAGTTCAGGCAAATACTCTTTCTTATGCCTATTTTGGTCGTCCCAAATTTTGGGATTTTAAGTCTAAGCCTATAGACTCTAATTATCTTAAACTTATTAAATTCAAATAATTAAACAACAAAGTACATATTGTTAATAACAAGCAAATTTATGAATAATAAATATCCAACTTCGAATATATATTTACACAATATATATGTATTGCTAACTTTAACTTTGCTTACCTCTTGTGTTAGAGATAAAGTTGAAATGAGGAAACTTAAAATTTCAAATAATTCAAATGATATGGTTTACTGGATTAGATCTGAAAGTGGAAGATTTGAAAAGCCTTATTTTAATAGTGACCTGGATACTATCCCCAAACAATCAATTTATTCAATAGGTAGTTTTAATGTATCATGGGATGCAAGAATTGAAAGGTCAAAGAATAAAAAACTAACTATTTTTATAGTTGCAAAAGATTCTATAGATAAATATGGTTGGGAATATGTTTACAAGCAAGGAATAATTACTGAAAAATATATTGTAGATATGGAATACTTAAAGAAACATAAGTGGAGCATTGTATATAGATAGATAATCTGGAGGCGAGGTAAGAAATGGACTAAAAATTAGAAGAAATGATGAACAAAACACTTTTAATTATGGGATTTATAGAAAGCATTAGCAAGCGGATTGCTTTAGTGACTATTTGTGTTATACTTGGAGTCGGGGGTATTCGATCACAGAATAATACAACTACAAATATATTAGGATCATGGAAATATGTAAAACATGAATCATGGAGAGTGACACAATATTCAAACAAAGACATTAATTGTGTAAAAAAGTCGGTTTTGATTATTGATAGAAATAAAGTATATTTCGTTGGACCAGCATCGTTGCTTATAGAACCATGCACTTACAATAAAATGAGTTTCAAAAAGTTCTTTGACAGAGATGAGCCAGAGCCAGATGTAAGTGAGGATAGAATGCTTGCAGTACTCTATTCAAAAAAAGAATTAGAGAAATTTGTTAGAATTGAACTACATGTCGATTATAATTGCCTTGAAACTATGTATTTAAAAAAAGATACATTAATTTTGAACTATTGTGGCGGTGTAACATTTTTCTTAACTAGAATTAAAACAAATATTGATTCTCATAAATCTAGTTCTAAAATGAAGTAGGTAAGTTTCAGATGTAGTGATAACGAAATAATGTATTATAAGTCATAACGGGTTATCTTTAGAAAATAGGAAATGGTGGGTAATTTGCTCACCATTTCCATTTTGCCTCTAGAGCAGCCGGAGCTATTACTGCCGGAGCAATGCATGGAGATGCAATGAGTGGTTTTTGGCAAGGGTATGGTATTGGAGAGATGAATCATACTGGTGGAGATATTCCAGAAACTAGATATGTTCAACGGAATGATGCTACTGCAAGAGTTCAACGACCTTACGTAGAGCCCATACCAGTAAGCTTAACTGGAGTTTCGGTAAATGAAGGATCAAATGCTTCAAACATTGCAGGTTTTGCAGATAAGGTAAATTGCGTTTCCGGAGTTGTTGGTACAACTTCAGATATTTCAGCTGGTGCAGGGTTTAAGGCTAGTCTTGGTGTCTGGCGCGATTTTTCAAAAATGCGATATTACTCCTCAGGTTGGAGCGGTGCTAATCAGTATGTGTGGAAAACTTTTGGAATCGCAAAAAATATAGGATATGGAGCTATGGGACTAGGGTTTGCTAGCGACTTGTATCTTTCCGCAAGTATTAACCCTCAAACAGGTAAGCCATATCAATCATGGGAAGAGACAGGGCTTAATACGGGAGTTACAGGTGTTTCACTTTGGGCTGGTGGTATATGGGGTATGGCGATTCAACTTGATTATTCTACGGCAAAAATATATTTTAAAGCAATCAACAAACATCCAGGCTGGGTTATGCGACCACGCCCAAGTAGATAAAATATTATTATGAAATATTTATATTTTAAACTATATCAAACTTTTAAAAGTGCAAAAACAAATGATACACCAGCAATGAATGCGATGTTTGTTATTAGTGCATGGGAGTTTATCAATATCTCAACACTATTACTATTCCTACGTCATTATTTTGAATCTTCATTCGTCTTTCATTCTAAAAATGAAATTATATTGTTTGCTTCAATTTGTACTGTTATATCTTATATTATTAATTATTTTATTTTATATAAGAAGATAGGTAAAATTACTAAGAAATACAAGAACGAAAGTAAGTTGAAAAGTATTTTGGGTTATATTGGTTTGGCAATTTATATTTTCGGGTCATTTTATCTTGCTTATCTTGTTGGCAGTACATTCCCAATTAAATGAGAGTTTACAGTAAGTGGTTATCCCCCTTTTCGTCCAAGTCTGTAACGTTGCAGGCGTTGCATAGCGCAAGTCTGAGTGAAACGGAGACTTGTGCTGGAATTGAAAATCAGCGAAGCTAAATCAGAGCAGTTTGTAACTGTGTTTTATATTCAGTTATAAACTGCTTTAGTTTTCAGCCTGCCTACTGCAGGTAGGTCTAAAGCCTGTCCGACCGTTGGCGGATTACGCTTCGCTAAACTTGAACCAGGCGCATTGCAGGATTCAATAGACCTGCACCAACGTGGGGTCAACTATACAGAATGCTTATAAAAGAATGTTGACATTCAACTAGAAGATGTAACCATTTTGTCGATTTGTCATTCTATCACTTGTTTCTTTGTTTAATTGTAAAATATTCATTCTTTTTTATTGCTAAAATCTCATTTTTGTATTCTTCATTATCTTTTTCTGCTATAAAAATCGGTATAAAAACTTAATCGTGAATTTTTATACTAACTTTGTATGGAATTTTTTATTGTATTGTAGGTGGAAAAAGAAAGTGCTGTATTATTGCTTTTTACGGGTGGGACTATCAGTATGTCCGAAGACCCTGCTACTGGGGCGTTGCGTCCCATTGATTTTGATAGGCTACAAGAATTAATGCCCGAACTGAAGCAAACGGGTATTCGAATTAAAAGTATTCCGTTCCTGCCTTTGATTGACTCCTCTGATGTAGACCCTGAAGTGTGGGAACGACTGGCTTTGATTATTCAGGAAAATTACGAGGATTACGATGGTTTTGTGGTGCTACACGGTACCGATACCATGGCTTATTCGGCCTCGGCGCTTAGTTTTATGCTTGAAAACTTGTCGAAGCCCGTTATTTTTACCGGTGCCCAGTTGCCTATAGGTATGATGCGCTCCGATGCCAAAGAAAATTTATTGACTGCCATTGAAATTGCTTCGGCCAAAGAAAGTGGTCAGCCTATTGTGCCTGAAGTTTGTGTTTTCTTTGAAGATACACTTTTTCGGGGAAACAGAACGACAAAGAAGAACGCGGAGCATTTTAATGCGTTCAATTCCTATAATTATCCTCCGTTGGCTAAGGCCGGCGTACATATTAAGTATTTCCGCTCTTATATTCATTATCCATCGGCAGGTACTCATCTACGGGTACGTACGCGTATCGACCAGAATATTGCTGTGCTCAAACTTTTTCCCGGAATTAGTGAGCATACTGTGAAAGCTATTTTGCAAATTCCCGGTTTAAAATCAGTTGTGCTTGAGAGTTTTGGTGCCGGTAATGCGCCCCGAAAAGAATGGCTTTTCAATGCACTGAAAAAAGCTACCGATAGTGGTATAATAATAGTAAACAAAACGCAGTGTAGCACAGGTTCAGTAGAAATGGGGCGGTACGAAACAAGCTTAAACCTGGTGAATGCCGGCGTTATGAGTGCTTATGATTGTACCACCGAAGCCATTGTTACTAAGCTCATGTATTTGCTTGGCGAATACCACACGTTAGATGAAGTGAAACACAGACTTAGTGTAAGTATGTGTGGTGAAATGACAGTGATATGATTTGTGGCAATTGATAAAAACAAAGCCCCGATTGAATTTCAGTCGGGGCTTTGTTTTGTGATATATTTGTTTTTTTAAAAGAATGACGATACAAAGAGGGTGATGGTTAGTCCAATCAGAATAATAATTGTTGACCAGCCAATAATATTCTGAAAACGATTATTGACATAGGTTCCCATTACTTCTTTGTTGTTTACAATCAGAATCATACACAGCAGTACCACCGGCAGTAATACTCCGTTTGCCACCTGCGACCAAAGTGTAATCATAATAAGCGGCGCATTTGGGATCAAAATAATGGCGGCTCCAATAATAATTATAAAGGTAAATAACCAGTAAAATTGTGGTGCTTCTTTCCATTTTTTATCGATACCTGCTTCCCAACCAAAGGCTTCGCACACATAAAATGCTGTGGCTACAGGTAATATAGTTGCTGAAAAAATGGAAGCAATAAACAACCCAAAGGCAAAAGTTATAGACGCCAAATTACCTGCAATAGGCTTTAATGCCATAGCAGCATCTTTTGCTTCACCAATAACAATCCCATTTTCGTGAAGAGTGGAAGCACAAGCCACAATAATGAAGAAAGCCACTACTACCGTAATAATACTACCAATGATTACGTCCATTAACGTGAATTTGTAGTCGGCAATTTTTAGTCCTTTTTCAATTACAGCTGATTGCATATAGAACTGCATCCACGGAGCAATAGTAGTTCCGATAATACCAATCACAATAGCCAGGTATTCTTTATTGTATTGAATATCCGGTTTTATCATGGCGTTGCCAATGTCGTGCCAATGCGGTTTGCCCATAAGCGCCGAAACCACGTATACTAAAAGGAAGGCACTGAAAATAAGGAATACGCGTTCACTAAATTTGTAAGTACCTTTTACCACCAGCCACCAAACCAGTATGGCCGAAATGGGGACGCTGATATATTTACTTATGTTGAAAACCTGCATACTACCTGCCACGCCGGCAAATTCGGTAGTTGTATTACCAATGTCGGCAATTAGTAAGCCCACGAAAATAAAGAAAGTAATTTTAACCCCGGCATTTTCACGAATCAAATCGGCCAGTCCTTTGCCCGAAACAATACCCATACGGGCATTCATCTCCTGCACTACAATCAATACAATTAATGCCGGAATCATTGTCCAGAGCAAGTTGTAGCCATACATAGCTCCTGCTACTGAGTAGGTGGTAATACCACCGGCATCGTTATCTACGCTACCGGTAATAATCCCCGGACCCAATACGGCCAGAAATACAAGCAGATTGCGCCAAATATTTTTTCTGCGTTTGTTGAATTCGCTTAGTTTTGTTATCTCCATGAGCGACCTCCTTTCTTCGTTTTACCTTTATCCATAAGGTCTTCTACAATGTCATCAATTACAACCATACCAACCAGCGTGTTTTCTTTGTCGGTAACAGGTATAGCCAATAAGTCATATTTTAAAATAATCATAGCAAGTGTGTCTATTTTGTCTT
>Ga0302215_10002649_pt1 | contig 12266 bp, 12 predicted proteins | sample II_Fen_N3_1_FD_194580 | JGI IMG/M metagenome (GOLD analysis project Ga0302215, IMG submission 194580) | Peat permafrost microbial communities from Stordalen Mire near Abisko, Sweden - II_Fen_N3_1 | ecosystem: Environmental > Terrestrial > Soil > Wetlands > Permafrost | place: Sweden: Abisko... | reverse complement strand
TTATTTTCAATTTTGGGGTTTACTTTTTAGTTGGCAAGGTTAAAGCACTCGAATTTCTTACCGGCTATCTTATTGAAGAGTCTCTGAGTGTCGACAATCTGTTTGTGTTTATTCTTATTTTCGGCTTTTTCAAAATAGAACCTAAATATCAGCACAAAGTTCTTTTCTGGGGCATTATCGGAGCCATTATCATGCGCGCAGTCTTTATTTTTGCCGGCGTGGCCATTATCGAAAAATTTGCCTGGGTAATGTATATCTTCGGAGCATTTCTGGTATATACCGGTATTCACATGCTGTTCGAAAAAGAAAAAGATGAGTATAACCCCAATAAAAATCCACTTATAAGGGGTTTCAAGAAAATTTTTCCGGTTACAGACGATATGTCCAAACCGCATTTCTTTATACGCAAAGATAAAATACTGTATGCCACACCATTTTTCATCGCATTGCTGGTAATCGAAGCTTCTGACCTTATTTTTGCGGTCGATTCTATTCCGGCGGTTTTATCAGTTTCCAAAGATCCGTTTATCGTTTACACATCCAATATTTTTGCCATTCTCGGATTACGGTCGCTCTATTTTGCACTGAACGGCATCATGGGTTACTTCCAATTCCTGAAATATGCACTATCCGGCATTCTGACTTTTATCGGACTCAAAATGTGTATCAACGAACTTGCAGCCGAGTTGGGCTACAGCTTTCATATTTCCAATGTCACATCGCTGGCCGTGATTGTCAGTCTGCTTACTTTCTCTATCCTGCTGTCAGTGGTGGTAAAGAAAAATACAGAACGAAAAATAGCCAATCAATAAGTAACAACAGCACTCTCCTCCAGCGCAAGCTAATACTAAAAAGAGGCAGTACAGATTTTTTCTCTGTGCTGCCTCTTTCTTTATACCTCTATAAACGGGAACTCGTGTATTGTCACTCCGAATCGACGGTCGAGACCATCATCCCAGTTCTGCAACCTACGATTTTATAATTTCTTCTCAAAACAAATACTCTTTTCCATTCCTTCGTATTGTCCGTAATTAGGTATTTGTTTGTAATTATTTCTTGTATAAAGATGTATTGCTTCAGGCATCATCTTCCCCGTTTCTAAAACACTATTCATAAAGCCTAATTCTTTCGCCCACAATTCTAATTCTGCCAATACTTTAGACCCAATCCCTTTTCCTCTCATACTTTCAGATACAAACATTCTTTTAATCTCTACAGTGTTCTGAGAGTACGGTCTGATTGCTCCGCAACCAACAGGCTTATTGTCATTGTATGCTACGACTACGTGTTTTATTGTTTCGAGGCTGTTATAAGGCTTACATTTTGAATGAGCTTCTTCATCAGCGTGCGTCAAATACCCTTCTAAGTCCACTACCAGATTACGAAAATCTTCATGCTCTGAGTTCGTACGTTTTAATTCAATTGTCATTATATCAGCTCTTCAAAAATTAACTATTTATAGATTTCACCTAACAACACAGCGCAATGAGTTTTATCAATCACGTAAAGAAATGATGTTGGTTTTCTTCAGGTTCCGTCGTTTCCATATATCGTAGGTTTCAAGAAAATACATTATATCTTTAAACCTTGCATTTGCCGGAACAATGTCGATAAAATTCTGACTGATTTCATAATACCGAAAAACATCACTCAGCGTTTTAAATTCGTTGGATTTGATGATTCTTTTCAGGCCGTGCCTTTCATCATACAAATAGTAATCGTAATAATCTATATACCTATTTGAAGTTCCTGTGCTAAAATAACTTTCTTTTGTTGTTATTTCTTTGTACAGAGCCAGATGTCCCTGATAAATCAGATTTAAGAACCGAAGTTTTTTTCTTTCGCTACTTACAAGGCTTTTGTATTCAACCAATAATGTTTTGAACTTATAGTCTGTTGATTTGTACGTAAAACCAAAGCCTGCAATATCGTTGGGGGTAAAAGCCGTAAAGCGTTGGGTATTCTTTTCTCTAAAGTACAATACCGCCTGAAGAGGCTCCAGGTCTATTCCCCAAAACACAAATTGCTGAGAATGGGGGTCGCAAAATAACAGATTTACTTCGCCAAAAATAGTATCGTTGTTATTTTTAATTATAAAGCCGGACACCTTCCGGGCATAAACAGCATTTATGCCTAAGATCAATACTACGCTTATAATAAAGAATCTTATTTTAATCATCCTCTTTTTATGATAGATATTATTCAGCTTTTAGGGTAATTCTCCGACCTACGCCAACCGTAACAGAAGCATTTTTATAACTGCTTATTCATAAAGCATACCCGAAATGGTAAATGCTCAAAATCCTTTGTTTCAGTTTCTTTAAATCCTTGTGCTGAATACCATTTTTTGAGTTTAATATTAGAATCAATTAAAGCAACGGAAACGCTCTTTCCACCTAACTCCTTGATTTTTGTCACGGCGAAATCCATTAATTTAACTCCAACTCCCTGATTTCTGAACTCCGGAACAACAGATACTTTCTCAATGTAAAAGCTATCTATTTCCCTTGCTGATTTTTCAATTGCAATGCAACCTATTAATTGGCCATTCATTGATATTGCATATAAATCAATCCCTTTGATTAATTGAGTTTTTAATGTTGATTCATCTATAAATGCGTTATTTGTAGGATTATTATACCTAGTAAATCCAAAGTCCCTTGCTACAGTTCCATGCGATACATTTAGAACATGTACAATCGCTGATAAATCATCGCTTGAGTTGATAAAAGAAATATCCATAGAAATTATTTATTCATTTATTTACGAGTTGTCCTCTCTTCCTCCAAGTCTATAAATTTCTACACACTGCATAGTTCAAGTATGAGCGTAGCGTAACTTGCGCTATTCACCGACTGTAAACTTGGACGAATTAGGGGTGAATGCGGGAGCAAAACCTGCCAATTGCACGTCAGCCAGCCAATGAACATACGAGGCGTGTGTTAGGCCATCGTTCTTTTCTTTCGTTTGTTTTACTATATTTGAGAGTTCACTTCTAAAATAAAATCCCGAGCTACTGAAAGTTCTGGGTCTTCTGCTAAATCTTTTGTCAAAACATCATTTACCCATTTAGGACCATGATTCCCTACTGATTTGACAAATCCCTCGAGTTCACCTACTTCAACAACAAAAACACCATTATCTTTTAGTTTTTGTTGCATTCTATCAAATGCACTTATGGCATCACCACTTGGAATAAACCCTCTTCCGACTTCTTTTGCATAAGACCAAGCGGACGCTTTTTTCAATGTCCTATTTATTTCAGATATTTTTTCTTTCGAAATATTTTTCTCGTTGATGGTCTGAAATATTGCATCTATTTCTGTCTTTAAATCTGCGACTTCCAACTCTGGTTTTTTAGACTCAATAGCATCTTTTACTATTTTCCAATCATTTTTTATGTTATTCCAATCACCACCAGTCATCTCGTAAATATCTTTTAGTGGAGTTTGGTTGTTTAAAACATCGAAATCAACAATCACTTTAATTGTCACGTTTAATTGTTTAAGTGCTTTTATAACGATAGGAATTCTATGTTTTCCTCCACAATGTAAAAATAATGTGTCTTGACCAAGAATACTTTTTTTCATATTTATTGAGGAAAGCATTGCAGAATAGAATCTATTATCTGAGTCACTTTCACATATAACTACTTGGTTATGAAATAATCCGTCAAGAATATTTGAATGCCGCAATAACGAATCGCCCCAAATAGAATTAATCTCAGTATTGTTTAAGACATTGACAATATTTGTAATTCCGTCTCTCTGTATTCTAATAATTTTCAAATTTGGATTATCAAATTCTAATAATCCTTTTAGAAAATCTGTACTATGCGTTGCCAAAAATAATTGCCTTTCTGATGGTAAATCTTTAGCTAACATTTTACCTAAAAGTCTAGCTTGAGGTGGATGTAAAAAAGCTTCAGGCTCATCTAAAAATAAGATAGATTTGTTACTTACAAAGGCGTTAAGTAATACTCCAACAAAACTTCTCATTCCATCACCCTGTTTATGCAACAAGTCGAGTTTTTCGATTTTCGATTGATATGAATATGATAATCTATCCTCACTACCAATTGCTTCTGGAATTTTTCCAACATATAATGGTACTTCACCACCAGCATTTCTATGTAAAATTAGATCAATTCCAAATGCTTGGTTAAAGTATTGACAAAAAAAACCTTCTATATTGTCATTCATTTGGAGAAAGTGAATTGGATGTTCAGGAGGTTCACTTGTTAGTTTAATACTCTCAGCTGGATTTGCAGCTTTTAATCTTTCCTCAGTTGTTAAGGTAGTTGTAAATACATCTACCAAATTCGAAATCCCTTTTGTCTTTTCTTGCCAATTTTGTTTTACAGCTGAACTCCCAATATTGAAACCTAAACCTTTATATCTAATAGATGAACCATCAGACTCTTTTAGAGCATTTTTGTCAAAAAAATCAATTAAACTGTTTTCATTACCTTCTAAGTTATATTTGATTTCAGTAATAATGTTTGTCTTATTGTTTACTGAGCGAAGAAGACTTGACATTTCTTTAAGCGAAGCACTTTTGCCTGAGTTGTTTGGACCAACAAACACTACAATGTCATTTCTGTTCAACGGGATTTTTAATCCATTGTTAAACTCAACTGCATTAATCCAAACTTTCGGTTTCAATTTATCAAGTGTTATTACTTCATGAATTATGTCTTTTGGTGCCATAACTTCTTCAGGTTTAATACCTTTCAAATTTTTAAATTTAAAGTCAAATAAATTTTTGCCCATTTTTGCGTTGTTATTACTGTTTTTTTTCTAGAATGTGGCCTAACACCTATATATACTCTATTCTATTTGGATATACGCTGTTCAATAGCCGATATTTCCACTTTATGTAAAATTCTGTATTTTTTTCGCCTCCAAAGATATAAATAATCTTTTATATTAACGTTGCGCTCTTTTGATTAATTCCACTTATTCCGGAAGTATTAAAAAACATAAAAATCAAATCGCCCCAAAAAGACTAAGAAATATGTTTTTAAGTTGCATTATGTACTTTTTATACAAAATATGAATTGTGTCTAAAACCCCCATATTTGTTAGGTTTTAGCAATGTTGTGCTCTTTGTTTTGCTTTTACTTTTCGGGTTGTTCTGATGCTATTAGTACATATGTACAGATGATTACCAATATTATAAATAATGTTAACCTGCGGCTCGTGTTGTTTTTTAAATAAAAAAGCATTTCTATATTTACACCCGCATATCTGTGGCGGCCGCCTGATGTATTATGCATTATAAACTTAAATAATTATTCTAACTTGACAAATTAATTAATCTATTTCGCTTATGAAAACATCTATTGGCTCCGGTCACGAGCAAAATGTAACAAACTTTAATACCGAAATTTCGTGTATTCTTACTTTTGGTCCTCAGTACAATCCTTCGGTGACTGCGCTCACTCTTCCGGAGCTGAGCAGGCTGTATCAGCAGGGTGTGGATGTCAACAAAACGTCCAAAAACAACGAAATTGCACTGGATAACGCTACGGCTGCCCGCGCCAACAAGTTCGAAGGTTTCGACGACAAGGTAACCCGCATTATCAATGCTGTGCGGATATGTGGCACCACCCCGCAGGTCATCGATCAGGCCGAATCGATAGTGCGTGAGCTCAGAGCCAAAAGAGCAGGCTCCAAACTTACAGACGAAGAACTGGCTGCCGAAAAAGCCAAAGGAAACACCGTCCGCCAGGTGACATTGCACAAGGGCACGTTCGACCGCAAGGTGGTGAATTTCGAAAAACTGACTCAGCACCTCATTACCATTCCTTCGTACCGACCCAATGAGCCGGAGTTGTCGGTCAATGCCCTCAATAGTTTGCTTATGGAATTTAAAGCGCTCAACGACGCGGTGATTACAGCCCAGGCAGCTTTGGATGCTTCTGACATAGTTCGCCGGGCGTTGCTCTACACCGAAGGCTCGGGGCTGGTTGATGTGGCATTGGCCGCCAAGCTGTATGTAAAGTCGGTTTTCGGAGCCACCTCGCCCCAATACAAGCAAATCAGCAATATACCATTTAGCCGTCCGAAATAAATAGACTCTTTCTGACAATGAATGAAGCATGTTTAAACCTCTCCCAACTTGACAGGGATTGACCTTGACCGATGAGCCGAAAAACGAGGAAGGGAAGCGTAAAAATACCCACTGTTTGACGACCACAGGGAGGAGTTTGGGGATTTTAGCTTTCCGACCGTCAGTTTTTCGAGTGAAGCGGGCATAGTCTTGAACTTTTTTGCTTCGTTTTTTGGTTCAAGCCAAAAAATGAAGGAGGGTGAGGTCGAGTCCCAATTTGAAAACAATTTGATTTTTATAAATGCACTACAAGTTATAAAATAAGTTCACTATTCCTTGTGCCGTCGGCACTAGCTCCGTTCAGGAGTTATTGCCGACGGTTTTATATTTTTCCCTTTCGGGTTCAGTTTGTGCTCACTTGGATGGAGATACGGTAGCTTCCGGTTGGGTGGCAGCATGCTTCGGGCGATGTTTTTTTGCTTCGGACTGAGTGTTTTCGCATTCCAACTGAGGGGAATTTATGTCGGACTGAGGGGAAATGCTTTCCGGCTGAGTATTTTTTGTGTCGGACTGAGTATTTTCCATTGCGGACTGAGTATTCATTAAGACTTTTTAAGGGGGATACAGTTCCATTAAAGGATTTTTGCATTCCGACTGAGTATTTTCGATGGCGGACTGAGTATTTTTCAGTGCGGACTGAGTATTTTCATTGCGGGCTGAGTATTCATTAAGACTTTTTAAGGGGGATATAGTTCCATTAAAGGATTTTTGCAATCCAACTGAGTATTTTCGATGGCGGACTGAGTATTTTTCAGTGCGGACTGAGTATTTTCGGTTGCGGACTGAGTTATGTTAACAACAATTAATGGGGCTACAGTTCCATTAAAGTATTTTCACATTCCAATTGAGTATTTTCGAGGACGGACTGAGTATTTTCCGGTGCGGGTTGAGTGTTCTCCGTGTCGGACTCATTCGGGAATCTGGGAGTTTTAGAAATGTTCTGTACGAACAAGGTTATCAATTTCTTCATTCGTACCAATTCGCATTCAGGGTCGGTATTTTTGCTTACGGTTTTATGTGGTACGCTTGAGGTCTTAGTTTGTTTGAGTTGTAAAAAAGAAAATTATTTGTATTTTTGACGTATGGTAACCGACGATAAACGATTGACAATCCGCGATTGGGCCGAAGATGACCGCCCCCGCGAAAAAATGCTTCGCAAAGGTGCACATAGCCTTTCGGACGCAGAGTTGCTGGCTATTCTCATTGGTTCGGGCAATCGCGACGAATCGGCCGTTGAACTCTCACGGCGCATCATGCACGATTGCCAGGATAATATCAACGAACTGGCACAACTCAGCATCACGGATCTTTGCAAACGCTTCAAAGGCATAGGCGAAGCTAAAGCCATTACTATTATGGCAGCACTCGAAATAGGGAAGCGTCGCAAGACCAGTGAAATACTCGAAAGGAAGAAGATCACTTCGAGCCTTGATCTTTTCGACCTTTTTGAACCGCAACTGGTAGACCTGCCGCACGAAGAATTCTGGCTTGGCTTACTCAACGGAGCCAATAAAGTAATTGAGATAAAACGATTGACGCAGGGTGGAAGTCGACAAACGGTGGTGGATATACCGATGTTGCTTAAAATGGCATTGGAAAAATCGGCACAGGCGGTGGTCGTTGCGCACAATCATCCATCGGGGCAAAACCGCCCGAGTCACGAAGACGAGCAGATAACCCGCAAGATCAAAGCCGGCTGCGAAGCCATTGGCATCACCCTACTCGATCATATCATTGTTGCCAAAGGACAATATTATAGTTTTGCGGATGAGGGGAAGATGTGATTAATGTGATGATTTTTTGATGTGGTGATTTCTGATGTAATGATGTGATGATGTGATGATACGATGATGTGATGATGTGATGATGTGTTGATGTGATAATGTGATGATTTGAAGATTAATTGATTGGCTAAATATCAGATTTACTATGGAGAAGAGAAATGAGATTCTGGAATTGAGTTTTGAGTTTGCAATAGATATTATCCGATTTTCGGAGCTACTTGAAGAACAAAAGAAATATGTTATTGCCAGACAACTACTAAAATCCGGCACATCCATCGGAGCAAACGTTAGAGAAGCCCAAAACAGTGAAAGCAAAGCTGATTTTATCCATAAATTAAAGATTGCAGCAAAAGAGGCAGATGAGACAGAATATTGGTTACTTTTATGCCAGCATTCGGAGGGTTATCCTTCAGACCTCAATTTGATGTCGAAATTAATCAGCATAAAAAAACTGCTTTCAAGCATCATCTCTAAAATGAAAAGCCAACTAAAGACGTAATCAATAATCATCACATCAGAAATCACCATATCACCACATCAACACATCAACACATCACCACATCATCACATCATCTCATCATGACTCCAAATACACTAAAAAACAACGATCAAATTCGCATCATTTCCCCTTCGGGTGTTATAAACCCCGATTATATAGATGGAGCTAAAAAAATGCTAGAAACCTGGGGTTTGCAGCCGTCCGAAGGTTACTATGCCCGCGCTGAATACGGGCGCTTTGCCGGAACCCACAGTCAGCGCGTGGCCGATGTGCAGCAAGCACTCGATGACCCCGGGGTAAAAGCTATTCTGTGTAGCAGAGGAGGCTACGGGCTAGCACCGATTATCGACAAACTGGATTTCTCCGGTTTTCAGAAATCGCCCAAATGGCTCATCGGATTCAGCGATATCAGCATACTGCACAATGCCATCACCAATTTGGGCATTGCCTCCATCCATGGCGTTATGACCAAATATTTCACTGAATTGCCACCCGAAGCCGAGCAGCTCCAGCTAATCAAAGATATCCTGTTCGGTAAGTTTCCGACTTATACTCTTCCTCCACAGCCGCTCAACCGGGCAGGACAAGCTACCGGAAAACTTATCGGTGGAAATCTTTCGGTGCTGTTGGGCTTGCGTGGAAGCAAATTCGATATGCAGTTGCAGAACAACATCCTCTTTCTCGAAGATGTTGGCGAGAAACCTTACCAAATCGATAGAATGATGCAAAGCCTGCGGTTAAGCGGTGCATTGGCGCAGATTTCCGGGCTTGTTGTGGGTCAGTTTAGCGAAACCAGCGAAGATCCGTCGATGAATAAATCCATTTCGGAGATTATATACGATACTGTTGCGGAATACAATTACCCGGTTTGCTTCAATTTTCCGGCCGGACATGTGGATTATAATTTACCCTTAGTGTTAGGTGCGCCGGCTCACCTCAACGTAACATCCGATGGCGCAACTTTAGGATATTAGGTCGAAATATTGTATAAAAAAAACATAAGTTCAGCTTTGAAAAGAATCTCTTTTTTTATTAAAAAGAGAAAACGTGTTCCTTTTTGTTGACCGAATATCCTATCTTTGCAAGGAGTCACTCAACAATTGCTTCATTCTTATGCCTTCACAAAAACACACATATATCATTATCTATCTGTTTATCATCATTTTGTTCCCGTTTGCTAACCTGCAAGCCAGAACGAGTGAGTACTTTGCATCCGACTCTACCAGAGTAGATTATTTATCAAAAAACGGTTCCACAGTTGGCGACTCTATTATCAACTACGGTAAACTTTTCTTAAATACACCATATCGCTACGGGTCAACCGGAGTCTCTTCTTTTGACTGCTCAGGTTTTACGTCGTACGTTTACCGGAATTTTGGTTACGATTTAGGTCGCTCATCTGTCGATCAGTCCAGACAGTTTAATCAGGTCGACAAAAATGAGCTTAAAGCCGGTGATTTGGTATTTTTCTCCGGTCGCCATCGTAGTAAGAATGTAGGTCATGTGGGTATTGTAGTATCTGCCGGTAATGGTGAATTTAATTTCATTCATGCAGCGGTACACAACGGAGTGACTATTTCCAATTCAAAAGAAGCCTATTACACCAAACGATTTTTGAAAGCCAGTAGAGTAATCGGTGCAACTCCAATTCTGACGGCTGTGCATAAGTTCTTCACCAAGACTTTCAGCAATGACGAACCTGCCGCCAAACAAACCCCTGCTAAAACTCAGGTTCAGAATTTTGCCGCGAATCAACCTCAGGCTGCTTTACAGACTACAAATCCGGTAAAGAAAACAAGAAAAATACCGGCCGAATACCACACCGTAAAATCGGGTGAAACACTTTCGTCCATAGCCCTCAAGTACGGGTTAACGATTGAAGAACTCAAGAAAAAGAATAAAATCAAAGGCAACAAGCTAAAGCTGAAACAGAAAATAAAAGTCAAGGATGAAGAAACCGTTGTGGAAACCATTAACCAACCGGTTACCAATGCTCCACAGATAGCCGAAAGCAAAAACACTTCAGGCAAGGCAGACGCTCAAAAGTCAAATACAGAGTCTTCATCTAAATCAGGTGATATTTCTCATAAAGTAAAAAAGGGCGAGACGCTTTTCAGTATAGCCAAGCAGTATAATCTCACGGTGGATGAATTGAAAAAGATCAATGATATTCCCAATGGCAAGATACGCCCGGGGCAGGAGTTGAAAGTGGCACAACAGCAGACAGACCATTCGATAAAAAATACAGAAGTAGACAAAGCTGAAATCTCTCAAAAATCAGGTACGCATAAAGTAGTTTCGGGCGAATCTTTGTACAGTATTGCTAAAATGTATGGCATCACCGTAGATGAACTTAAGCGTATTAATAACATCCCAACAGGGAAAATACGCCCCGGACAAGAACTGAAGATGGCTGAAGATGGAGATAAAAATAAAAATGCAGTGGCTGAAAAGGCTGATAACAAGCCATCGACCAAAAACGAAACAGCTGCCAATGCAAATACCGTAAACTATAAAGTAAAGAAAGGCGAAAGTCTCATTACGATAGCCAATGACAATAACATTACGGTAGATGAATTGAAAAAGATGAACAATCTGAGTGATTCAAAAATCAAAGCCGGGCAAGAGCTTAAGCTGACTCAGTCCGCTGAAAAATCAAAGAATACGAAAAATCACGCCGAGTCTAAGACTATTGAGCACAAGGTAAAATCCGGAGAATCTTATTACTCCATTGCCAAAGATTATGGTTGTACGGTTGACGATTTGAAAGAATGGAACAAAAAAACCGGAACTAAGATTAAACCCGGCGATAAGATTGTTGTTCACCCAAATGCCAATTGATTAAATCCCACTTTATTTTTAATCAAACAAACTCTGAAGTACAGCCAGCGAATGCAGGCTGTGAAATTCGGGTATATGCAATAAATAGTACTCAACTAATCCTTTGAGCAAGTTAGTGCGCCTGTCCCTCGTCAAAATAAGTTTATGCATGCTCGCATAATCCGCTTGCAACAACGAATTGAAGTCTGCCGTTGTTTCGGGTAGTAAAAAATGAATATGGAGTGGTTTCTGCTCTGTGAAAACTCCGTTTATCAGATCAAAATATTTCCCGCTGCCCTCTTCTGTATTTGGGGCAAACCCCAGGTAACGCGACATTTTTATCAGAAACACCAAATGAAAGTTAGCTATTCCCTCCTCGCTGCAATCGAGCTGCTGTATAGAGTTCTCTAAAAACAAGTATAAATTCTCGTCAGGCTCCGTTTGGCGCAAGGTTTTGAAAAGCACTTCGGACAGGAAGAGAGCCAATGAATTTTTTACCGGATGAAACGGAATCCCTGTAAACTGGTAATTCATTCTCATATCTTTTATACGTTGAATGTCTTTTCCGGGAATATGAAAAACGTCCATTTCTACCATTGAGAGTGGTTGAAGAAACGCCGCTCTGCACATCGACTTCTTTTTATTTACACCATGCACCATGTACGAAACCCGTCCAAACTGCTGCGTATATACCGTAACAATGGTTGAAGAATCGGTGTGTTTTATCGAGTGAAGTATAATTCCGGTAGTTTTACTCTGCATAAAAACATGTTTAGAATACAAAAGTAGTAAAAATAATAGGGCTAAAGCATCTACGAATAAGGAAAAATTTGATGAGCGAAGATTTATACTTATTGATAAATAGCGATTTACAAAAAAGTAGAAATATTTATCAGAAAGGCTTTGCCAATTCAAAAAAGTGCCGTATATTTGCACCCGCAATTGAGACCAACAACTCATAGTTGCAAAGACCAGTAATGGTCCCTTCGTCTATCGGTTAGGACGCCAGGTTTTCATCCTGGAAAGAGGGGTTCGACTCCCCTAGGGAC